>MDTA01022554.1_pt1 | contig 10390 bp, 9 predicted proteins | sample 811151 | NCBI WGS metagenome assembly MDTA01 (sample SAMN05326648, study PRJNA326480) | marine metagenome | isolation source: seawater | place: Indian Ocean: South | collected 2010 | reverse complement strand
GTCTGATGACGTGACTGGTTTTGCGACGACATAAGCGACAATTCAAGTTGCTGTGAACGTTCTTCTGTTAAGGCTAGGCAAATTAGCCCGCGACCATACTTTGCCATAAAATTAATTGTCTCAGGTGTTACCATTTGCGCTGGCACAACAAGGTCTCCCTCATTCTCGCGGTCTTCCGCATCGACGAGAACAATCATCTTGCCGTTACGCACATCCTCAATGATTTCTTCAGTTGTGGAGAGATATTGTCCAAATTCTGACATATCGCTTTCCTTTTTCTCTTCTGGGTGATCATACACCCATTCGCAGATTAATCGTTTACTTCTTTTAATCTGGCAACATATCTAGCCAGCACATCGATCTCTATATTAATTAAATCGCCAGATTTCGATTGTCCCCATGTTGTTACCGCTTGGGTATGAGGAATCATATTGACCCCGAAATTATTTCCGCGCACTTCGTTTACTGTTAAAGATGTCCCGTCCAGAGTAACAGAACCTTTAGAAGCGATAAACATGGCAAGCGCTTCCGGTGCAGCAAAAACAAATCGCAAACTGTCACCATCAGGCTCAATCGATTTAATTTCTGCAATACCATCAACATGACCAGACACAATATGCCCGCCAAGCTCGTCACCCATTTTTAACGCTCGTTCAAGATTGAGCTTCGTTCCCACCGCCCAGTTCTTGGCTGTTGTAACATTCAGTGTCTCTGCCGACGCTTCCACTGCAAATCGTGGTGACGGGTTTTGCATTTTCTCAATCACAGTCAGACAAACACCTGAACAAGCAATCGAGGCGCCGATATCAATGCTTTGGGTATCATAGGAAGTTTCTATGACATATCGTGTATCCCCCATATGAGTGACCTCGATTATTGTGCCGACATCTGAGATTATTCCGGTAAACATGAATGCCCTTCCAATTCGATACTCTACTTAAACCACTTTTACTCAATATTGCGGTTTTACCCTACGGTAGAAAAACACACTATCTTGTGTATCTTTAGCCTCTACATCATTAGTTATATCGGTCGGCCAAATTTCAACCCGCACTTGTGAATACTTCGTTTGTGCAGACATATTTTCAATACTCATTAATTGCAAATCACTTTGCTCAGGCGGCCATGACGTATCTTCCAACCCAGAAGGGGTCTGGAAATGAACAATCTCATCTACGCAGTCTTCCGCCAAAAATGCCCGAGCAAGTCGCGGCCCACCTTCCAGCAAAACACGAGTAACCCCCCTTTCGCCAAGCGCCTTCAGCATATTCAGAGGAGAGTTATCATTCAGGAGTATCAAATCTTTATGGCCTGACAATATATAATCACCTTGCAGGGTTTTTTGGCTGGTCGCTACAGCCGGCGACGGACTTTGCGACACCAAACCCGGCAAACGACAACTCAGTGATGGGTTATCAGCCTCCAGCGTGCCACGGCCCACCAGAATCACATCATGTTCTGCTCGCATGAGATGCATTCGCCGCTGGGCTAATGTGCCGGTTAGCTGGCTGGCATGACCGGGAGGAGTTCGCATCATACCATTTTGGTCGGTAGCAATTTTTAGCGTCACCATTGGGCGTTTGAGATTTTGTAAGGTCAAAAACCCCGTATTTAACTCTGCTGCGAGAGTGTTTATTTCATCCTCATAAAGCATGACGACAATGCCCGCTGATTCAAGCATTTCAATACCACGACCTGCTACACGCGCATCCGGATCTTTTAATGCAATATGCACCTCAATGACCCCTGCCTGAATGAGAGCCTCAGCGCACGGACCAGTCTGCCCCTGATGCGCACATGGCTCAAGCGTTACATAAACCTTAGCGCCTCTGGCTTCAGTACCGGCCTGCAATAAAGCTTCAGTTTCAGCATGGGGTCTGCCGCCAGGTTGCGTCCAACCTCTGCCAATAATTTTTCCTTGCTTGGCAATCACACAGCCGACAGCTGGATTAGGCGCAACGCGACCTAAGCCCCTTCGCCCAAGATGCAGGGCGAGTAACATAAAGTCTCTATCTGTTTTTGTAAGTGAATGCGAGAGCGGGGGCTTATCAGTCATTAGCTCACCCTGTTTGGTAGCTGCCTTTGATGGGCAGAACTATTCTTCGAGCCCTTCAACAACAGGCATATCACCGAGAAACTCCTCAAAGTCTTTAGCTTCTCTGAAGTCACGGTAAACAGATGCAAATCTGACAAAAGCAACTTGATCAAGAACAGAAAGACCTTCCATAACCATTTCTCCGATTGTATTGGCAGGAATCTCTCCCTCGCCAAGGTTTTCCAATCGGCGCACAATGCCACTTACCATACGCTCGACGCGCTCCTGCTCAACAGGCCTTTTTCGCAGAGCGATTTGCACTGAACGCATAAGCTTATCCCTGTCAAAAGGAACTTTACGACCTGTGTTTTTGACAATCGTTAGCTCCCGGAGTTGGATACGTTCAAAAGTTGTGAAACGCCCGCCACAATCTGCGCAATGGCGGCGACGGCGGATGACTGCATTGTCTTCCGTGGGGCGGCTATCCTTAACCTGTGTCTCATTATTATTGCAATAAGGACAACGCATTTGCCTGCTTCTCGAACTTAATAGATTGGAAAATTACCACAGAGTTCGGTGACTTGGGCCCTGACCTTAGCCTCGGCTTCCGGCGCTTCATCCGCACCTGACTGCGCAACGGCATCAAGCACCTCAGCAATCAAATCACCAACTTGCCGGAATTCATTAATCCCAAAACCGCGCGTCGTTGCTGCTGGTGTGCCGAGACGGATGCCAGATGTAATCATTGGCTTTTCAGGATCAAACGGCACCCCGTTCTTGTTACAAGTGATGGAAGCCCGCTCAAGCGCTATTTCGGCAACTTTGCCGGTTAGCCCTTTTGGACGCAAATCAACCAGCACAAGGTGATTGTCTGTTCCACCAGAAACAATATCAAAACCATGTCCTTTAAGCGTATCTGCCAATGCGCGCGCATTATTGACGACCTGTTGGATATAGATTTTGAAATCTGGTTGTAACGCTTCTCCAAAAGCAACGGCTTTTGCGGCAATTACATGCATCAACGGACCGCCCTGAATACCAGGGAAAATAGCGGAGTTAAACTTTTTACCCAAATCCGGATCATTCGACAGGATGAGGCCGCCTCTTGGCCCACGCAAGGTTTTGTGCGTTGTTGTCGTAACAGCATGCGCGTGTGGGATAGGGCTAGGATGTGCACCTCCTGCAACCAAACCGGAGATATGCGCCATATCAACCAAAAGATAAGCACCATGCTTGTCGGCAATTTCTCGGAAACGGGCAAAATCAATCACACGCGGATACGCAGAGCCACCAGCAATAATCAATTGCGGCTTATGTTCGGCAGCCAATGCCTCAACTTCATCATAATCAATCAAATGATCGTCGCGCTTCACACCATATTGCACAGCATTGAACCATTTGCCGGACTGGTTTGGGGCAGCGCCATGTGTCAAGTGACCACCGGCCGCCAGGCTCATTCCCAAAATGGTGTCACCTGGCTTAATAAGTGCCTGCATGACTGCCTGATTGGCCTGAGAGCCGGAATTTGGCTGAACATTGGCGTAGGCGCAGTCGTAAAGTTTACACACCCGTTCAATTGCCAAATCTTCGGCAATATCGACAAACTCGCAACCACCATAATAACGCCGACCAGAATACCCTTCGGCATATTTATTTGTCATAATTGAGCCTTGGGCCTCCAGAACTGCCTTAGAAACAATGTTTTCAGAAGCAATGAGTTCAATCTGATTCTTCTGGCGAGACATCTCTTCATCGATTGACTTTGCAAGTGCAGGATCAGCCTCGCTAAGAGAACGGTTGAAAAAATCATTATTTTCAAGTGTTTGAATGGTGTTTTCTGATGCAGACATGGGCATTTTTCTCAAAACTATTTGTAATTAATTCGTCAAGACTATGTAGCACATTAACCAGTGAATTTAAACAAGTGGCTAACACAAGCGCGATTGTAAACCAAATATTTGATATAAATTATTACAAGTGACCATCTTGCAAGTATATATATAGTTCATGGTAGATTTTGACAGTTTGAAAATTGCCGCAGGTGTGATTTTTATCATGATGAGCGGTGTCTGGATTGCTTCCCTGTTTCTCAAAGATGTCAGTATTGTTGACAGTTTTTGGGGATTTGGCTTTGGCGTAATTGCCTTGACCTTATTTTTGGCAAATCCTGGCGGTCAGGCACAGACAATTTTAACTTTCTTGGTCGGTCTGTGGTCACTCCGTCTGGGGCTACACCTATTTATCAGATGGTCGGCTGAAGCTGAGGAAGACCACCGTTATCAGAAAATGCGGCGCAATAATCCTGGTTTCTGGTGGCGCAGTCTTTACATTGTTTTTGGCCTTCAGGGTGCGCTGATGTGGGTTATAGCGCTTCCAGTTCAAATTGCACTGAGTGTGCCAGCTGTTTCTGCAAACCTCTGGATATATCCTGCGGCGCTGATTTCTGTCTCTGGCTTACTTATTGAAACATTTGCCGACCTACAATTAACGGCTTTTAGAAAAAACTCTGACAATAAAGGGAAAGTTCTCAACACCGGACTTTGGTCTCTCTCGCGGCATCCGAATTATTTTGGCGACGCTTTGTTCTGGTGGGGAATATGGTGCGTCTGTCTCACAATCACTTTAAAGACGCTTTTTGTAATTTTCGCTCCCGCTCTCATGACATTTTTAATAATAAAAATATCGGGTGCAGATCTACTCGAAAAAAGCCTTGTAAAAAACCGTCCCGAATATAAGGACTATATGGCGCAGACAAATCGTTTTATCCCAAAGCTGTTTTAGACCATAGTGGCATTAGATTAGAGTTTATAAGCACTTTGAAATAAGAACTTTTTATGGTGATATAATATCTCAAAACGGGGGAAATAATGCTTAAAAACACTTATCCAACACTTCAGTTTGATCTTGGGGAAGAAGTGGAAATGATGCGCACATCAGTTCGCAATTTTGTCGATGACAAAGTTGCACCGCGCGCTTCTGAAATTGACAGCACAGATATTTTCCCAAGGGATTTATGGCCGTTAATGGGTGAATTGGGCTTATTTGGTGTCACCGTATCTGAAGATCATGGCGGATCGAATTTGGGCTATATGGCTCAAGCAATCATTGTGGAAGAGCTTTGTCGTGGGTCAGCCTCTGTTGGCCTATCTTATGGCTCACATGCAAATTTATGCGTCAACCAAATCAACCGTTGGGCAAGTGAGGAACAGAAAGAAAAATATCTGCCAAAATTATTGAGCGGTGAACATCTCGGCGCACTGGCGATGAGTGAAGCCGGGTCAGGTTCCGACGTTGTATCCATGAAACTGAAAGCTGAGAAAAAAGGCGACAAGTATATTCTAAATGGCACAAAATTCTGGATTACAAATGGCCCAACAGCAGATGTACTTGTTGTTTATGCCAAAACTGAGCCGGATGCAGGTTCACACGGAATCACAACTTTCCTAATTGAAAAAGATTTCCCTGGCTTTTCGTGCGCACAAAAACTCGACAAGCTTGGTCATCGTGGGTCTGACACTGGTGAACTTGTGTTCGAAGATTGCGAAGTGCCTGAAGAAAACGTCATGGGCCCCCTAAATGGCGGTGTCGGCGTTCTGATGAGTGGTCTCGATTACGAACGCGCTGTTCTTGCCGCCTGGCCACTTGGAATAATGCAGGCCTGTATCGACACGGTCATACCCTATGTGCATCAAAGAGAACAATTTGGCAAACCCATTGGTACTTTTCAGTTGGTGCAAGCCAAACTCGCCGATATGTACACAAAAATAAGTGCGACACGCGCATATATATACGCCGTCAATCAAGCCTGTGACCGCGATGAAACAACCCGTAAAGACGCTGCTGCCGCTATTTTATTCGCTGCTGAAAACGCAACACAATGTGCCCTTGATGCGATTCAACTCATGGGAGGCAATGGCTATATTAATGACAACCCTGTCGGACGTTTTTTACGCGATGCTAAACTGGCTGAAATAGGTGCAGGCACCTCTGAAATCCGGCGGATGCTTATTGGACGTGAGTTGTTCAGTGAAACAGCTTAATTGTATTAGAGCTTATTGAATGTCTAAAGCCCAATTTCCATCCATCAGAATGAGGCGTATCCGCCAGACAGATTGGGTGCGCCGCATGGTCGCCGAAACAAGACTTTCAGTCGATGATTTAATTTGGCCGATTTTCATACGGGATGGCGAAAATGAACGCGAGCCTGTCACCGCTATGCCGGGGGTTGATCGCTTGAGTATTGACCTCGCGGTGGAGGCTGCCAAAAAAGCTGTAGATTTGGGTATCCCCTGCATGGCTTTATTCCCCAACACACAACCGGAAAAAAGGACTGCAGATGGCAATGAAGCCTGCAATCCAGAAAATCTGGTTTGTCGCGCGACGCAGGCGATTAAATCCGCCGTGCCGGATATAGGAATATTATGTGATGTTGCCCTCGACCCTTATACCGATCATGGGCATGACGGTCTGCTGGAAGACAACACCATCTTAAATGACGAAACTGTTGAGATACTTACCCAGCAAGCTCTCAACCAGGTTGATGCCGGATGCGATATCATCGCACCTTCCGACATGATGGATGGACGCATTGGTGTTATTCGCGATGCACTCGAATTTGCCGGACATACTGATACACTCATCATGGCATATGCTGCCAAATATGCCTCAGCTTTTTATGGCCCTTTCCGCGACGCCGTCGGTTCGGGTGACCGCCTCAAAGGGGATAAGAAAACCTATCAGATGAATCCCGCAAATTCAGATGAAGCCATACGTGAGATCGCCCTCGATATCGCCGAGGGAGCAGATATGGTTATGGTTAAACCCGGCATGCCTTACCTTGATATTGTTCAGCGAGTTAAAGATAATTTTCATATTCCCACTTTTGCCTATCAGGTTTCGGGAGAGTACAGCATGATCTCCAATGCGGCCGAGCAAGGTTTGATTGACCGGCAATCCGCGATTTTCGAAAGCCTGCTTGGCTTCAAACGCGCCGGGGCTGATGGCATCCTTACTTATTTTGCGATTGAGGTAGCAGAAATTCTGAACAGCTAGAATTGCCACCGCCCCCACCACCGCAAAAACCCAGAATTATTAGTCTTACAGCATATGTAAATGGCCGAAACAAATAATTTAAAAATGTAAAATGAAATAAATTTTTATTCTTATTATTAGTTTTTTTATATTTTTTAATAAAACTAAAGAAAAACAAAAAACTCTCCCTAACCACAAAAATTGAAACTAGAAAAAGGTTTTTGTCCATTAACTCACTAATTGAAATAGAGCTAATATCAACAAATTTATATGACTTAAATTTTTGGTAATGATTTTATTTTTTGGAATTTGTTCTGACGACTTCAATTAAACTTGACGTATCCCAGCGTTCACCGCCAAGAGCTTGAACTTCTTTATAAAATCCATCCACAAGACGCGTAACTGGCAATGCCGCACCATTTCTGTCTGCCTCCTCAAAACAGATAGTGAGGTCTTTTCGCATCCAATTAACAGCAAATCCAAAATCAAACTCCCCTGCAATCATGGTCTTGTATCTATTCTCCATTTGCCAGGATTGCGCTGCCCCTTTTGAGATAACCTCAATGACGTCTTCAGCATTTAATCCGGCATGCTGAGCAAAATTGATAGCTTCAGATAAACCTTGAACAAGACCTGCAATAGCAATCTGATTGACCATTTTAGTCTTCTGCCCCGCACCGCTGGGTCCCATCAATTTGTGCATTTTCGCATAGCAATCAATCACAGGGGCGATTGTGTTATAGGCTTCTAACGCTCCACCAATCATGATTGTGAGAACGCCATTAATGGCGCCTGCTTCTCCACCAGAGACCGGCGCATCCAAAAAATGAATATCTTTGGTTTCCGCCTTGGTCGCACATTCGACTGCAAGTTCCGCAGAGGTTGTGGTGTGATCGACAAATATAGACCCAGCTTTCATGGTCGAGAATGCTCCCTCATCACCTAAAGTAACCACCCGTACATCGTCATCATTACCTACACAGGCGAAAACAATATCAGCTCCAGACGCAGCAATGGCAGGCGTCTCACAAACAGTTCCACCATTGTTGGCGACATGCTGCTCGGCCTTCTTAAGCGTACGATTGTAAACATTGACCTCATAGCCGGCCTTTGATAAGTGGCTTGCCATGGGTCCACCCATAACACCAAGTCCAATAAAAGCTGTTTTCATGGCGCACTCCCTTAAATAAGATAGCTGTATGGGAAAATTGACGAGATTTCAATTCGCTCGTGGGCAAATATTGAGAGAGAAATAATAAATGTCAGAAATTGCCTCAGTGTATGATGCAGCAGAAACCGGCATATATATGTGGTTGACCTTTGGTGTCATTATATTTGCCATGATTTCCTATGCCATGGAGCGGATTTCTCTCGAAATAACTTCATTGCTCATATTGATTGTTCTGCTGGTTATTTTTCAACTGCCGCATTTATGGCAATTACTTGGCGGGCCGGAAGCAAATATTTTACTCACGCCGACAGAATTACTTGCGGGTTTCGGAAATCCTGCACTTATCTCAGTAATGGCACTTCTCGTCATGGGACAAGGGTTATTCCAGTCAGGTGCGCTAGAGGGAATTACAGAGAAATTAAGCAATCTCGCAAATAAATCTCCTCTTCTTGCGGTGGGGTTAATTCTGATACTGGCTATGATAACCAGTGCATTTTTGAACAACACACCTGTTGTTCTCATGACTATTCCAATATTGGCAACGATTGCAACCAAAGCAGGTATCACAGCACCTCGGCTTATGATGTCTCTGAGTTTCATCTGTATTTTAGGTGGTATGACAACGCTCATCGGGTCATCAACCAACCTGTTGGTGGCAGGTGTCATAGAGGATACCGGCGTCCTCCAAATCGACTTTTTCTCTATCACAGTGCCCGGCGCTGTACTGGCAGGAGTCGGTGCACTTTACGTCATTTTTGTCATGCCTTATCTGCTCAAATCCGTTGCTGGTAATAATGACGAGGAAAGAGAAGAGCAAACCTCTGGCAAACAATACATATTGGAAATGCGGTTGAAGGCAGGGGACAAGCTTGTTGGCGCCCAGCCGGTGGCGGGATTTTTCCCTGAACTCACGGGCCTCACATTACGCATGGTAGAAAGATATGGCGAAACGTTCCTACCCCCCTTTGAAGACTTTACGCTCAATGTCGGCGATACCCTCGTCATGGCCGCCACAAGACCCGAATTGACTGATGCGCTTTCCGACCAGGGACACCCGCTCTCCTCTTTAGCAGAAAAACATGCTGAGGGCGTGAAGCCTGGCAACATCAACCAACCGACATTGGCAGAAGTTGTTGTCGCACCAGGTTCGCGGATGAATGGACGAAGTATTTACCAGACAGGATTTCATTTTGAAACTGGATGTAAGGTGCTTGGTATTCAACGGCGCAGTCGGATGTTGAGGCAAAACCTCAGGGACATCCGTCTTGAAGCCGGTGACGTTCTTCTTGTTTTAGGCTCATCAAAGCAAATTCAGGGTCTGCGCTCCAATCGTGATGTTTTACTCCTCGAATGGTCAGCTTCTAACCTACCCAATTTTGCTTACGCAAAACGCTCTCTAACGATATTTGGTCTTACCGTGTTGCTTGCTGCGCTGAATATTCTACCAATTGTTGTTGCTGCGATTTTCGGCTCTATTTGTATGATTCTAGGCGGCGCACTGAATATTAGACAAGCCTCTCGTAGTATTGATCTTAGAATATTTTTAATCATCGGCGCTTCGTTAGCCATGTCTCGTGCCATGGAAACTACTGGTGGTGTCGCGTTTCTTTCCAGTAATTTCATTGAGGTGTTTGACGGGGCCCCGCCTGCTGTCATGATTTCAGCATTTTTCCTGCTCTGCGCCATCACAACAAATATCTTAAGCAATAATGCCACAGCAGTTTTATTTGCACCCATAGCTTTGGGGCTGGCATCAAGTCTATCTATGGCGCCTGAACCATTTATATTTGCCGTTATTTTCGCTGCGAATTGTTCCTTTGCCACGCCAATATCATATCAGACGAATTTGCTGGTTATGACGCCAGGGGGCTATCAGTTCAAAGATTTTATGCGCGCCGGTATTCCGTTAATTTTCATAATCTGGATTACCTACTCGCTGTTTGCACCATGGTATTTTGGTTTATATTAATAATTGATCAACAGTGAATAACCATAATGTGTAACTCTATAGACGTGAATGTTTTGACATGAATGATTTAAGCGGGCCAAAGTTACCGACCTTCTATCTGACTGCACCTTCGCCGTGCCCTTATTTACCCGGCAAGCTGGAAAGAAAGATGTTCACATATCTTTCCGGTCTGGCAGCCGAGGAT
>MDTA01144039.1_pt1 | contig 10391 bp, 9 predicted proteins | sample 811151 | NCBI WGS metagenome assembly MDTA01 (sample SAMN05326648, study PRJNA326480) | marine metagenome | isolation source: seawater | place: Indian Ocean: South | collected 2010 | reverse complement strand
CCTGTTTACCGCAAAAACTGGCCGACTGCCTGCAGCCTGAACAACACCGACATCAACACCCGCACGGCCCGGCATTCAGGAGATGCCTGTGAGCCTCGTCCGGACGACATGCTTGCCCGAGCCCTGAGCCCTGAGCCCTGAAACCCGCATGCGTCGAAGGTCAGTTCTGACAATGAGACAAGCTCCGTCCCGACGGAAAACCGCTTTCAGGATTCCGGCCAGCAGAATGGCCATGTCCGCAAAGAAGGATTTTTGACAGGAATATGGTTTACAGGGAGCGGAATGTTGGTCCTCTATAAGGAGATTCAGGTCCCGGATTGAATGCGGGATCAGGTTCGATACGCCGGATTTGCCGACATTGTTTCGGGGGATTGTTTGGTACAATGAGGAGATCCAGACATAATCGGGGAACATCGCAGTCATCGGTTGCTCCCCGCGCCCCATATATCGATCGAAAAATCGGCTGTTTGCCGGTTCTCTCAGAGGAAGGTCTCGAGACGATCGAGGCCAATGCCGACCATATTCTCTCGGAAACGGGCATGGAATTCCGGGACAATCCGGAAGCGCTGGCAATATTTGAGGCGGCTGGCTGCGATGTGGACGGCGAACGCGTCCGCTTCGAGAAAGGGTTTTGCCGCGAAGTTGTCAAAGCGACAACACCGGCCGAATACACGCAGCTGGCTCGCGATCCGGCAAATTCCGTGCGCGTGGGCGGCAGCGCCTCAGTCCTCTGCCCTTCCTGGGGCCCTCCCTTTGTGCATGACGAGATAAACGGGCGCCGTTACGCCACCCACGAGGACTTTGTCCGCCTCGTCAAGCTCCACCAAACGATACCCTGGTTGCATCATTCCGGCGGGGTCGTCTGCGAACCTGTAGACCTGCCTGCCAACAAGCGTCATCTCGACATGCTGTATGCGCATATAAGATGGTCCGACCGGCCCTTCATGGGAGCCTTCATCGGTGCCGAGCGGGCGGGGCATGCCATTGACATGGCGAGGATTGTCTTCGGCGAGGATGTGCTGGAGAGGAATGCTGTCCTGTATTGCGTGTCAAACACAAACGCGCCTCTGGTCATGGATGCCCATATGTCGGGAGCCCTGATGACCTATGCACGTGCCGGTCAACCGGTTGCCTGCACCCCGTGGACCCTGACCGGCGCCATGAGCCCGGCGACCACCGCCGGGACGCTCGCCCAGGTCGTTGCGGAAAGCCTGGCGGGCCTGACCCTTGTACAGCTGGTCAACCCCGGCGCTCCGGCTCTGATGGGGTCGTTCGCCTCCACCATGTCGATGCAGTCCGGCGCGCCGACCTTCGGCACCCCCGAGGCCGGTCAAATGGTTCTTGCCGCAGGCCAGCTCGCAAGGAGGCTTGGGGTGCCGATGCACACGGTCGGCACCCTGTCGGCGTCGAAGACGGCCGATGCGCAGTCGCAGCAGGAAGCCACATGGGGGCTGATGATGAGCCTCTTCGCAGGCGCCAATATGATCAACCATGCGACAGGCTGGCTCGAAGGTGGGCTGGTCACCAGTTTCGAGAAGACGGTGATCGATGCGGATCTGTGCGGCAAGCTGTGCCGGTTTTTTGACGGCATCGACCTGAGTGAAAACGCTCAGGCGATGGACGCGATCGCAAGCAACGGCCCGGGGCAGCATTTCCTCGGGTCGGCGCACACCAGGGAGAATTTTCTGACAGCCCTGTTCCGGCCCGATCTCGCTGACAACTCGTCTTTCGAGCAATGGGACTCGGAAGGCAGGCGGGACATGAAGCAACGGGCAACCCTTCTCTGGCAGGACAGGCTGGAGCAGTATGTTGATCCCGGGCTGGACCCTGCTATCGATGAAGAACTGAAGGAATACATTCGGCTGCGAAAGGAGGAAGTGCCCGATGCCGACTTCTTCTGAGCATTACGATGTGATTGTCATTGGGGGCGGCGCTATCGGGCTCAGCGTTGCGTATCATCTCGGGCACCGCCGGGCAGGCAAAATCCTCGTCCTTGAACGTCATCAACTGACGTCGGGCACGAGCTGGCATGCCGCCGGCATTGTAGGGCCGCTTCGCGCGACACCCGGCATGACGCGATTGGCGACCTACGCCACGGAGCTGTTTCCAACCATCGAGGATGAAACCGGCCAAGCGACCGGATACCGGCAGACCGGCGGTTACTGGCTGGCCCGGACTGCCGAACGTCACGACGAGATGCACCGGATCGCTGCCGTCGGAAGGCAGTTTGGGCTGACACCGCAAATGTGCGATGCGGCCGAGCTCACCTCGGCGCTGCCTTGTGTGAACGCAGACGGGATAACGCTGGCAATGCAGGTTCCCGAGGATGGAAGCGTCAATCCGGTGGATCTTTGCATGGCATATGCAAAGGGGGCCAGAAACCTTGGCGTCGAAATCGTTGAAGGCGCGCGTGTTGCCCGGCTGATCGCGGAAAGCGGCCGCGCTGTTGGCGTAATGACTGAAGACGGTTCGGTCATCCGATCGCACTCCGTTGTTCTTGCGACAGGCGCCTGGTCGCGGGAGCTGGCGGCTGACGTCGGACTGGATCTGCCGCTGCAAGCGGTGGAGCATATGTATATCGTCACCGAACCGTGTCCGGAATTTGCGGGTTTTCCGGTATTGCGGGACCTTGATCGGAACTTCTACATCAAGGGGGACGCCGGCAAACTTCTCATCGGGGTGTTCGAGCAAGATGCGACCTGCTGGAATCCATATGGGGCGCAAGGCGATATCCCGTTTCTTGAAATGGCTGAAAACTGGGACTGGTTCACGCCCTATATGGAATCCGCCCTCGCACTGATTCCCGAACTGGCAGACACCGGAATCCAGTTCTACATGAATGGCCCGGAGAGTTTCACTTCGGATACAAGACCACTGATCGGGCCGGCGCCTGCCGTCGACGGGCTCTATGTGGCGGCTGGAATGAACTCGCTGGGTATCATGTCTTCCGCCGGTGTCGGCAAAATGCTGGCGGAATGGATTGTCGACGGCGCGCCTGAAATGGATGCCTGGGAAGTGGATGTGGCCCGCGCCGACCCGCTGTCGGCAGAGGCCGCGCATCTGGAAGAGCGGATGAGGGAGGCTGTCGCCGCGAGCTTTGATGTCCACTGGCCGTACAAGCAGCCGGCGACTGGCCGGGACCTGCGGCGTTCGGCCCTTCACGAATGCTGGGCCGGGGCCGGCGCGCATTTCGGTGTCACGGCCGGCTGGGAACGACCGCTGTGGTTCTCGGAAAACGACAATGGTGAAGCGCTGCCCTATTCAGTCGGCGACCAACCATGGTGGCCCATCACCTCACGCGAAGCAGGCGCCATGAAGCATGGGGCAGCCATGCTCGAGCTCAGCCCGTTTACCAAGATTGAACTTAGCGGCAGAGACGCTTTCGAAGGCCTCGATTTTCTTGCGTCCGCCAATATCGATCGCGCCGTCGGCACCGTCGTTTACACCCCGTTGCTGAATGACGCCGGCGGGATCGAGGCTGATGTCACAATCCTGCGAAAGCCCGACGGCCGCATCAGGATTACATCAGGTGCCGCGACGCGCTGGCGGGACCTTCACTGGCTCCGGCGGAATCTGGATGGCGACATCGTCATCACGGATGTTACCGAAGACCATAGCGTCATCGGGGTCATGGGCGCGGCCAGCCGGACAATTCTCGGGCAACTGGACAATTCGTGGAGCGATACGGGTTTCGGAAGACAAACCGATATCACGATTGCCGGGAAGGCCTGCACGGCGCTGCGGATCAGTTTTGTCGGCGAGCTGGGCTGGGAAATAGAGACCGAAACCCGAAACGCCCCGGCCGTCTTTCAGGCGCTCCATGAAGCAGGTGCCAGCCCGATGGGACATTATGCGCTCGACGGGTGCCGGATCGAGAAGGGCTTTGCGCATTGGGGGCACGATCTGGGGCCGGACCTGACTCCGCTCGAAGCGGGCCTCGGATTTGCCGTCGACTGGTCGAAGAGGTTTCAAGGCAGGGAGCGGCTGCTTCACCAGCGGGAAAACGGTCTGGAGAAATCTCTGGCACTGCTCTTGGCGGAAGGAACTCCTTTGCTGCTTCATGACGAACCTGTCTGGGAGGATGATCATGTCGTCGGCTTCACCACATCGGGCGGCTACGGACCACGGGTTGGGAGACACCTTGCGATGGCGGTGATTGAATCACCGCGCAACGGCAAGGCGAAGGCGCCCCGGCATGTGGAAATCGAGGTGGCCGGTGTGCGCTGCCCTGCCGTGGTTCAGGCACGGCCCGTTTTCGACCCTGACCGGAAAAGGATGAAACAGTGATGACCAAGGCCTCAGTTGTCATCATAGGCGGCGGCGTCATGGGCGTTTCGCTGGCCTATCACCTCACGGGGATGGGCTGGCAGGATGTCGTGTTGACAGAAAAGAACGACCTGACCCACGGTTCGACATGGCATGCGGCAGGTCTTTGCACGCATTTCGCGCACAATGCCACCATTCAGGAACTGCGCGCCACCTCGGTACGGCTGTACCGTGATATCCTGCCTGAAGAGACCGGGCAGAGTTGTGGCTTTCACGCCTGCGGGGCCATGCGCATCACGCGCAACCCCGACCGGATGGATGAATTCGCCCATGTGGCCGGGCTCTCGGATTTCACGGGCTATCCGCTGAAGTTGCTCACCCCCGGGGACATCGCCGATTTGCACCCGCTCACCCGGCTTGACGGGCTCATCGGCGGCATCTACGAGCCGAATGACGGCCATGTTGATCCCTCGCTGGCGACGAATGCCATGGCGCAGGTGGCGAGCCGGCGTGGCGCCGAGATCATGCGCTACAATCCGGTGTTGCAAATCAGTCGTGAGGGCGATCACTGGGTCGTCGAAACCGAGAACAGCACCCTGAGGGCAGATCATATCGTCAATGCCGCAGGAACATGGGGATGGGAAATCGGCGCCATGATGGGCCTCAATATCCCGTCCGTTCCCGTGCTTCATCAATATCTCGTAACCGACACGATACCGCGAGTGGCCGATCGCATCTCCTCGGGGCAGAAAGAACTCCCGATCATCAGGGACCCGGAGGAAAGCTGGTATGTTCGCCAGGAACGGGACGGCCTGATCCTCGGCCCTTACGAAAAGCAGGCGACGACCTGGTCCGTGGACGGTGTGCCGCCGGATTTCGGCGCCGACCTGATGCCGCCGGATCTGGATGCGGTCGAGCACATCATCGAAGCGGCGATGGCGCGCATCCCCGCGCTTGGAGAAGGCGGCGTGAAATCGGTGATCAACGGACCGATTACGTTCACGCCGGATGCCAACCCGCTGATCGGACCCGCGCACGGCATCGAGAATGGCTGGCTTTTGACCGGCTCGAGCATGGGTGTCATGGAAGGTGGCGGTGCCGGCAAGTTCCTCGCCCACTGGATGACCTGCGGAGCCCCGCCCATGGACGCGCTTTCTGTTGACAGCAGGCGGTTCGGAGCCTGGGCAGACAGGGATTACAGGGTTGCCAAGGCTGTGGAGTGTTTCGGCCTTCAGTTTGGCGTCCATTATCCGCTTGAAGAGCGTCCGGCCGCACGCAACCTCCGGCTTTCGCCACTTCATGAACGCATGCTGGAAAAAGGCGCTGTCATGGGATCGGCCCATGGCTGGGAAAGGCCCAACTGGTTTGCTGATCGTCCGGGAGTGACCACGATCGAGAGTTTTCAGAGGACCAACTGGTTTGATGCGGTCGCCCGGGAAGTCGAAGCTGTCACGACAAGGGCTGCGGTGGCGGATCTGTCTGTTTTCAGCTGTTTTGACCTTCGTGGCCGGGATGTCGGCAGAATGCTGGCCTGCCTTGGCAGCAACACGCCCCCGCATCCGGGCCGGATCGGATTGATTCACACCGTGACAAGGGCGGGCACAATCGCATCCGAGTTCACGGTGGCCCGCCTCGGCGACGACCATGCCATGCTCACCAGCGCCGCGGCGGCCGAGGAGATCGACTTCGACCTGCTCCTGTCTTCTGTCGGCGCGTTTGATGTCGTGCTGGAAAACGCAACCGAGAGCATTGGCGCGATCGGCATTATGGGGCCGTCGTCCCGCGCCGTGCTGCAACCGCTCACCGCACTCGATCTCGACACCGGTCTGCCTTGGCTGGGATGTTGCGAAACGATGATTGCCGGCATTTCTGCACGGCTGCTCAGGGTCTCTTATGTCGGTGAGCTGGGATATGAAATCCACGCGCCGATGGCGGATTTGCCGAAGATCTTCGATGAGATCGACCAGGCCGGCGGTTCTGTCGGCCTCGGCGCCTACGGCGCCTATGCCGCGAATTCCATGAGACTTGAAAAAGGGTATCGGGGCTGGGGTTCCGATCTGACCAGCGAACGGGACCTGGTCGAGGCGGGGCTTGACGCCTTTCTCAAATTTGACGAACGCTCTTTTGCCGGTCGAGACGCTCTCGCCGAACGGTTACGCCAGGACGGACGCTGGCAGATGGCACTGCTGGCGATTGAGAGCGGAGATCAGGACCCGTTCTATGCGCACACTGTCTATGCTGGCGATGAAGCTGTTGGCATTGTGACGTCGGCCGCGCATGGTCATCGCACCGGGCTCAATATCGGTCTTGCCTATCTGCGGGATCCGGACACCGCCCGTCAGGCCGACGAGGGACGCGGGCCTCCGCTGGAAGTCCGTTTGCTCAACCGGCGTTATCGGGCACGGATACTCGCAAGGCCGCCGTTCGATCCCGAAAATTCCCGACTGAGGGCCTAACAGAACGGATTACCTTCAAGGGGAGGAGTTGATGACAAACTCGAACACAGACTGGACATTGCAGGGCACCGCCACGCGCCGCGACCGCTACTATGCCGCTTCCCAGCGCAAATTTGTCCCGTTTCAGGAGCCGATCGTTTTCAGGCGTGGACTGATGCAGTACCTGTATGACAATGAGGACAGGCAGTTCATTGACCTGCTTGGCATGAACGTCTGCATTTCGGTCGGTCACTCACACCCCAGAGTGGTTGCCGCCGCGCAGGCCCAGGCGGCAGAACTGACCCACTGCACGACCATGTTCTATCATCCGGTCCCGGCGCATCTTGCGGAGGAACTGACGGCGACACTGCCGGAAGGTCCGGAATGGGTCGTGCATTTTACCAATTCCGGAGCCGAGGCTGTCGATCTCGCGATGACGATCGCTCGCACCTATACGGGCAATCTGGATCTGCTGGCGCTTCGAACCGGATATCATGGTCCGACGGCCGCCGCGCAGTCAGTGACCGGCATCGCCGGCTGGCGGCATCCCGGAATGCCGGGTCACGTGGCTTTCGTGCCGGAACCGAACCAGTATCGCGGCATCTTTGGCGAGAACGCGGGTGCAGACCCCTATCTCGGTGAAATCGAGCGTGTGATAAGCAGTTCGACAACAGGCCGGATAGCAGGAATGCTGGTGGAGTCCGTTCAGGGCTATGGCGGCATCATTCAAATGCCTCGCGGCTATATGAGCGGGGCCGCAGAGCGGGTCAGGGCGGCGCATGGCCTCTACATCGCGGATGAGGTCCAGTCCGGATTTGGCCGCACCGGGGATCATATGTGGGGCTTCGAGGCCGATGGTGTGATCCCTGACATCATCGTCATGGCAAAAGGAATAGGAAACGGTTTCCCTCTCGGGGCTGTCGTGACCCAACGCAAGATCGCAGAACCGATGGCGGATAAGTTTATGTTCCACACATATGGCGCCAACCCCACAAGCTGTGCTGCCGGGCGCGCCGTGCTGGAAGTTATTCGCGAAGACAGGGTTCAGGAAAACGCCCGCAAGGTTGGCGGTCTTCTGCTGCAACGCCTTCATGAACTGAAGGAAAAACATGTCGCGATTGGCGATGTCCGCGGATGCGGGCTCATGCTGGCCATCGAGATGGTCAAGGACAGGAAGACGAAGGAACCGGATCGGGAATTGACCGCGGCGGTTTTCGAAAATTGCCGCGAGAGCGGGCTGATTCTCTCGAAATCCGGGCCAACCCAGTCTGTTCTCAGGATGGTGCCGCCGATGTGTCTTGCTGTCGAAGATGTCGATGCGGTCGCCGAAGGGCTGGACCGGGCCTTCACCGCGTTGGGCTAGAGGCGCAAGGCCGTTGACTAGAGATTGGTGACCGCCACCTCTTTGAGGCGGTCATAGAACTCTTGATGATGGCTGAGATAGTCTCTGATCTGCGGTGATGTTTCCGCAGCTTTTTCAAAGACCTCGTCAGGATCTTTTCCGGCGCGCTGAATGAAGCCGGTGCTCTTCATGCTGCTTTGGTGCCATGCTGTTGTCTGTTGCCAGTCATCCGGCAGATTGTCGGGCTGCCAGGACAGTGCATCCTCAAGGAACGGCATGCCAGCGAAATCCCAAACCCGACGCATCGCCTTCACCGGGTCCGCCGTTATGGTTGCGGCGTCGATGACCATCACCGGGATGCCGGCGTTACGCAACATCTCATAATGGTTCCATTCAGCTTCCAGGCCTCCTTCCTCAAGGGTGAATTCGGGATCCAGCTTTGCATATGAGGCGAAGCTGAACCGTGGGTCGCGGATCAGGAATACGGATGTCATCTTGCGCATCAGAGGCATCATATCGACCAGATGATCGGCGATGTAATAACTCATATCCTTGAAGAAAACATGGGTATGCCCGTGGCCCGGCCCGGCGGGGCCGGCGGTCACCATCCGACCGATATCCTCCAGCTTGCGGGGACGGCCGTCTTCCGGGTCGAAGCCTGGATACGGAGTCCCGAGCTTTTCAAGATAGTAGAAATACATGAAAGGCTCGTGATGACAAAAGCAGTCACCGCGCTCCCTGAAGCAGCGCTCGACACTTGTCGACATGCTGCGAGGGTGCGACCAGAGCGCAACCGTTGTCGGCTTCACCATCTGGCGCCGCCCGTCATCAGAATGTCCTCGCCAGTGAGTGACGGAGGCGCATCTAGAGCCAGCCATGCGACCTGGGCGGCGATCTCTTCTGCAGAAATGATGCGACCCTGCGGGTTTTGCCGAATAGCGTCCTCGTAGAGTTCCGCTGTTTCAACGCCAAGCTGTCCTGCCTGCGCCTCGAGGCTCCTGGCCATCATCGGCGTGTCCACCCAGGAGGGGCTGACGGAGTTGCAGGTAATGCCATGGGGGGCGCCTTCCAGTGCGGTAACCCTTGTCAGTCCGAGAAGGCCGGACTTTGCCGCGCAATATCCCGAATATTGCTGCATGCCCAGATGGGCCGCTGTCGAAGCGATGTTGATGATGCGGCCGTATCCGGCAGCCAGCATAGAGGCCCAGCATGCCCTCGTCGTCAGGAATGGTCCGGTAAGGTTGACCGAGATCGTGTCCAACCAGCCATCAAGCGTATGATCCGAGATCAACTCATGGTGGTAGGTGCCGGCCGCGTTCACGAGAATGCCAATCGGGCCGAGCCGTGTTGTGATTTCGTCAATGCCCTCCTCGATGCCTTTCGGGTCACGAACATCGATGCCCAGAACAAGCAGGGATCTTCCGTTTGCCTGCGCGATGGTCGCAAGCTGCTTTCGCGCATCGGCATAAAGATCGCTGTCGCCTCGCGAAGAGACGGCCGCCACATCCACACCCCTGCCGGCGAGTGCCAACGCGCTGTGCAGTCCTATGCCGGACAAGCCGCCTGTTACCAAGGCCACATGTCTGCTTTCTTCTTCCATTTTTTATCAATAGCGAAAACGCGAGTGCGCGGCAATTTCGGCAACATCCATACCTGCCCGCCACCGCGGTCCGGACCGCCATTCCATACCGATGGTCACATTGTCTGTTGTGAACATCGGCGACACTCCGCCTATGGGGTGTTTCGATACCGCAAATCGATTGGTGCTTCGAGGTGGGTGGAACCTGGTTACATGGGCAAGTCCCGAGGACCGCGAGCCACGAAACTCGGTGCTTTGTCACAAGCAAATGTCAGCTTTGGTCAGGTATTAGACCAGCGTCTCGTCGGCGTAGACGCAGCAGCGGCTCTTTGGGAATTTCAACCACGCCTTGTCGCCAGGTACAGCCACTTCACGCTTCACCTTGACCTTGATGGCGTTCTGGCCGGCATGGGCCGATACCAGCTGGAAGTTCCCGAAATCATCGACCCGCTGGATATCAACCTGGATGGCGTTCTTTGTCTTCTTGGTTGCCAGCTCGATGAACTCCGAGCGGATCCCGAGCTTGATGTTCTCGGTGCCGGTTTTGCTGAGATCAGTCTCCGTTGCGAATTCCACATCGCCGACAGCCACAACATTCTTGCCGCTCACCCGCGCTTCGAACATGTTCATCGCCGGCGTGGGCCAGAAATATGGAAGCGGCTACGGCCTCGAGGTCAAAGCCAGATGGATGGAAAGGATCGTGGTTTGTTAAATCATGCATGTTAATCTGATGCGTCCAAAGATCAGGCAAACGGCATATTGATGCGAT
>MDTA01005667.1_pt1 | contig 10391 bp, 16 predicted proteins | sample 811151 | NCBI WGS metagenome assembly MDTA01 (sample SAMN05326648, study PRJNA326480) | marine metagenome | isolation source: seawater | place: Indian Ocean: South | collected 2010 | reverse complement strand
TCGGTCTTTTAATTAGTCTTTAATCGTGAAACTGCGGTAAGCTATCACGAAAGTTCCCCTAGACTATAAGGCAGGTGTTCGGGCTACTACGACTCGTTTTCCCCTGCGTTCCCGTTTTCACCAAATGTTAAGTGTGCGTTTCTATTGCTTAACTAGGTGCTAGCATTCTTATCATCGCCTTTCCTAACAGGGCAAGTACTCACGGATAAGTGTTCTAGTTTAATGTCGGCTTTCTCTCTTACAGTTGTGCACACTTATTTATACCACGCCTTATTTTGTTGTCGTTACACAAGCTACAGGCAAATGTCATTACATCAAACTCAATCCGGGTTTTAGTGCCCCATTACCCTCCCGCCCATTGTAGATTCACGCTAGCAGAGGGAATGCAAATCGCATTCCCTCATATCTAGCCAATCCTATCTGCGTTTTCTTCTTCGCTTTCTAGGTTTCTTTTTGTGCGTTGCTATGGTCAAGATTGCTCTAAACATCTCTGTCAGCAAGTTCTTGTTCTAGTCTCGCAATTTTCTCTGCGTCTGTCTCTGGTTCTTTGTTGATTTCTTCAACAACCTTTGAAACAAAATCATCAAGAACATTTTCAAAGAAATGTTTTCCAATATCTTGAAACGAGTTCTTGACTGCGTCAGTTACTTTTGACTCAACAATATCCTCAACGACTTCAAAGAAATCGTTGTATGGTCTTGAGTTATCAACATCTAAAAACTTATGTATCTCTTTAACATAGTCTTTAATGTCATCTGTTCTACTGTTGATTTCTTCATACTCGCTATGTAGGGAATTAGTATCATCAGTTGTCGGATATGGTTTCAAAGCACGCTCAAATGCTTCTTCCATCCTCTCCAACAATGGTTCTCTAAAGCCATCAGTCTCGCTTATGCTTTCTCTAAACAAGCTATTGATAACTCCCTTTAGCCCTACTCCTAACGCAACCTCGGTTGATAGGTCTTCCATATCATCCCTTATTTGCTGTTCTGTTCTTCTACTTCTAGCCATATTTGACTACCTCCTAACTAACACAAGAGACTTTCTCTTGATAACTATTTATATCACACTAAGTTTCGTTGAGTCTTTACAAGTACTATGCACTTACCATTATTGGAATTTCAATCCGAAATATTGATCAGAGCCTCCCAGCTGCCGCCCCTCCCACCCAGTATGACCTTATTATGCCCACGAGCAAGGGGAAACTCGTGGGCAATAATAATTACTCTACGTTTACAACGCAGAGGCTACAGAGGACGATATCCTCTTGAGAATACCAAAAAAATGATATCTCCAAAGAGCAATCGTCACAAGTAGCAAGACCGGCAGTAAGCCGATAGTCCCCAATAGAAAAGGACATATGCACCTCCTAACTAATATATTTATACCACGCACTATTTTGTTAAGGCTTAACAAGTACTATGCATATATCATTATTTGGATTTTTGATCTGAAATATTGATTTAAGTGCCCCACTCCGCCCACCCAGTATCAAGTATGACCTTCATTATTGCGATTTTCAAGCCGAAATTTATTTCACAAATGCACAAGCGCGTATTATACCACATCTGATTGCCAATGTCAAGTGGTCAATCTAAGTTTTTTCATTTCGACTTGCAAACAGTCCGAAAAGTTACCAATAATCTTAGTCACAAATCTCGCCTAAGAATTTTAAGACAAAAAAAAACCCCGATACCTAAGTATCGGGGTTTTTAATTAGTTAGCTTTTAGTATCTCTTATTGCTTTATTTAATTCTTTTCTAAAGTCATCAATCAATTCATTCTTTAGATAAACTCTTACATCTCCAAATTTAAGTTGTAAGTCTTTATCATCATCACAAATTATTTCACTATTGTCTAACTTAAACCAAACGGATTTGATTTTCCAATAATAGTTGTAACCTAGATAATTACCCATTCTTTTCCATTGAGTTGAATAAAATTCATTTAGTGAAAAATCTTTAACTTTATAAAATAAAGAAACAGGATATTTAACTAACTTACTTATATGTGGTTCTAACAAATAACCAAATATAAAAGATACAACTGCTAACAATACGATATCTCCAAATGGAGACAACAAATAATTATTCAATTTTTCCTCCTTGTTTATTGAATACTTATTTATATCACACTAAGTTTTGTTAAGGCTAGACAAGTCCTATACACACTTCATTATTTGGATTTTCAATGCAAGATCTTGATTCAAGTGCCCCACTGGCGTTCCCTCCCACCCTAGTATGACCTTCATTATTCAATTTTCAATCTGAAAAAAAGAATTTTCATTTTTTAATTTGACAATCCAAAAATTTCATACCAATTTTCTTAGTCACAAATTGCGACTAAGAATTTTAGACCAAAAAAAAATCCCGATAGAAAAAATTCTATCGGGATTTTAATTTAGTTAGTTAGCGTTTTCCTTAGCGATTAAATCTGTGTAGTAGTCAATCTCATCTAGTAATTCATCTGCAACTTCCTCGTCAATGTATTCGACAATTTGTTCGGGATAAATTCCTTTCTCGCTAAAGTGTTCAAATTCATAATGAATATCCCATTTACGAGAAGACACTTCAAAGCGTTCTAATGGACTACCAAAAGCTTTTTCTAAAACTAAGTCATATAATTTGCATATATTAACTTCGTTGTAGTATTTCCAAGGTTTAGATATAAAGTATTCTAAATCCTCGGCAGTGTAAAACTGCACAAAGTATCTATCGCTAATAACATAATGAGTAAAGTCTGCAATATTTACCATATTGTCAATAAATGTATATTTCCACTCATCACTGTTAATGATTTCACTAACTGCATTTCTAATTTGTGCTAAAAGCACTAATCGTTTTATAGTGCCTTTAAGCACTTCTTGATTTGTCATAAGTTTCCTTCCTTAACTAACAATATAATAATACCACACTAGATTTTATCTGTCTAACACAAATACTAAGCACATATCATTAATTGATTTTCAATCCGATTACTTATACTTATTTATACCACAGTGTGATAGTGAAACTTTTTTAACAGGAATACAAGATGTCATTATTGGAAATTCGATCCGAGATTTTGATTCAAGCGTCCCAGCTTCGCCCCGCCCACCCATTATAGACACTCATTTGGCTTGAACTCATCTAGAATTCAAGCCATTGAGTTAGGCATTAGCTCCTAAAAGCTCTCCCGAATTTATCAATAAAATCGGTCAAGTCTGTTTTCAAATAATCGACACGATTTTCGACATCTGAAACTTCTGTGGAAGTAGCAACTTCATAATTGCTAAGTGCTGTATCAACAGCTCCAACAACTATTTCGGTAAGTCGCTCTTCCAATTGCTTAAGCAATTCTTCCAAAGTACACCTCCTAACAATCTATTTATACCACGCTTAATTCTCTTCCCCTTACACAAATCCTATGCAAATATCATTATTTACATTTTCAATGCGGTTTTAGTGCCCCGCTTTGCTTCCCACCCGCCCAGTATGACCCATTAGTTCGCAAGTCAATGCGAACATAAAAAAAGCCCCATTATGTAAAAACACAATGGGGCTTTTATCTATCGTTAGTTAGGTGTTATGTTTTGCTTTGTTAATTCTATAATTTAGTTTTCTATTCTTATATCTACCGAAGTCAATTTCTTTGACAAATAAGTCAAGTCTAAATCTCTCGTTGTCGGATATAAGATAGTTAGCTAAATCTAAAATAAATAATTCTAAAGTTATTCTAGCAATATCTTTTTGGTGCTGAGTTTTGAACTCGCCACTACTTTTGATATTCTCAAAAGTTAAAGATAATATTTTTGCTAACTCACGATAGTTTCTGCGTGAGAAGTAAGGCACTCTCACGACTTCATCAATTTTTTCCATAACTCTCCTTTGATTGATACTTATTTATACCACACTATATATTCTAGCCGCTACACAAGTGTCAGCATCATATCATTATTGGATTTTCAATCCGAAAATTGCAAGATCGGCTTAAGACTTGTACATACTATGTTACAAGTCTTACCTCACACACATTATTAGTAATTCAATCCAAAAAAAAATCCCCGATACTAATGTATCGGGGATTTAATTTATTCTATGTAATGACAAATATGTCCGCCATCTTCTAGCTCCATACCACAGTCATCACAAAAATAACTATATGGTGGGTAAGGGTGGCTCATTCTTCCTCCAATTCCTCAAGCAAGTGTTCAAATCCTTCGTATAAGTTATCAATATTCATAGTTAAACGATATTGAAAAGATAACTCAACTTCATCTTCTTCGTGCTTGACAATCTTACAGATAAAAGAGTTTGGTCTTAACCAATCATAATATCTGTTCTTGAATAGGTCGTATGCATAATCAACAATGTCTGTTGTCGGCACATCTTCCCAATTAATTTCACTAACAGCCATAACGCTCCTTTTGTTTGATAATTATTTATACCACACTAAATTGGAATTGTCTATGACAAGTTCTATGCAACTATCATTAATTAAATTTTCAATCCGATCTCTGACTGGATCTTGTTCGCACTGCTCACAATATCCACACAACAAACCCCTCTTTTTCAAGAGGGGCTTATCGCACACTAATACAACAAAGGGCTATGTATTCAATTTATTAGTGTGTAATCAAAATAACCTTTAACTATTTCGTTAAACCAACTTCCCATACTTAAACCACCTTCGTTTTCATCAGTAAAGAATTCTTTAGGTAAATCCCCACTAGCTTTCATAGTGTTTAAGTAATCTGTAAATGCACCACAAAGGAATATATCCACAGGCACATCGTAGTAAGCATAACTTTTGTTAGATACAAAAGTTATAAACAAAACAGATTTATCTAAGTCATAACTTATACCTTTTATGACAGATGAATAATCAACCCACATTGTTTTGTCTTTTAGTTGCTCATCATATAATCTTAAAAAGATTTTTTTGAATTCTGTAAAAACAGGCATTTCGTTTATGCTATCCAAAAATTCTTGCACTTCGCCAAAGTCTTTCATAATGCTAACCCCTCTCTATGTAAATCCTCTTGCATACTTACATACTCATCAAAACCCAAAAAGACATTTCTAAAATATTTAAAATTATCATCTTGCGTTTGAGGACAACCCCAATCTATCCAACTATCTAAAAAGTTAGCGAAACGATTTGGGCTATCCAAATTTCTTATAATTGCTAATCTTTCAGTTCTTACAATTTTTGCTAAATCGTAATCGCCAAAAGATTTGAATTGCTTTTGTAATTGACCAAGCATATAAATATACTCGCCAATTATTTTAAATGTATATTCCATAATCTCCTTAATTGAATACTTAACCATTTTATACTGCATAGTTGAAATAAGCAAGTATCGTTTCAAGATTAGACTAAGACTTGATCACACTGTGAGCAAGTCTTACCTCACACATCATTACACAGAGATTTAATGCAAGATTAGTTGTATATATAATGAAATCTGTTTAAAATGGTTGTAGTAATTTATATTGATTAAGGAGCAATATTATGGTAGAAGTAAGAAATACTTTTCCTAGCTCTATTGTTAATGTAGAAAGAAATAATCCATTCGCAGAAGTCGGCACTAAAACAGAGGGCTTGATGACAGCGAGTGAGTGTATGGTTAAGGCAGGTCTTGATTGGAAAGTTGAGCTTATGCCTAGCTATGCGTTAATGCCGAATGGCGAATATATCCTAAACAGAGAAAACCAAATTCCTGTGCGTATGGATAGCAATACACCATTCAAGGCAGTAGGCAATAGGTATGTGCCTTTTCAAAATGTTGATGCATTCACATTTTTAGACAATGTCGTTGATGACTTTGGAGCAAAATATGATACAGCAGGAACTTTTGATAATGGAGCAGTTGTCTTTATAATGTTGAAACTAAGTGATGATATTGTAATTGGAGATGATAAGGTTGTGCCTTATTTAACAATTATCAATTCTCATAATGGCTCAACATCTATAAAAGCTATGACAACACCTATTAGAATTGTATGCTCAAATACTTTGAGATTAGCTATGGCTAACGCAGTTAGCAGTTTTTCTTTTAAGCATACATTCAACGCAAAATCTAAAGTTGCACAAGCTAAAGAGAGTTTAGAGATTGGCTATAAGTATTACGATACTTTTGGTCAAGATTTAAACAAGCTCGTTGAAACACAAGCTAGTGTAGATGACCTTAAAAAAATGCTTGAAATCGTTTTCCCTGTTGTTGCAGAGAGAACAGATATCGAGGGCAACATTTTAAATGAGGGAGCTATCACTAAAGTTAAATTGGCTCATAACAAAATTGTAGAAAATTTTGAAAATGCCGATAGCTATTCTGTTGTCAATAATGCTTGGGGAATGCTCAACGCAATTAATGATTGGGAATTATGGAGTGCAGAAATTAGAGGCACTAATGACCGATTTGAAAGACAGGTTAAGACATCTGTTAATGGTCGCATACACCCGATTACAGATAAAGCATATTCTTACATAACAAAAGAGTTAGTCTAAAAGTAAATTACAAACAGTTAAAGCCCTTTGGGAAACCAAAGGGCTTTTTCAATTCGGGGATCATTCTTGTTCGCACTGCGATCAAGAATGACCTTATCATTACCATTAGTTGCAATCCGAATCGGAAAGTGATAGAATTGATTAATCAATTAAAGGAGAATATTATGTCGTTTATGGATATGACAGAATACAAAATAGCTAACCACACTTATGATGACACCATTGACTTTGATGTTGAATGGGATTTTATTAAAAGTGATATAGCTGAGATAGCTATGGAACTCATTAACAAAGGTTGGGAATACTTTTCAGCAGGTGGATATATGGGTTGGAACAAGTCAGCTTCAAATACAGGAGTCTATGAGCTTAATGGAGATACACTACGAAATATCTTATTTTGCTATGACACCGAAATGAATATAAGTATTGACTTTACTAATGTGGACAAAGGTATCTTTGAAGTAAAGATGTCGCACCACGATAGTCCGATGGGAGAGACAGTTTACTTTGTTAAGGAGACAAGTATTGATGCTGATGAGGAATGGGAGAATCCTAGAGAACATTGCATACAAGTAGCTATAGATAAAGGATTAAGGTAGACACATAGTGAAATTCAGGAGAAAGAAAAAGATCGATTGGTATTCGGACCAAGTAGATGCTATGTGGAGAAAGATAGATGCAGGTATAGAAGTTAGAGTCAAAAAATACTTGCGATAACTTATATACATTGCGAACAGAGATTAACACTTGATCGCACTGCGAACAAGTGTTACAAAGATCCTCATTAAGTGTATTTCTAATGCGAATTATTGAAAACTTATTTGCATAGTATTTTAGAAGTGCTAAGCTAGAGTATGCAATTAATTAAGAAAGGTTAATTATGAGATATTATGAAAATGAATTAGAAAATCCAGAGATAGCTAGTGATGAGGAATTCGTTGCCGTAATGAATGTTAGAAAAGTATGGTACGCTTCACGAGACCAACTAGAAAACGGACTTAAAATGGCTAAAGAGAATCCTTATAAACTTATTAAAATCCACCAATTCTCAAATGAGAAGTTAGAACTTGTGGAAACTGAAGAAAGAAAATTCAAGACTAATTTAAGAAATAACATTAAGAGGACAATTAGCGACCATAGAGATATGCAAATATATACTAGGTTTGAGGGTAATAAATTTTACGGCTACATACAGTATATACCTAACAGAAAACGAATGGCTACACCGATTGACCAACTCTTCGGTAACGAGGAAGAGTAATGTGGCGATGTAAAAAATGTAATGGTACTTGGATATTTAGACTAGGAATAGTTGAACAATATATCAATGAAGACCACGAAAACGTACTGATATTCAATGAACCTAGTGATAAAGAATATCACTGTAATGATTGTGTAGAATATGTTGAAATATATAAAGTGGAGAATGTTGTGCAATGAGTTTCTTTGCTAGTGATTTAATTACAGTTTGTAGAAGTGGAGATACCTACAAATGTTGTTGTGTAACTCTTCAAGACAGAAACCAATGTTGTTACGAGGAAACCTGCAACGATTATAAGTAGTTGTAAAAAGGACACATAACGAAGATCTGAGCTTAAGACTCGTTCACACTGTGCACAAGTCTTACCTTTCTTACAAATCACTTGCATAGATTTTCAATGTGGTATAATAGATTAATCAATTAGAGGAGAAATTATGGAACAAAAAGATATTGATGAGTTGTTAAATGATAGCAACCAAAATATATTAGGTAAGTATGACCTTACCAATATGTGTGCAGACCTTACACCAAGCGAATTGGTAAATATCATTGGTTGGATACTTAATGAAGTTGGGTATGACACTAAACTATACAGCAATCAAGAGCTTTTGGTTGAGTGTATTATTCACCAAATACACAAAGCACAAGCTAGACACGAGGGGGTTAGATATTAATGAGTGAGGAATTATTTAAGCTACCTTTACATAAACCTACTAAGGAACTCCTTAGCAAAATGGGTATCGTTATGTTAAATGATGATGATAGCTATTTCTTTAGGGGCTACAATGCAGAACTCAATAAGTGGGGTAATTATGAAATAGGTATGTATACAACTATGGATTTAGAGTTAGCTGATGATGAAGTAGCAGATTTTTTCTATGTCATTAAATTTAACGATAAGGAAGTTTGCAGACTACAAGCTACACCTAATCTGTTAGCAGTATTCCAAATGTTTACTATGGACAGAATTAGTGAGGGCAAAATGGCTCAAGCTTTGTTAGATGATGATGACTTTAAGGGTTTCCCTTATCCATAATCAATCTCCTTTCAGTTTGATGAAATAAAGGAAAACTACAAGCCCTCGCAAGAGGGCTTGTTTAGTTATATACACAATAAGATCTTGCACTCATAGTTGATCACACTGTGAGCAACTATGACCTTTCTTTTATCATTAGTTGCAAATCTAATCTAAGTATTCTATAATTGAGTAATCAATTAAGAAAGAGGTATATTATGAGCCATTTTGTTGGGGTAGCTTTTATCCCTAGAGATGATGATTACGAAGTAAATGAAAACTATTCTAAAGCCGAACAGACTTTAGAGAATATGTTTTCTATGGGCGAGGCACTACAAAGTCAATACTTAACAGACTTGTTAGCACCTTACAATGAGGCAGATGAGAATTATTGTAATGTAAGCCCTGAACTCAATGACCTAGCTACTGACTACTTACAAGCATATTATGAGAAAGACTATATTAAGTTGTCGGCAATTAGTGGGGAACATCTTGAAACTGAAAGAAAGTGGAAAGAAAAAATGACAGTTTGGGATAACGAAGCTAACGAAAGCAAGAGCTTAACTTTAGCAGAGATTGACCAAGAGCTAGAGCCATTGTTAATGTTGCACAGACTATTTAATCCCTCAATGACAGAGGAAATGTTTGATATCAATAATAAGACACACAAAGAACTTTTTGTTGAAGTGTGTGTTGATACAGATGAATACTCTATCAATGAGGATTACCAAGTCTTTAACCATTACTATTACAATGATGAGGGTTATTGGGATTGGTATGAAGTTGGTGGTCGTTGGGATAACTTTTTTGAACAAGACAATGCTAACAATGTCTTAGAGGACATATCACTACTCAAAGGAAGTCGTATGGTTAAGAGAATACACACTCTTAGTTGGTATGAAACCATTGACCTTAAAGATGAGGATATTGAGAATAGAAATCTTGATAATAGGTTTGTTAAGTCTTATAAGAAAGATGAGTTTGGTAAATACTTAGAGGAAACTGTCAAAGACAAAGAGGGTAATGATAGAACTAAGTATATTGTAGATGAGTATTGGACAACAGAGGAATTGCTTGATGAGGAAGTTGAAATTAGAAAATATAACTTTCTATCATTGATTACCGAAAAGTATGGTTGGGAACAAGAAAGCCGTATGGGTTGGTTTGGTATTTCTGAAAAAGATAATATGCAAGATGATGATAAGGAATATACCGAGAACACTTGGGATAAACTTATTGATGAAAGAATTGATGAATTGCTATCTGATGTAGATGAAAATGGTGTCTGCAAATGGGTAGCAGTAGCAGTAGATTTTCATATATAATACCCTGAATATACTGAAAATGGCAAGCCCCTCGTAAGAGGGGTTTGTTGTTGGGATACATAACGCAGATCTTAATTTAAGACTAAGACTCGTATGCACTGCATACAAGTCTTACACATTATCCATTATATCTAATGCCAATCTCGATTTGACAGCCACAGCCATATGGTGTAAGCTTAAGTAAGCCAATTAATTGAGGAGTAATTCACGGACACCTCATACACTTCGGACTACAAGCAATTGTAGAAGGATACCACGGGCTTGCCCGTTAAGTGTACACGGAACTGTTAATAGACTGATT
>MDTA01092439.1_pt1 | contig 10392 bp, 8 predicted proteins | sample 811151 | NCBI WGS metagenome assembly MDTA01 (sample SAMN05326648, study PRJNA326480) | marine metagenome | isolation source: seawater | place: Indian Ocean: South | collected 2010 | reverse complement strand
TTATTTTGAAGTCATCTTTTTGAAACAATATTAAAAATTTTTTTAAGTATACAGGTTTATAAATACCAAATGCTATAATTAAAAAAGACGTAAATTTGATAAATTTAACATTTATTGAAAAAAATAATGAAAAATAAAAAGTGATTAGAGCCAAAAAACTGGTTATTACAAAAAAATTTAATATTGAGATAAATAATAAATCATTGTTTTTTAATAATTTTGAAACCCTTTTACTTAATACAAACGAGAGGTTATATAGACCATTTATTAGTAGAAGAGAATAAATGCATGACAAAGCTGGAGTATAATTTGAGATCATTAATTGGTTAGTAGTTTTTTAACCTATTATCAAATGATTATAAATATAATATTAAAAAAAAAAGAGTCATTACTTATATTTTTTATTTTTGCTATTTACCATTTGCTCATTTCATCCAAAGTTCTCAAATGATGAAGTCATAGATAATATTGAGTTTTTATTTATTAATTTTTGATACATTTGATAGAGTCTAAATAAATCCAATGGTTTATAGGTGATACTGGTTTATTTGAATAATTAATTTTTAATTTTAATGAACAATTGTTAAAAATATCTTTATGATTTTTATTTAATTTTTTTATGCTTTCCTCAACAATTATTCTCGTACTATCTAAAGATAATAATAATATATTATCATTTTCTTTTATTAAATTTAAATTTGGAAATTCTTGAAATTCATGTAAAGTTAATAAATTCTTTATAGGTTTAATCTTAAAAGAATTTTCTTTATATATTTTTTTTTGATATAATTTGAAATAATCCTCAATCCGATTGTCGAAATAAATTAATTTATTATTTTTTTTAATTAATTGACTTATTTCGTTAAGACTTTTTTCAATGCTACCATTATTATTATAATAAGATTCATAAATATAATTTACTGTTTCGTTATTTTTTAATCCAAAAATTGCTGCAAAATTTAATAATACATGCGCAGTAAATAACAAAACTGTTAAAAATTTTATTACTGCATTTTTAGTCAAATAAATTTTACAGAAACCATAATAACCTACGATCAAAATAAAATAAGTTATATATAGATTTGTTCTTAAAAAATAAGTCGAGAAACTATTTATAATTATATAACAAGTAACATGAACAATTAAAATGATTAAAATTAGATTATTTTTTTTTATATAAAACAATCCTAATATAAAAAATAAAAAAATAATAATTCCATTTGTTTTTATTACATTAGTTGGCCATAGTATGAAATTATTTAAATAATTAATAAATGAAAAATCGATTTCTGCATAACTTATAGTCATAGAAATTGTTTCTGGATATAACAAAATTATAAAGATTACAGGTAAAATAATAATCAATAGAGAAATAATATAGTTGAACATTAATTTATAATTTTTGAGAAGTAAAAAATTCAACATAATTATTGATGGTATCAGTACTGCATTTATTTTATGAGAATAAATTCCAAGCGCAGTCAAAAAAAATAATATAAGGAAATTATATTTATATTTATTTTTATTAAATTTGATCAAATAAAGGAAAGTTAAAAGAAAGAAAAATAAGCTTATATTATGAATACCCAGAGGAGAAAATAATAATAAATACGGACTAATAAGAGTAATAAATAATAGGTATTTAAGAAATTTATTTTTTTTTAAATCTACTTCGATCGAAAATATTTTTTCAAAAATTAAATACGCAACTATGGTGTTTAAAGAAAAGAAAAAAACGGACGTTAAATTAAAAATAATAATTGGTGACAGTGGAATAAAATTTAACAGATACAAAAGTAATATAGGGAATATATTAAAAAGATGTCCTATATCTGAATATGATGTTCTGAATAAATTTATAAAAAAACTTTTTTCGTCTAAATATATTAGTCCTTTTTCTTTGATTAATTCAAAATTAATAAAATATTTGCTATCAATTAAACTTTCTGTCCAGGAGATATGTCTAATTTGATCAATGCCAGGCTCAATATTATAGAAACTAAAACCAGAAAAGATAAAGACAATTAAGAAAAATATAATTAAATCATATTTATAAACTGTATTTAAATTAAATTTTCTCAAATTCTTAATTCCTAAATTTTGATCTCATTTTTTTTCCTACCCATAACACTAAAATCAAGAATAAAATGAAAATAATCACTTTTGGGTTTGTGAAGATTCCAGTATTGATTTTTGATAGATCTGAAATAAACCTAAAAGTGTACCCTATACTTGTGCTAACATAAAATATTGGCAAACATCCAAAAAAACTTATCAAAAAATAATTTGTTAAGCTTATTTTGGTTAAAGAAGGCAAAAGATTTTGTAATTGTGATGGAACTCCAAATCCTCCAGCTATTCTAAATATTAAGAAGTAGTAATCTTTATCTTTATTTATAAATTCTATTACTTTAAATATTTTTTTATTGAAAAATCTTTCAATGTCTGTTCGATAAAACCTTCTTATTACATATATTAAAATTGTCCCCGATAGTGCGTTGGCAAAAGAGACAATTATAGCTGCATAAACTGGTGAGACTAAATAACCAGAAATAAATAATATTGGCGAAATAAAACCCAACATTAATGTCCAAATAAAAGAAAAAATAAACAAATAAAAAATTAAATTCTGAAAATTATTATCTGTTAACTCTAAAATCTTATTATTAATTGAACTAATAGAAATGTTATCAATCGATCCAATCCCAATAATTTGAATAGATTTATATAAAAAAATGGAAATTGTAATTATATATAAGATTACAAATAAATATTTTAGTTTAAACATTATAATTTATAAATTCATTTTTAAAATATTAAATAATGAAAACATGGTTATTGGTTGTATATCTATATTATTCATAACAGAACTATCTGAAAGATAAATGTTTTTAAAGCTTCTTAATTCTCCATTAAGTTTTGTTGTTTTTTTTTTATTAATTTTTGACATCGGAAAAGATCCACCCAAATGATTTGAGGATCCAGTTTTATTCATTACAGGAAAATAAAATTTAAAATCATGATTATTTTTATTGTAAGAGTTAAAAACTTTTCTAATTTTTTGATTATTTATATAATTATTATTTCCCTGAATTAAAAAATTGTCAGATTTGTTTTTAGATATTTTTATAAAACTTGATTTGTTAGACTCCAAATAGCACTGGGCTATATAATAATTTTTAAATAATTTAATATTTTTTGTATTAACAACACCAAATATATTAAGTATATTTTTTATGTCATATAACTGTGCATAAAATTTTATACTTTTTAAATTAAAATTTAAAAATGTAGAATTTTTAAAACTGCCAATTTTTTTTATTAAACAGTAGAAATGAGTAGTCTCAAATACTTTAATTGATTTAAAAGTTTTAAATGAATTAAGTATAATTTTTGCGCTATTGATTGGGCCACATGAAAGGTATAATTTTTTATATTTAAGTTTTGCTTCTTTATCTTTTTTCAAATCTTGAAGTAATATCTCATTTTTATCATCGATGATTTTTTTTAGATAAAAACCATATTTAAATTGTACGCCCCTTTTTTTTAAATATTTTTTTAAATTTTCTGTATTTTGATTAGATTTATTAAAATTAATAAATGAGATATTTTTATTTATTTTGTTCTTTTCATTTGTTTCTTTAAAATTTTTTTTGAATATTATTTTCTCTAATTTCAAATATTCTTTTTTTATTAGATTTAAATCTTTTGTTTTATAAGGAAATTTTTGAAGGTTATAATTATTAAAATTACTTAGTACACCACCCCAAATATTCGAAAGTCCACCGTCTTGATATGATGAAATAAATTTACAATTTTTATAATTTACTTTCTCAATTAAATTAATTTTTTTAGTAACATAATTATTGTTAAATTTTATTTCCCCATTTTTATAAAATAAGTATTTTAATAAAGTTAATCTTTTATTTTTTTTTTTTTCTTTAGTTGGAGATATGATAGTTATATTAGAATTTTTTCTTAATAACGAATACGCTGTAGTTAAACCAGAAAAGCCGGATCCTATAATATATATCAATTTTTTTCCTCAAAAATTAGAATTTATCAAAGACTAAAATCATTCGTATAAAATAATATAATTTATTGTATACACTTTGTTTAATGAAAAATGTAAGTAAGTTTTATAATAAAAAAGGTTGGAATTCTAATGATCAAATAACATTAGACTCAAAGTTATTTGAGGATAACAGGAAAGTTGCCGAAAATTATGTAAGGAAATGTAGATTAAAAATTTTAGATCATGTTCCCAAAAGAGGTAAAAATTTCTTAGATTTTGCCTCGGGTCCAATTCAGTATAAAGAATATCTTAATTATTCAAAAAACTTCAAATACAGGCATTGTGTAGATTTTTCCAGACAAGCAATAATTGATGCAAAAAAGAAGCTAAAAAAAAGAGGAAAATATTATGTGGCAGACTTTATGGATTTGAATTTTCCATCTAACTTTTTTGACTGCTCACTAAGTATGCATACAATTTATCATATGAATAAAAAAATTCAGGAAAAAGCTATTAGAAAAATGATAAAGATTACAAAACCAAATAAACCAATTATAATAATCTATAGTAATCCTAATCCATTAATAAGAAAAATTTATTCAATATTTTTAAAAAGAAAGAAAAGTAGATTATTATATTTCTATTGTTATCCAATAAATTGGTGGAAGAGATTTGAAAATGAATGCAATATTGAGTTTTATTGTTGGAGATCATTTTCATCTAAACACCAAGAAATTTTAATTCCAAATAATTTATTTGGAGAAAAAATATTAAAAATGTTATTTTATCTCGAAAATAAATTCTCATCTTTTTTTTCAAGATATTTTCAATATCCAATGATTGTTCTTAAGAAAAAATGATTTCTATAATTATAGTAAGTTTAAATACAAAAAATGACTTTATCAAATCTTTGAAATCTGCAATTTCACAAACTAAAAAATCAGAAATAATTGTTGTCGATGGAGTTAGCAAAGATGGGACAATAAAAGAAATTAATAGATACAAGAGATACATTAATAAAATAATTATAAAAAAAGATAAAGGCATATACTCAGCAATGAATAATGGAGTTAAATATGCAAGTGGCAAATGGATCTACTTTTTAAATTCAGGTGATATATTTTACAATAAAAGAACAATAGAAAATGTTTACAATATAATTCGAAAAAAAAATAAATTTGATATTATTGTTGGTAATTCAATAATAAAAATTAAAAAAAATAGCTTTAAATCTCCAAGAAGTAAATTTGATGAGAACACTTTTAAATCGTGTTTTTCTCATCAAAGTAGTTTTGTACTATCACAACATCTAAGAAAAAATCCTTTTAACGTAAAATATAAATATGCGTCTGATTATGAATTATTTTTAAAATTATTTCTAAAAAAAAAAAATTTTAAATATGTAGACAATATAATTTCAATTAATAAAGTTGGAGGTATATCTGATATTAATAGGGTGGAAGTTTTAGATGAATTTAAAAAAATTAATGTAAAGTATAATTTTAACTTAAAAAGTTATTTGAAAATTAATATATTAATATTTTATAATTACTTTTTATTTGTATTAAAAAAAATTTTACCAAAAACAGTTATACAAAACATTACTATTTTAAAGAATAAATTATTAAATTAAGTATTATTGTTTCTGCTATTTAAAAAATTGACAAAAATTAATGTAATTACAAAAAAAATAAATTGAAAAGTTAGAAAACTAAATCTATCATATACTGGTTGATACAGAGCAGTAGCTAAAATATTTGAAAAATTTAAAGTTATAAAAAAAAGAATGATCATAGCTATTTTTTTATTTTTATCTCTATCAAATAAAGTAAATATACAAACTACGGCAAGTATTATTTTAAGAATTAAAATATAATAACCAGAAAAACCAACATTTGCATAAAAACCTTTCAAATCATCTCTTGAAATAAAGTAACCTCCCATACCATAAAGAACGTTAGAAATATAAAATAATAAATTTTCTTTTGGTTTCATTTTGATTAATTGTATTGCTATATCTGTGCAATGTTTGCTGGATAATTGTCTAACCAGTAATTGATTTTCACTATTAATGCCAAAAAACTCTGGGTAATTAATTTTATTCTCAAAAAAATCTTGCATTTGCACATATTGATTGAAGTAATGGCTAAAGATTTTTCTATTATTCTTTGAAAAACTTAATATATCGTTGTCAGTTTTTACCAGCATATTTCTCTCTATTTTATGTTTTGAGAATTCATTAATAGCAAAAGAAATTATTCTATTGTTTTCAATTCCCTCAACGTTTTCAAGGTCTCTATCAGATGCTAAATAAAATGGTCCTGTTAAAAAAGATGAACCTGATACTGATATATTTTTAAATAATCCGGTTTTAAAATATGTATTAGTTCTCTCTGCTAGGTTGATAATGGTAACTGATAATAATACAATTAACAAATTTAATATTAATTTTTTTATATTTTTTTTAAGTAAAAAAAATATTATTTCACCAAGAAAAATTAGAGGCAAAACAAATAAAAAAGTTTTTTTATTTAAAACCATTAAACAGAATAAAAAAATTACTAAAAAAAAGTATTTTTTATTCTTATTAGCTTTCGGATAGAAATAATGCTTTAAAAAATAAATGCAAAAAATTAATAATAGAGGATATCCAATACTTTCTGAGAAAATTGTTAAACCTAGCTTCATCGATATTCCTAAATACGGGAAAGAAATAGAGAAAATTAAAATTACTTGATTTAATATCCTATCAATTTTGAATTTTTTTATGAAAAAGAATGAAAAAAAAATTATAGAAAGATATCCAAGTATTAATTGAAAAATTGATAGGTACTTTAAATAGTTATTTTCTGATAAGATTTGAAAAATATTTATCAAGAATGGATATAAAAATGGTCTTTTATAGATATTTTCAATATAAGAGTAAGTATCTTGTACTAAAATTTCATTTTGAAAAAAAAATAAAATAAAGATTAATAAAAAAATAAATTTACTTGAGTCTTTATATAAATTAATTTTCATTATTTTTGTATGTTTCGGACAACATACCTATACAAAATGTAATTACTGCACTAACAAGAATTAAAAAACTTGGTATTAACAATACTTGAGAGTAAAAAGATAATAATAATAATATTAAAAAGAAAATTATTTGTAAAAAAGAAATTAATACAAAAAGTTTAATTTTATCATAAAAAAGAACTATCTTTATAATATATTGCAATGTCCTCAAACTATCTTTAAATAATCTTACTTTGCTTGGTGAATTTTTATCCCTTAAATTATAAGGAATATCAACATAAGAAATTGAAAATTTAGAGTATATAAATGTCATAGTCATTGATGTCGTAAAACTAAAAGCATCACTTAAGTGCTTAATATTATTTAAAATCTTGTCTTTTTTAAAAATTCTGAAACCAGAATTAATATCTTCTATTTTAGTTCCAGTGGCAAATTCAACAATAAACTTTAAAAGAAATCTCATTGGCTTTTTAAATGGAGACAGGTTTAAATTTTTTCCTGTTCTTTTGCCGACTATTAAATCAAATCCTTTATTATATTTTTCAATTAATTTATTCAGATGGCTTACTGGATAAGTTCCATCTCCATCTAATATTATTATATTTTCGAAACTTGAATTTTTTATACCTTTTTTCAAAGAATAACCATAACCAAAATTATTTAAATTTTTAATGTATTTAATATTTTTTAAGTTTTTCAAAATTTCATGAGATTTATCATTTGAGTTATCATCAACAATAATAATTTCATAATCATTTATACTTTCAATTTTTTTACATTCGTTTTCTATTTCATTAATGACTTTCTCAATTGTTTCCTCTTCGTTATATACCGGTATTACAAAACTGTAATTACTCATAAATTAAACTTATTATTGTTAATCCAAATTAATAAACAAAATATATTAAAAAGTACATTCCCATTGTCGAATTTATTATTTTTATTCTCTATCAATAGATTTTCTATGCTTTGAATATTGAAAATTGTTTTAGTTTTATCTGTTTTTAATAAATCCAAAAACATTTCATTAAATACTCCATTAAACCAATAAGATACAGGAGAATTAAATCCTCTTTTTTTTTGATTTACAATTGATTTTGGCAAATGATTAAAAGCAGAAGTTTTTAAAATATTTTTTTTGTTAAAGGCATGGAACTTTTCATGAGGATCTAAATTACTAATATATTTAAATAAATCATAACTTAAAAAAGGACTTCTTAATTCTAATGAATTTGCCATTGAGCATCTATCAGATTTAACCAAAATATCTCTCTCAAGAAAATATTGAAAATCACATAAATTGTTATGTGAGTTGTTATCTATTATAGTGTCTTTAAAATTATACTTTTGAGTCTTAATATCAATTAAATCATTATTAAAATTCTTATTGAGTATTTTTTTTAGGCTTGAATTATCATTTATTTGACGCCAAAATTCATGAACAAAAAAATTCTCGTCTTTATTTTTAAAAGCTTCTAAAAATTTTTTAATTGCATAAAAAATATTAATCTTTGTTTTTTGTTGAGGAATAAAATTAGAAAGCTTGCTGATTTTATTGAATATGAAATTTAAATTATATTTTTTTATAAGTTCAAAAACTTTGCTAGCTGTATAAGTATCATACCCAAAAAATAATTCGTCACCACCATCTCCTGTTAAACAAACTTTTACATTTTGTTTGGTATACTTGCTTAAAAAATAAGTTGGTATAATTGAAGTATCTGACATTGGTTCTCCAAAACTTAAAACAATTTTATCAATTTCAAGTAAATCCTTATCATTAAGTAGAAATTTTTGATTTCTAATTTTCAAATGTTCAGAGACAATTTTAGCTTTATCTGATTCATCATAAGTTTTTTCTTCAAAACCAAGTGTAAAAGTTTTAATATTCTCATTATATTTTTTTGCAATTGATGCAATAATCGATGAGTCGAGACCTCCGCTTAAAAAAATACCAACATCAACATCGCTTATTAATCTAGATTTTATACTATTATCTAATACTTCATTAAATTCACCTTTATTGAATTTCTTATATTTCTCTTTTTTTTGATAAAATTCATGAATATTAAAATATTTTTTCTTTATTAATTGATTTTTTTCAAAAATATAAAAAGATCCAGGATCAACATTAAATGATCCTTCGTAAAAAGTCTCTTGGTTATTGACGTAATTATTTACTAAATATGACTTTAAACTTTTTGTATTAATTTTATGATTGAAATTAGGTGAAAATTTTAAGCTATTTAAATTTGATGAAAAAGAAATTTGTTTTTTTCCATTATTGTTAAAACTTGAATAAAAAAGAGGTTTTTCTCCGAATCTATCTCTAGCTAATACTAATCTTTGTTGAACTGAATCCCAAATTGCTAAGGCAAACATCCCCTCCAATTTATTAAAACATTCTAATCCATAATAAGTATAACTTTTTAAAATTACTTCTGTATCTGACTGAGTATCAAATTTACAATTAAACTTATCAATCAATTCACTTTTTATATATTTAAAATTATATATCTCTCCATTAAAAACGATTATATTTCCTGAGACCTTATCTTTAAGTGGTTGATTTGACCTATCATACAAATCTATTATTGAAAGCCTAGTATGACCTAATGAAATCTCATCACTCAGGAATGTTCCTTCGGCATCCGGACCTCTAGATTTTAAAGGAGATAACATCTGCTCAATGTGTTTTTTCTGATCAACTATTTTTGACGTAAATCCACATATTCCACACATATTAATTCTTATGATATATTTTATACCATTTGACAAATCTTTCTATTCCGGTGGTTAAAGAAGTGTTTGGAGAGTATTTTGTTATTTTTATTAAATTTTTTATATTCGCTTTGGTGATCTCTACGTCTCCTAACTGTTTTGAAATTTTTTTTATATTAACTCTAGTATTAAAATATTTCTGTATAAGTAATATTAGATAATTTAATTTATCTGTCTTCCCCTTGCCAATATCCAATATTTGATAATTTTTTAGTTTTTTTTTATTTTTTATTATTAACTCAATTGAATTTATTACATCATCGATGTAAGAGAAATCTCTGCTATGATTTCCAAAATTGTAAACATTTATTTTTTTCTGATTTTTAATATTGTTTGAAAACTTATATACTGCCATATCTGGTCTTCCCCATGGTCCATATACAGTAAAGAATCTTAGACCGACTATTTTCATCTTTGAATTTAGAAGGAATGAATGTGCTATAATTTCATTACATTTTTTTGTAGAAGCATAAAAACTTATTGGATTATCAGTATTTAAATTTTTATTATTTCCATAAACTGAAGAAGATGATCCAAACAAAAAAAGTTTTACTTTATTTTTTATAGACAGCATA
>MDTA01073743.1_pt1 | contig 10392 bp, 9 predicted proteins | sample 811151 | NCBI WGS metagenome assembly MDTA01 (sample SAMN05326648, study PRJNA326480) | marine metagenome | isolation source: seawater | place: Indian Ocean: South | collected 2010 | reverse complement strand
ATCCTTAAGATCAATAATAATAATTAAAAATTAAACTTCTAAGGCTATTAATTTCTCGGCATTGACAATTCTCGAAATTCCTCTATCCAATAAAATTGGAGCAACAATTCTAAAAACATCTGTATTGGGCACTTTGATAACTTTTTGTTCCTTATTACAAAATCTTTTTGCTGTTTTTAAATCATTAAAAATTTCGATAGTCTTCCTATCTAAGTCCTCTTTTGATAAAAATCGCCAATCTGGATAATCTCTTAAATATTTAGTTTCTAGTTCAATTTTTTTATCAACAACCATAAAAACTACATCAGGAAAATCAATATCAGAAATTGAAACCGAAGATAAGTCTTTTTGAATAGTATTTTCAATCTCGTGATTTAAAGGGATTATTTCTATAAATGGGTTTAGAGACGAAATTTCTTCTGAATTATCATTTTCAATTTCACAACTATCTTTAATTTCGATTAATTGCTCATTATCTTTCTTCCTTTGAATAAATATTTCTTTAAATTTTTTTTCTCCAAGATTTTTTTTTAAATTTCTCGTAATTGTCAACTTCGTACATTTAAATTGTTTAGACAATTCATCTAAAGTCTTACCTTCAGTAAAACTATTAGAAATATCTTTTTTATCACTTTCAGAAAGCCTTCTAGCCAAAATAATTTTACATATTTATTCACATTCTATTAGAAAAAAGTTAAACCAAACTTTTTCGAAATTTTTCTTTAGCCTAATAAATATCTTGAAAAAAATTATTAATATTGATTGAGATATATTCGTCAGATATAATAATGGAATGCTTCCTTAGCTCAGCTGGATAGAGCAACTGCCTTCTAAGCAGTGGGCCGCAGGTTCGAATCCTGCAGGAAGCGTATATATTTTTAAAAATCTTTTATGGGTGAGCCGACCTGCCAATAATAACTATTTAGCTCTTTTAATAAATGAATTGGGATAATACCTCTTGTATCAAAAATCCAGGAAGGCTTTCTCAGTAAATCAGATAATTTTTTCCAATTAAGATTTTTATATTCCTCCCATTCGGTTATTATTAGAATAGCGTCAACATTTTTAGCTGCCTCATTAATATTTTGAACATACTGCCATTTCCCAAAATTTATATCAATAATTAACTCTTTTAAGCCAATCTCAATTTCAATTTGTTGCTTAGAAACTATAGGATCATGTATTAATAATTCAGCTCCATTTTCAATTAGATCTTTAGAAATTTGGATAGCAGGTGATTCTCTAGTATCGTTTGTTTCTGGTTTAAAAGAAAATCCAAGTATTAAAATCTTTTTATTTGAAACTGTACCAAAAAGTTTTTGAATAACGAGAGAAGATATTCTATATTTTTGCCAATTATTTATACTCATCACTTGCTCCCAATAATTGGCAACCTCCTCCAAGCCATAAAAACGACATAAATAAACAAGATTTAAAATATCTTTTTTAAAACAACTTCCACCAAATCCAGGACTAGGGGATAAAAATTTTTGACCTATTCTTTTATCTGAGCCTATTGCTTTGACAACCTCATTAATTTCCGCGCCAGTTGTCTCACATAATGCAGAAATAGCATTAATTGAACTCACACGCTGTGCCAAAAAAGCATTAGCAGTCAATTTAGAAAGTTCACTGCTCCATATATTAGTTTGAAGAATCTTATCTCCTGGAATCCATTTTTTATAGATATTTGTTAGGGATTCTATCGCCTCATTATCTTCACCTCCAATTAAAACCCTATCGGGATTTTCCAAGTCTTTTATAGCTGTTCCTTCAGCAAGAAATTCAGGACTTGATAAAACAGAAAAAGTTTTTTTATCCTGATCTCGCGATTTTGAACTTTTGAGAATTTCTTGAATTAACTCTGCAGTCCTGACTGGTACAGTGCTTTTTTCAACAATAATTGTATGTCCCTGAGAAAACTCAGCAACTTGTCTAGCGCTAGATTCAACCCATTTAAGATCACTAGCATAACCAGCTCCCAAGCCTTTTTTCTTTGTAGGAGTGTTTACTGAGATAAAGATCATATCAGCTTCTCTTATTGAATTTTTTATATCAATTGAAAAAAATAGATTTTTATTTCTGCAACTCCCAACTACTTCTTTCAATCCAGGTTCAAAAATTGGTAAATTACTTAAATCTTTATCATTCCATGAAGAAATCTTTTTATCATCAATATCCACTACAGTAACTTTAATGTCTGGACATTTATTTGCTATTACAGACATAGTTGGACCTCCAACATAACCTGCACCAATGCAACAAATTTTTTTTATTAAGTATGCTATTGTCTATTAAATATTTTGAATTAGTATAAATTATTTAAGACTTTTTTTAAAGAATATTATTAATTTATTGAAATTTAAAACCTTTTGTAAAGGTACTTCAAAAAAATTTTTTGACTCAAATAAACCAATTACTATACAATTAAAAAAAAATATTGAAAAATCTATACTTTAAAAATTTAATAAATTCATCAAATAATTTAACTTATTTTTTATTTTACATTAGCTTATTTTTATTACCTTCAGCATTTTCAATATCAGCAATTTTTTTAATTATATGTTTAATCCTAAGTTCAATAAATAATATTAGAAATTTTTTGGAAGACAAGTTAAATATTTGTTTTTTATTTGCAACTATTTTATTGATTATTAGTTCAATAATGCATAATTTTAAAAACAATTATTTATCTTATGATCTAAATTCAAGTCTTTCTTGGATAGGTTTGGCAAACTGGATTCCTTTTTTTTGGTGTTATTGGGGTGTTCAACCTTTACTAAGTACTCCTCAAGAAAGAAAAAAATGTTCTTTGATACTATTATCTGGATCTTTCCCTGTTCTATTAACAGGCCTTGGACAATCTTTTTTTAATTGGGACGGACCATTTGAAATATTTAATGGATTAATTGTTTGGTATCAAAGACCATTAGAGGGAATAACAGGCTTAACAGGTCTATTCAATAATCCAAACTATGCAGGGAGTTGGTTAAACGTTATTTGGCCATTCTGCATTGCTGCATTATTAGATAAGACAAATTTAATTAAAACTATTTCTGTTTATATATTTTCTTTTGGTGTTTCAATTTCGACAATTTTAACAAATTCGAGATCAGCCTGGATTGGTTTTTTTCTTGGAACAATACTTGTTTTTGGTAAAAAAAGTTTCAAATTCATAACGAAATTTTTAATTATCCTTTCTTTAATTATAACTGCTACGATTTTTCCAATTTTTGGAAAAAATATTCAATTTGGATTACAGTCAATTATTCCTAAATCAATTTGGATGGAATTTAATGATTTTCAATATTCAAGAATTGAGATTTGGCATAAAGCAATTGAAATAGTTTTCAATAATCCTATTTTTGGAACTGGAGCAGGCTCATTTCCAGAAATTTTTAAACTAGAAACAGGCCTATGGAAAGGTCACGCTCATAATCTGCCTCTAGAGCTAGTAATTAGTTATGGAATACCTGCAGGCATTTTTGTATTAATCCCAATTTTTTCAATAGCTTATATTTCAATAAAAAGGATACTTATTTCTAAGGGCAGAAATCATTACTCTCTATATGATCAAGCATGGATTACAGCATTTGCAGTATTATTGTTTTCGCAAATGGTGGATGTTCAATATTTTGATGGAAGAATAAGTATTATCTTATGGATTTTATTATCAGGAGCAAACAACATTATTAATAAAGATGAAGATATTGCATATAAAAAAAGTTCATAATTAGCTTACTTCCCATTATCATAGATATGTTTAAATAAATTTAAAGTTAGTTTATTTAAAGAAATTGATGAACTCTAGGATTCCGTGGATTATTAGTAGAAGAAGGAAACTTTTAGGAATCACATTAGATTACATAACAGTTTTTTTTCTATACAACTACATATTTTTTAAAGAAATAGGAATTTATCCAAGTAAGATAGTAACTTTTAGTTTTGCATTTTTTTGGATAATAACTAGTTACGTTCTTGGTAGATATGTAAAAACAGAAAAGATCTCGTTAGATACATTTTCTAAATCATTCTTAAAAATAATTCTTATCCTATTAATTTGCAACCTAATTTATTTAATTATTAATTGGGGCTTACCTTTAGTATTTTATTGGGACAAAATTCAATTTAGTAGTTACATTTCAAAAGAAATAAGCAATCTTTTTATACGTTCCTCTATATATATTTCTTTTGCTAGTCTTTTTATTCAATATTTTTTTAGCATTATTACTTATAATATTTATGATCAAACTAAAAATTGGTTTTTTTATGGAAAAGCTTCCGAATATAGGGAAGTTTTAAATGAACTAGAAGATATTAAAAACGATATAAATTTATTATTAATAGAAGATAGTGAAGATCTAGATAAATTAGAACTTAGAAATATTAAAGGGATTGTAATAGGTAATTTTAGTGATATAAATAAAGCGAATTTGGATGTAATTTTTAATCTAAAAATTAGAGGCCTCAAAGTTGAAAGTTTACTAACCTGGTTTGAGCATGAATTTCACAGAATGCCCACTGAAATAATTGATAATCAATATCAGCTAATTGAAAAATTTAAATCTTTTGAAGATAGTTATCAATTAAGGGCAAAAAGAATAGGGGATCTCCTTATAAGTTTCTTATTATTGATTATGACTTTTCCGATTATTATAGTAATTAGCATTTTAATTTTTTTAGAGGATCAAGGACCCTTATTATATTCACAAACAAGAACTGGATTAAATGGTGAAAGAATAAAAATAATAAAATTCAGGAGTATGAAAATTGACGCTGAGAAAGATGGTATCAAATGGTCAAAACAAACTGATCCAAGAATCACAAAAATTGGACGAATTATAAGAGCTACTCGATTAGATGAGCTACCTCAATTAGTTTCTGTAATCAACGGGACAATGAGTTTAATTGGGCCAAGACCAGAAAGGCCAGAGATAGAGAACAAATTTTTAAAAAATATTCCTTATTACAATTATAGATATATTTTAAAACCGGGTATTAGTGGCTGGGCACAGGTCAATTTTCCCTATGGAGCCAGTATATCTGACTCTTCAAAGAAACTTAGCTACGATATTTACTACATTTGCCATTTTTCGATTCTTTTGGATTTATTGATTCTATTCAAGACAATAAAGTTAGTTCTAAAAGCTGGGGGTTCTAAACCTAATGAAAAAATTAATATTTAAGAATCTATTATCCTTAATATTAATTTCAAAACATCAATTTTCAAAATTAAAACTAATATCCCTCAGGATTCATCTTTTTCCATCTCCAAGAATCAATACACATATCCTTAATATTTCTCTTATTTCTCCAATTAAGAGTTGATAAAATTAAAGAATTATCTGCAATACTCTGTGAAATATCTCCCTCTCTTCTACTTGAGAATTCATAGTTGATTCTACAATTATTAGCTTCTTCAAAAGCCGTTATCAGTTCTAAAATAGTAGTTCCTTTTCCAGTCCCAACGTTAAATACTATGTGTTTTGATTTTATATTTTGTATATAAAGTAAAGATTGTAAATGAGCCTCTGCTAAATCCATTACATGAATAAAGTCTCTTATACATGTTCCATCTTTGGTAGGCCAATCATTTCCATAAATTTTAAGAGTTTTTGAATTTAAACAAGCATCCATTAATAAAGGTAATAGATTAGTAGGCTCTGTAATAGGATCCTCCCCTATTAGCCCCGAAAAATGAGATCCTATAGGATTAAAATATCTTAAAATTACATTAGCCCAGTTTTTTTTCTTATTAATGAAGTGACTATTTAATATTTTTTCTACTTCTAATTTTGTTTCACCATATGGATTACTAGGTCTCAATTTATTATTTTCCTTGAGAAGCTTAATTGATGAATTATCATAAACTGTAGCACTACTACTAAAAACAATTTTGGAACAACCAAATAAGTCCATAACTTTTAAAAGATTTTTTGAGCCATTAACATTTACATCCCAGTATTCTTTTGGATTTTTATATGAATCGGAAACTGCTTTTAAACCTGCAAAATGAATAACTGCTTTTATTGGAATTCCTTTATCATAAAAATATCTAAAAGCATTTTTTAAAACTTCTTCATTTCTAATATCTCCCTCCCAAATGAACAATTTATTTTCTAAATCATTAACTTTTTTCTCTATTATTTTTCGAACTCTTTCAATGGCTATTTTAGAGCTATTTATAAAAGAATCATAGACTACAACCCTAAAATTATTTTCAAGCAAAAGTAAGCATGTATGACTACCTATAAAACCTGAACCACCAGTTAATAATATAGTTTGCATTAAAATTATTTATTTAGTTTTCTATTATATTTTACAAAAACAAAAAAGCCAAACTTAAAAGATTATTAGGAATAATAATCTAAGAACCATTTAGCAAATCTTCTAACACCATCCTCGATAGGAATTTTAGGTTTATATTTTATCCATTCTGCAAGCAGATTTGTATCAGCGAAAGTATTCTGAACGTCTCCAGGTTGAATTGGTTCAAATTTCTTTATTGCCTTAATAGATAAATTATCTTCTAATAATTCAATAAAGTAATTAAGATTAATTGGTTTTCCAAAACCAATATTAAAAATTTTATTTGGGACTTTATTATTAGAATTAATTATTTCACTATTATTACTTGGAGCTTTTAATGAGCATAAAAAAGTTCCTTCTACAATATCTTCTATAAAAGTAAAATCTCTTTGCATTTGACCATAATTGAAAATTGAAATTGGTTCTTTTGATAGTATTTTTCTTGAAAAAATCATTGGGGCCATATCTGGCCTGCCCCAAGGTCCATAAACTGTAAAGAAACGAAGCCCCGTAATTGAAATACCATAAATATTACTATAAGAATATGCCATCATTTCATTAGATATTTTAGTAGCTGCATAAAAACTCAAAGGTTTATCATTTTTTTGATATTCATTAAATGGGAAATCCTTATTGGCCCCATATACTGAACTACTGGAAGCATAAACAAGATGTTCAACATCATTATTTTTACAATTTTCAAGAATATTAAAAAAACCATTTAAATTTGATTTAACATATGATGATGGGTTATTAATAGAAAATCTAACTCCTGCTTGTGCCGCTAGATTTATTACAATTTGGGGTTTATTTTTATTAAAAACTTTTTTAATTTCCTCCGCATTATCGATAGAAATTTTTAAAAACTCCCATAAATATTTCCTATCTTTAATTGATCTTTCTATATCCTTTAACCTGTCATATTTTAGTTTTTGATCATAATAATTATTAAGGTTATCGATTCCAATAACCTTATAATTTTCAGCTAAAAATCTTTTAGAAAGAGCTGCTCCAATAAACCCGGCACAACCCGTAATTAAAATTACTTTTTTGTATTTAATCATTTAGAAATTTTCTCTGCTTGCAACAAAATATATTTAAAATAGCTCATTAATTTAAATATCTAAAAATTGCTGAATTACCTCATATAGTAAACTATCAAGGGGAAATCATATATTTATTTTAAAATAATATGATGCTTAAAGATAAAATGTCTTCGAATATCGCAATTATTTTAGGTTTCTTTAATGGAGGCAAATATATTCTTGAGCAGCTAGATAGTATTATTTCTCAATCCCATAAAAATTTTCATATTTATATTTTTGATGATTACTCTGATGAAAAATTAATAAATATTGATCTTAAATTATTTATTGCTAAACATTCTAATATTACGATAATTAGGAGAGAATATAATATTGGATATGCAAAAAATTTTTTGCTGGGTTTAAGAGATGTAGGGCCAGATTATGATTTCTATGCTTTTAGTGATCAAGATGATATATGGGAAAAAAATAAATTAGAAATTGGCTTACAAAAAATTAAAGAACTAAATTCTCATTCTTCAGTCTTATATTGTTCAAGAACTTCATACTTCAAAAATGATTCTTCAAGTGAAATAGGTTATTCAAAAATTTGGAAGAAAAAACCACAATTCAAAAATGCATTGATACAAAATATTGTTGGAGGAAATACTATTTTAATGAATAAAAAAGCTAGAAATCTGATAGTAAATTCCTTAGTTTCTGATCAATATATATCTCATGACTGGTGGTGTTATCTTTTAATAGCAGCGTCAGGAGGAAATATAATTTTTGATCCTTTAAAATTAGTTAAATATAGACAGCATAGAGGAAATTTAATAGGAGGGAATAACAAATTAAAAGACAAAATAATAAGATTTACTAAATTTTTTTATGGAAATTTTAAGGAATGGAATGACCTAAACATAAAAAATTTGATGCAAAATAAAAAATTGATCACAAAAAATAACTTAATCACTCTACAAAGATTTATTGATGCTAGAAATGAAAAAAATATTTTTCTTAAGATTTTAATATTCAGAAAATCAGGCGTCTTTAGACAATCATTTTTAGAAAATTTTATTTTTATAATAGGAATAATTTTTAATAAAATTTAAAATTATTTCTTATTTAAAAACCTGAAATTAAATCAAAATTAATTTATTTTTTTCTTATCTAAAATGAGTTATCAAAAACAAATTAACAGAAAAGGCATAATTCTAGCTGGAGGTAAAGGAACTAGGTTATACCCAATTACTAATGTAGTAAGTAAACAGTTATTACCAATATATGATAAGCCAATGATCTACTATCCGCTTTCGACACTAATGCTTTCTGGAATAAGAGATATACTAATAATTACAAATGAAAAAGATAAAGTATTATTTGAGAGTTTATTAGGAAATGGGGAAGAATTAGGAATTTCTATAAATTATAAAACCCAAAAAGATCCTGAAGGGATAGCCCAGGCATTCTTGATCGCTGATGATTTCATTAAAGATAATCCAGTTACCCTTATTTTGGGTGATAATATTTTTTACGGGAAAGGATTAGTAAAACTACTTGAAAATTCAAACAAAAAACATAGTGGTGCATCAATATTTGCATATCCAGTTAAAGATCCAGGAAGATATGGAGTAGTAGAATTTAATAAAAATTTTAAGGTTTTATCAATTGAAGAGAAACCTAAATTCCCAAAAAGCAATTTTGCGATTACGGGAATATATTATTACGACAATACTGTTTTGGAAAAAGCAAAATCTATCAAGCCTTCAAAAAGAGGTGAATTAGAAATAAGTGATATTAATAACTTATATTTAAAAGAAGATACTCTTAATGTCGAACTCTTTGGTAGGGGAATGGCTTGGCTAGATACTGGAACATTTGATTCTTTAAATGAAGCATCTATTTTCATAAAAACTCTAGAAAATAGACAAGGTTTAAAAATATCTTGCCCAGAAGAAGTAGCTTGGAGAAAAGGTTGGATTAATGATGAAGATTTGATCAGATTATCAAGATCTCTTGAAAAAAGTGGTTATGGGAAATATCTGATCTCCCTTTTAGAATATTAAAAGATGAAAATTAATTACAAAAAATGCTTCAATAATCAAGGACAAATTATTGAAGGACTGCTTATCATAAAACCTAAAATAAATTTTGATGATAGAGGATTTTTTCAAGAAAGCTGGAACAAAAGAGACTTTAATATGGTCCTCAATGAAAATGGCCAAAAAGAAGAATCATTTGTGCAAGATAATCATTCAAAATCAACCAAAGGGACTTTAAGAGGCCTTCATTTTCAAAAAGAACCTAATGCTCAAGGCAAATTAGTAAGATGTTTGAATGGAGAAATATATGATGTAGCTGTTGATTTAAGATTAAGTTCAAAAACATTTCTGAATTATGCTTTTTTAAATTTGAGTAGCCATAATCAAATGCAATTTTGGATCCCAAAAGGTTTTGCCCATGGTTTTTTAACGCTTTCTGATGAGGCAGAGGTTTTATATAAAACAACCAATTATTGGAATAAAGATTCAGAATTATGCATTAAATGGAATGATCCTAATATCAAAATAAATTGGCCTTTGTCCTCTCTTAGAGAAAATCTCAATATTAGCGAAAAAGATAGAAATGCTTTTTCAATAAATAAAATCAAAAACGAAAATCTTTTTTTATGAAAATATTAATAACTGGAGTAGACGGTCAACTTGGTAATCAATTGATGCAAAATCCTGCACCAAATTTTGAATTAATTGGACTAAATAAAAATCAATTTAACCTACAGAATAATGATCAATGTAAACAAACTATTCTAAAACTAAGGCCAGATTGGATAATAAATGCAGCAGCATTTACTGATGTTGAAAAAGCAGAAGACGAAATTAAAAAAGCATTTGATATAAATGCACGTGGAGTAGAAATACTTGCTAAAACTTGTTCTAGTTATGGGGGTAGACTTCTGCAGATAAGTACAGACTTTGTATTTGATGGAATTAAAAAAACTCCATATTTACCTAATGACAAATGTAATCCTTTGAATATTTATGGATCATCCAAACTT
>MDTA01040072.1_pt1 | contig 10392 bp, 5 predicted proteins | sample 811151 | NCBI WGS metagenome assembly MDTA01 (sample SAMN05326648, study PRJNA326480) | marine metagenome | isolation source: seawater | place: Indian Ocean: South | collected 2010 | reverse complement strand
GCGGACGGGGGGGGCGAGCGTGGGTCGCGCGCGGCGCTTGGAGAGGCGCGCGCGGCGCGGCGCGAGGGCCGGGGCGCAGAGACGGGCGACGATCGACGCGGACATGTGTTCAACGCGGCGCGGGTCTGGCGACGTGGCAAAAGTTCCCGAGATGACCAGAGCCGCTCGTTTGCCAGCAGTTTGCTGCGAGTGAAGTGTTGTGTGACGATGTGTGTTACTTTGGGGGGCGAGCGCTAATAAGGTGCGACGGTCAGCCCCGGAAGATCCCGTGGTGCGTGGCGCCCTCTATGAGAAAGGTGAGCATCAGCCCCACCATCGCCGCCCGACCGTTCCACGTCTCCGCCGTCGCCCCGAACCCCACCCGGCCCAGGGGCGTGTCCCTTCCCGGCAGCCCCGTCGTGTCGATTGCACGCGGGTCGCAGAGGTACTGCCGGCCCGCTTTGGCCCGGGGCTCCGGCCTCCACCGCGCGAACCCCGTCCCCTCGTACGGGGTCTCCTTCGGGTCCGCCATGATCATCGGCGCCAGGGTCCCCGCGATGACCAGCGAGGCGATGGTGAACGACACTCCGTGGCTGAGGTTGTACGCGAGCTGGGTGGTGAAGGACTTTCCGGTGAAGATCTCGGTGAGCGCGGCGGTGAAGAAGCCGAACATGGCGACTCTGCCGTTGACAACCTCGGGTACGCACCCGTCCACGGCGAAGAGCAGCTGCGCGTCCGCGCTGAACGCCCTCTCCAACAGGCCGTCGCCCGCGGGGGCCAGGGTCGACGGGGTTCCCATCGCCGCCCGGGCCTGTTCGTTGTTCCGCTCGATCTCCGCCCAGTCGATCTCGTTGTCCCTCGCGCGACCGGCGGGCGCGGCGGGCGCGGGCGCAGACGCCGCCGCGGGGCTCTGCGCGGGCGCGGCGGGCGCGGGCGCGGCGGGCGCCGGGGCGGATCCTCCCTCGTTCTCCTTGCGACGGCTCTTCTCTTTTCGCTTCTTCCTTTTCGCCATGGCGACGATGGATGCGGGCGCGCGGATCCTCCCCGAGCCGCGCACCGCGCGAGGCGCCAGGGACCCGAGGCTCGCGCCGGGGAGCACGCTTCCTGCCGCGAACGTGTGCATCGCTTCGATCGAACGAGCGATGGGTCGAGTGCGGCGGCCGTTTGTGGCGCGAGACCCTATCTTTTATCCACCGTTTGGGCGAAGTTCGTTTCATCGTCGGTGGAGCGCCCGTCGAAAAGTGCGAGCCGTCCGTGTGCCCTCCATACTCTGAGCGTTTGCGGGTGTGGGGAGCCGGTGGGGCTCGTTTCGCGGCGGGTGTCGACATGGCGCCGTTCGAGACCTCGATGGGAGAGGACTTCCAGAGGGGGGACATCGCCAAGGCCAAGACCCAGGTCGGGTTCAAGGCTGCGGTGTCCACCCGCGCCGAGGAATTGTTCAAGGAGAGGACAATCGGGCTGAAGACCAAGGAGGAGTTCGCTGGCACGAAGAGCGCCATCGAGGCTGACCTCAACGAGGAGAAGGAGCGCGCGAAACGCGAAGCGGACGAGAGCGAAGTTCGAAGGCTTGACGACCGGCGAAAGAAGAAGAAGAAGAAGGCGAGTGCCGCCGCGGCCAAGCTCAGCTTCGCGGACGACGAGGAGGTCGAGGATGAAAACGAAGGAGGCGGATCCAAGGAGGGCGACGCCAAGGACGGCTCGAGGTTCGGGAAGCTGGGAAAGAACCCCGCGGTGAAGACTGACTTTCTTCCAGATCGTGACAGGGAGCTCGAGGACGCCAAGGAGGCTATCCGGCTCAAAGAGGAGTACCGCGCGGCGATGAAGGCCAAGCTGGAATCGAGCTTCGACCTCCACTTCCTCTACTGGCAGTCGCGCGGCATGCTCGGGCAGGACGTGCGCAAGATCAAGTGCGTCATGTCCGTCAAGTACGGAGATTCCGTCGCCGACCTGCTCAACCGTTTCAGGGATGATAACCACAGGGAGTACCCCGAGCTCGCGCACCTCACGGGGGAGCAGTGCATGTTTGCGAAGGAGGGGCTCATCGTGCCGGGCCACCACACGTGGTTTGAGCTCATCAACACGGGCTGCGTGGTTCAGGACAAGGACGTGTTCAAGGACCTCGACTCCCCGAAATTCGTCACGGACAAGGACAAGGCGAACGAGAAGAAGGCTGGGATCGAGGTCAAGGAGTCGCTCAAGCTCTACTCGTACTTGGACGCGGGATGTGTCATGGACAGGAAATGGTTCGATCGGAACAGCAAGACGTTTCCGATGTGCAAGTGGGAGGTGTACAACCCGCGGAAGGATTACCGAACCGCCTTCGTCGGCGACGCCGGGCCGGCGGTGGTCAACACCGAGCACGTCTCGTGAGTTGGCGACAAGTTTCAAAACGTTTACTTTCGTAATTACGAAAAGGGTCATTTGCACTGTCTAGTAAATAGTCGACGTCCCCGAGGCTAAAACTGCTAAAGTTACACGTTGTGGTCCATCACGTCTCTCCGTCGCGCTCCTCATTTCTTGAGCTTGAGGATGGCGGCGGTGGCAGCCTCCGTGAGGGTGGTGTTGTTCGCCTCGGCGTACGCCTTGAGCACCTCGAACGCCTCGCGTTCGATCATCACGCGGGGCAGGCGGCCCGCGGGGACGGCGGCGGCGGCGGAGGCCGGAACCGCGGCGGGCGCATCCGCAGCCTTGGCGGCAGCGGGCAGGCCCTTGTAGCTCTCCTGCGCATCCTTGATGGCCTTGAAGCCCACGCGGTTGGCCCAGTCGCCGAAGCGCTCGTCGGCGTTCTTGCCAGTCTTGAACGCGTAGAAGATGGGCTCGAAGAAGGTCTCGATGTCTTTCTCCTTCACCTTATCCGCGTACGGCTCCGCGAGCTTCAGCAGGTTGGAAGTGCCACCCATCCAAATCTGGTAGGAACCCGGGCCATCGCCGACGAAACCGAGCTCAGCCTGGTACGGCCTGGCGCACCCGTTGGGGCAGCCCGTCATGCGGATCAGGAACTGCTCGTCGGCGGGGAGGCCAACCTTGTTCATGATGTTGCGAAGGCGCTTGTTGATGTCGGGCAGCCCGCGCTCAGCCTCGGTGATGGCGAGGCCGCAGAGGGGCAGCGCGGGGCACGCGATGGAGATCTGGTCGAGCGCGTCGATCCCGCTCGCGTCCTTGACGCCCGCCGCGGTCAGCGTCGCGACGATATCCGACTTCCACGCCGGGTCGATGTCGGTGAGGAGGAGGTCCTGGTTGGCGGTGAGTCGAACCGGGAGCTCGTAGCGCTCGATGACGGCGCGAAGCGCCTTCTTGGCGTCGCCTCTGAGACGCCCGTTGACGACGTGCACGCCGTACCAGAGCTTACCGTCGCCCTGCTCGTTCCAGCCGTGGTAGGTGGGCATGGTGAACGGGGGAAGGTCGGCGAGGGGCTGGAAAGCCTTGCCCATGTACTGCTCAGTCACCGCCTTGAACTTCTCCACGCCCCAGGCGTGGATGAGGTACTTGAGGCGGGACTGCTTGCGATCGTCGCGGCGGCCGTAGTCGCGCTGGGCGCACGCGATCGCCTTGACCGCGTAAAGAATGTCGTCCTTGCCGACGAAACCGAGCGCGGACGCGAGCCTGGGGAAGGTGTCGTTGTTGCGGTGCGAGCGGCCCATGCCGCCGCCGGCGTAGACGTTGTAACCGACGTGCTCGCCATTCTTCATCACGACGCAGATGCCGATGTCGTTGGTCAAAAAGTCGATGTGGTTATCCCCGGGGACGGTGACGCCGATCTTGAACTTGCGGGGCAGGAACTGGGTGCCGTAGATGGGTTCGGGGGAGCCCTCAAAGTTAGTCCCGAACCTGTTGTCGTTCCTGCACGCCACCACCTCCGGCTTCTCGACGGTGAGAACCTGCTCGCCGTCCAGCCACACGTCGTAGTAGGCGCCCGACTGGGGCGCGAGGAGGTCGCCGATGTCCTTCGCGAGCTCCTGCGCGATGGCGTACTCGGGTTTGAAGTTCCTGGCGTAAGGCGCCGGCGACGCCATGACGTTGCGGTTGATGTCTCCGCACGCGCCCAACGTGCTGCCCATGTTGCGAATCACAGCCTGGAAGGTGGACTTGAGGTCCGTCTTCAGGATGCCGTGCAGCTGGTACGTCTGCCTGGTGGTCAACCGGAGCGTGCCGTTGCCGTGGGAGTCCGCGAGGTCGTCCATGGTGAGGTAGAGCTTGTTGGGGACGGTGCCCGCGGGCTGCTTGGTTCGCATCATGAACTGGTAAAATTTCCCGGCGCCAAACGCGCGCTTCTCGCGGTCGTCCTGCTGGTACCCGCCGTGGAACTTGTACAGCTGCGCGGCATCCTCGGAGATGAACGGGTCCTCGGTGGCGAGCTGCTCGATGAGGGGATGGCGGAGAAAGTCGGAGTTCTCCTTGATGTGCTCAACCTTGGACCAGTTCTTCTCGCCCTCGTTGGCGGACTTCTTGCCGAAAGGGGTCGCGACGGCGACGATGGGGTTGGCGACGCGGCGCGCGACGGAGGCGCGCACGCGGGAGGCGCGCTTCACACCGTTCTGGGGCCTGAAGCCGACGAAGGCTGCGGATACGAGTAGGAGGAGGGACGGGGAGGGTCAGCGAGTGCTCGTTCGCCGTTTGGGAAAAAGAGCCGCCCGGAGTATCTCGGAATTATCTCCCGGGGGCCGATCGGGGTCGCGCCGCGTCGCGTCTCGTGCCAAGGGCTCACCGTTGATGCCGGAGGCGGCCGTCATCGCTGACATCTCACCACCTGTGAGTTTATTGCGTCCTGGGGGTCGAGCGGGGACGGGGCGGGCGAGGTCAGCGCGAGAGTCGTGGCGACGCCCAAAGGGGACGCGTCATCGCTAATCGGGGGGTTGGAAACCCCAGCGGGTCGGCCCTCCGGGGGCGACCTAGACGCCCGCGGGGGACGATGAAAGGAACCGGACGGGCCGAGATCGCCACCGGACGTGCGCTCACCTGCTCTCGAGAGGACGAAACGCGACGGTCGATACTCTCGCCGACGCTACTTCTGTCTCTCGCGCGCGGAGGTCCCGACCCTTTCCGTCCCAAACGACAAACTGAATATGTCATGCGGGGAAACGGGAGAAATGACTCAAGAAACCAGGGTCTAAAGCAAAAAGTGCTTCCCTGACTGCTCCCCATAGGCCCGTGTGCGGGCGCCTGTGGGCCCTCCATTTCGCCTCCGGCGGCTCCTAAAAAGCAGTTCGTCGCGCGCGAGTCCCTTCACTTTAGCAGTCACGGGCACGACCGACGCGGCCGAGCCTGACCTCTTCACGTCTGCTGCTTGCGACGCGAGAGACCCACCTCTGTTACACACTCGAGCAGCCAGCACCGCGGCTCCAGGGACGAGCGCCTTCACCTCGTGCCGCCCACACACACGTCGCATCTCTCTAAAAGAACAGCGGAAAGATGAGCGTCGTCGGCCTCGACTTCGGCAGCGTCAACTCCGTGGTGGCGCTCGCCAGGCGCAAGGGTATCGACGTCGTGCTGAACACCGAGTCCAAGCGCGAGACCCCCGCGATGGTCAACTTCGGCGATAAGCAGGTGCGTTTGCGCGCGCGATCGATCGCGACTGCGCTGTCCCTTTTTCCCAATCGTCGCGGGAGACGGCGCCTTCGGCAGGCTTCATCGCGATCTGAGATCGCGCGCCGTCGCCGCCGCCGCCTCGTTTCTAGGCGGGGCTTCGGGCGCGATGAACCACGTCGAGAGTGGAGATATCGCGTGAAGGTCGCGCGGGGAGGCGAGCGAGCGGCGCTCGCGCGCTGCGCGTCCCCGCGTCCCCGCGCGCGTTCCGCCGCCGACCCTCCGGCTCCCACGGCTCCCGTTTGTCGCCGGCGCCCTCTGCCGCCGTTTTTCACTCGGACCCAAAGAGGGCACCCCGGCTGACCCGGCGATTCCCCCGATCCCCGCCCCTCTCCGCAGCGATTCATCGGCTGTGCCGCCGCCGATAAGATCAACATGAAGCCCAAGAACACCATCGTCCAGCTCAAGCGCCTCATCGGCCTCAGGTTCTCCGATCCCGAGGTGCAGGCGCTGATCCCCGCCTTTCTCTTCCCCATCTCCGGCGGGCCCAACGACGAGATCCTCATCACCGTCGACTACCTAGGCGAGAAGAAGACCTTCACCCCTGAGAGGCTCGTCGCCATGATCCTCAGCGATCTCAAGGGCATCGCGGAGGCTGACCACGGCGCCAAGGTGACCGACTCGGTCATCTCCGTGCCCGTCTTTTTCACCGACGCGCAGCGCCGAGCCATGCTCGACGCCGCCTCCATCGCGGGCCTCAACGTCATGCGCCTCATGCACGAGACCACCGCGACCGCGCTCGCGTACGGTATCTTCAAGACGGCGGAGTTCGGCGACGATCCACACAACGTCGTCTTCGTGGACGTCGGCGCCTCCTCCTTGCAGGTTTGCGTGGTGCGTTTCACCAAGGCGCAGCTCAAGGTTCTCGCCACCGGCTTCGACCGCAACCTCGGCGGCTCCTCCTTCGACCAGGCGATGATGGACCACTTCTGCGAGGAATTCAAGACGACCAAGAAGATCGACATCAAGTCCAACGCCCGCGCTACGCTTCGCCTCCGCACCGCGGTTGAGAAGATGAGGAAGATCCTCTCAGCGAACCCCGAGGCGCCACTCAACATTGAGTGCATCATGGACGACGTGGACGTCAGCTCCAAGATGACGCGCGAGAAGATGGAGGAGCTCTCCTCCGAGCTCCTCGACCGCATGATGGAGCCCGTCAAGAAGGCCATGTCCGAGGCTGGCATGATCCCCGCGGACGTCAAGGCTGTCGAGCTCGTCGGCAACGCGTCTCGCATGCCCTTCATCAGCTCCCAGCTCGAGGCTTTCTTCGGGATGCCGTGCTCCAGGACCCTCAACGCGTCCGAGTGCGTCGCCCGCGGCTGCGCGCTTCAGGGCGCCATGCTCTCCCCGCAGTTCCGCGTTCGCGATTTCGAGGTTGTGGACTCGTTCCCCTTCCCCGTCTCCTTTTCGTGGCAGGCTGACGGCGGCGAGGTGAAGGACATGGAGCTTTTCGAGCGCAACAACGCGGTGCCCTCGTCCAAGATGATGACCTTCTTCCGCAACGAGACGTTCACCCTCCAGGCCAAGTACACCACCCCCACGCTTCTTCCGCCCAACGCGATGACTCAGATCGGCTCTTTCGACGTCGGCCCCATCCCGTCTACCAACTCTGACGACGGCAAGACCAAGCTCAAGGTTAAGGTTCGCCTCAACCTCAACGGCCTCGTCTCCGTGGAGTCCGCGCAGGCTGTCGAGGAGATCGAGGAGGAGGTCGCCCCGGCGCCCGCGCCCGCGGCCGCCGAGGCCCCCATGGACACCGACGCGCCCGCCGAGAACGGCGAGAACACCGCGCCCGAGGATCCCAACGGCGAGAAGCCCATGGAGACGGATGCCGCCGCGCCGGTTCCCGAGAAGAAGAAGAAGGTTAAGAAAATCGACGTGCCCGTGTCCTCCACCGTCGGCGGCCTGCCCGCCCAGGTCCTCGAGCAGTTCGTCAACGAGGAGTTCGAGATGGCGCTGCAGGACCGCGTGATGGAGGAGACGAAGTAGCGCAAGAACGCGGTGGAGGAGTACGTGTACGGCATGAGGACCAAGGTTTCCGGAGCCCTCGCGGATTTCGTCGCGCCCGAGGCGGCGGAGTCCTTCGTCGCCCTCCTCAACGCCACGGAGGACTGGCTCTACGAGGACGGCGAGGACGAGACCAAGGGCGTGTACAACGCCAAGCTGGAGGAGCTCAAGGCGATCGGCGACCCGATCGAGCTGCGCGCGAGCGAGGAGAGCGCCAGGCCCGGGGCTTGCGCCCTGCTCCAGACCAAGGCTTCGGCCGTTCTCGCCGCCGCCGCGCCCGACGCCGCGCACGAGCACATCGACGCCGCCGACCTCGAGAAGGTCCGCGGCGAGGCGCAGGCGGCGCTGGACTGGCTCGCCGAGAAGCAGGGGCTCCAGGCGGCGGTCGACAAGACCCAGGATCCCGTCCTGCTCTCCGCGGATGTCGACAAGAAGCTCGCCGCGCTTGAGAGGTTCTCGACGCCCATCATGTCCAAGCCCAAGCCCAAGCCACCCGCGCCCGAGCCCGCGCCCGAGCCGGCCAAGCCCGAGGCGGAGGCTACCGGCGACGCGAACGGCGAGGCTGCGCCCATGGAGGAGGACGGCGAGGGAGCGCCCGAGGCTGAGGGAGCGCCCGAGGCTGCCCCCAAGGCTGACGATCTCGACTGAGTCGACGTCGGCGGGGTGACCAACCACCGTTACACATCACAAAGCACGCACCACCTATTTTTTACCTCAAAACCTCAAAGAAGCGCTTGAAATATGAACAGGCATCCTTCACGAATCGCCACGTCCGCGTCCTCTCCGTCTCGCGTGAATCGAATCGCGCCTCCTCGTCTCCCCGACGCCAGTCCAAAGATCCCTGCAGACACGTCCCGTCTTTCGTCACAACTCGCCTCGCGTCTTCCGTTGAACGAACGACCATGGCGGACGCGACGCGCCACAACGACATCGTCGCGCGTTTGCGCATGTTCGCCGTGGCGGTCGTGCTCCTGGCCCGCCTGCGCCGCGCGCAGGCGGCGGCGGAGTCGCCTGCCGCTCAACGGTGTCCCTTCGCGTACCCGTCGTATCGCGAGGCGGCGCACTCTCACCTGGCGAAGGTTTTCGACCGCGCCGGTTTCGACACCCGGCGCGGGTCGATGTGGTTCACGAAAAGCGACGACGTCCCGCACGACTGCGAGACGTGCGGCCGCGTCAACCCCGCGATCGGCACGTACGGCTGTCCCATGCTGGTGCGGCCGCGCCCCTTCGTCGCGACCCCCTCCTCTCACGACACGACGACGCCAAAGCTGACGCGACCCGACCCGGACCGATATCGGACTCGCAGCCCACGAAGCGCGACCGGGAGCGCGCGTGGGAGCGCGCGTGGGAGCGCGCGTCGTCCCCAAAGACCTCCTCGGTCCTCGAGACCGCCATTCTCGCCGACGGCACGTCCACCGTCGGCCACATCCAGAGCGACGCGAAGCGGGAGCGAGCCCCGCGACGCGACGCGCGAGCCGACCGATATATCCCGGACCTGTCCTTCGCCACAGTCTCGCCCGCGGACGCCGAGGCGGTGTCCTTAGCTCCCGGCGAGCACCTCAGCTGCGAGTTGGACCTGGGGTTCAGGGACGCCGCGCTCGTCGTCGGATGCACGCCGCCGCCGTCCAGGTACTTCGGGGTAACCCCGCACATTTACCGCGAGTACGTCGGAGGCGCCTCTGGTCGCGCGGAGACTACGCTGAAACCTCTCGGCGATTCCCTCTCCTACGCCACGGGTCCGTCGCTCGACGACCGGTCACCGGGCGGCCAGTCGTCCCCCGCCGCGAGGTACACCCGGCTGTCCACCCAGGCGCGCAAGGTCGGGACCAACTGGTACGCCAACGACGCGAGGGCGGTGGTCAGAGACGCCGCGACGGAATGCGCCGGTGAGACGTTCGCCGTCCTCGTCGGCCGTTCCCGGCACACGATGGCCGCCGCGATGGACGCGCTCGAGGCCGCCGGCGTCGTCAACGACACGGCGGTGAACCCCTACGGCCTGAGCTCCCCGGGCGGGGACGACGATGTGGAGCGCACGCACGCCGTCTTGCTCACCAACGCGGGCCACTCGGACCAAACCGAGTGGGACGCCTACGCCAAGGCGCCGCCGTTTGTGGTCATGCGACTCACGCCTCGACACCCGACGCTGTTCGACCCGTTTCACGCCATCGACTGGACAGACCACGGCCACCATCCGGGCGAGTTCCCCGAGGCTGGACGGATCGCGAGAGCTCGAGCGGACGAGCGGGGTTTGGCGCCGGCGTTGGCCGCCGTCGCGGCAAAAATCGCAAGCGCCTTCGACGCGGGGGGTTCTCGAACGCGGGTGTCCGAATCCCCGCGACGGGACATCAATCCTCCCGGCTCCGACGCCGCGGACGACGCCGGCGACGTCACGATCGTCCGCGGCCCGTCCTTCGCCCTCACCACGGACGGATCGAAGGACGTGTACGTCGTCGGCGTCGATCGCTCCCGGTTCGGTACCGCGCTGTACTCGGTTTTATCTCTCGCATCGGCGTCGTCCAACTTCGACGTCCAAACGTCGTTACCCTTCTCGGACGATTCAACCTACGGGGGCACCGCGGCGCGGTGGGGCGCGCTCGCGGGTGTTAACGCCGAGGATGCGGCGGCGATGTACGTCGTGAAGATCGCGGCTCGATGTCCCGAGGGTGTCGTCGACGGCGACGGCGCGGCGTGTGTGGAGGTTGTCCCTGAGGAGAGTTCCCCGCTCGAGGAGAGTTCCCCGCGCGAGTTCGTCGTCGAGGAGAGGGCGTACGCGCATCCCGACACGACGACGGGTGCGGAACGGAGGAACTTGGCGGCGCCCGT
>MDTA01227391.1_pt1 | contig 10393 bp, 9 predicted proteins | sample 811151 | NCBI WGS metagenome assembly MDTA01 (sample SAMN05326648, study PRJNA326480) | marine metagenome | isolation source: seawater | place: Indian Ocean: South | collected 2010 | reverse complement strand
TTGATCCAGCAGACATTATAAATTTGGAAGCTTCCTCAAAAGACATATCTAAATAAACAACATCTTTTTCAGGAACAACAAGAAGAAAGCCACTTGTAGGGTTTGGTGTTGTTGGAACAAAAATATTAACCATTTTCTCCCCCACTCTATCCGTAACTTCTCCGCTGTTAATACTCGTGGCAAACCCTAAGGAATATATGCCTTTTCTGGGATATTCAATTAAGACCATTTTTTTTTGGTTGTTATTATCAACTGAGGCAAAACTTTTTGTTAATTGCGTTAAGCCATTAAATATGGTTTTTAAAACTGGTATTCTGTTTAATAGTCTTTCATTTAAATTTAAAAAATACTTTCCAACGAAAGTAACTGATAGCATTCCTATAAATGTTATCAGAAAAAAAGTAATCAAAATTTCTAGGCCAGGTATATCAAAAGGTAAAAGATTATTGGGGTTTAGATATTTAGGTAATAAATTTGAGAATGCCCTTTCTACAAATAAAGAAAAGTATACTGTTATTCCAATAGGAATTAATACAACAATACCAGCTAAAAAATAATTACGGATTTTTTTTACTATCGAGGATTTTTTTTTGACATTTTCTGCCATATTTTAAATACTATTACCTGCTGAATAGATAATAAACGCCAGAATTAATACTAATATTGCTATTAAAATTTTATTATCTAAATTCATAAAATTGCTATATTACTGTTTATATATTATTAATTTTTCAATGCAAAGAAGAGAATTTATTAAATATTTAGGCTGTGGATGCTGTGCTTTTGTAGTGCCGTCTTGTTCATCAACACCAATAACAAAAAGAAAACAACTTAAAATTTACCCTGAGTCTACAATAAATGCCAATGCTGCAAAAGCATATGCTTCTTTTAAAAAGAAAGCAAAAATGAGTAAAGACATTACTACATTAAATATGGTGAAGAGAATAGGAAGCAAAATGGAAAAAGCAATTTCTTTTTACTTTAAGAGTAAAAACTTAAAAGATCCGACGCAAAATTTTAAATGGGAATATATTTTGGTAGATGATGATAAAACTTTGAATGCATGGTGTATGCCTGGAGGTAAAATAGCTATTTATACCGGTATACTCAAGGTCACAAAAAATGAGGATGGGCTAGCAAATGTTATGGGGCATGAAATAGCCCATGCTGTAGCAAAACACTCTGTTGAAAGAGCTAGTACAGCAATGGCCTTAAATATTGGTACAGCAGTTGTTGATATTTTTACTGGAGGTGTAATTAGTAGAACAAGAAACACCGTTGGGAGAAATACCGGAGTCGACATTTTACAAGTTGGCATATTTAATCCATTCACAAGAAAACAAGAATCCGAAGCTGATTATTTGGGATTAGCTTTTGCATCGCTAACAGGTTATAATTTATATGAAGGTGCAGAATTATGGAAAAGAATGCAAAAAGAAATGGGGAACAATATTCCCCAGTTTTTAAGCACTCACCCTTCTCCAAAAAATAGAATTAGGCAAATTAGAAATTGGATACCCCAAATTAGAACACAATTTCCAAAAATTAAAAATATTTAATTTTTTTTAATTTTATCAAATGTTTTTTTTAAACACTTTATACAATATATTCTTTTTTTCATTCTATAATTTTCAATTGAAACTTTCACTGATTTTTTGCACTTATAACAATTTAAATAATAAAACATTTAGCGTACATAAACATCTGGTTACCCAACCCTGCTGCGATCTTAACTATAATTTTTTTAGAAGTCATAAAATTCGTACTAAATTTATTCTTTATAACAAATACTTAGGACCATTTATATTTATACTTATCTTTAAATTTAAATGTCTTATCGATTAAAAATTGACTAACAATTACGTTTGAAAATAATTTAAAATATTTTTTTTTGCCATTTTTTGACATACTCTTAATTTTCTTGGAATTATCTTTAATTTTTATAATTTTTTTAATTAAATCTGATGAATTTTTATAAATTAAAATTTCGTTTTTATTAAAGAAATGACCAAATTTTACTTTTTCGTCTATAGCTGTTAAACACCCATTTCCCATTAACGTAGCAATTCTATTGCTTGAATAATATCTAGCTGGCACTCCCCTGCTCAAATTTAAAGCAATTTTCGACTTCATAATTTCATTATTTAGTTCAAAATTCCACTTTGGTTCCTCTTTATAAAGTCCTAAAATATTAAAACTTATTTTACCTCGTGACTCACGGATCAATTTATCAATAAATTTGGACCTATCATCATTTACACCTTTTTTTAATTTGCCAAAATTAACACCATGACTAAGGGCAAAAAATAAATCTTTTGTTTTTTTATGATTAAAAAAATTTTCACTTTCTATATTTTGATCCACTGGAACTGGCATAAAGTACATTTTTTTTGATGATATTTTTGTTTTTATTTGTGTGGGATGTGTAGTTACAAAATACATATCTATCAGGTCGTGATTTTTCTCTAATAGTTTTATACTCTCTTTATAATCAGGACCACCTGGAGCTAATGCATCTTCATACCAAATGATTATTTTTGATTTAAAATTGTTTTTAATATGAAGTATTGTCTTTCGATCTAGAATGTTATTATGACCACAAATTATTAACTTGGGTCTATAGTTTTCGACAATAGAAACAACCTTTTCATCAATAGAATTAAATAAGAAATTTTTTTTACTAAAATCTCTATAATCAAAATCTATTACGTCTAAATTATTTCTAATTAATCCTTTTGTAATTTTGCTTGAAATAGATAGATTAAATATTCTGTGATTTAGTCTTTCACCAAACGTAGAAATATGCAGAATTCTGATATTTTTACTTTTCTTTAGAAGTTCGTCATATCTTGGTATTAAGTCATCTAATATTTTAGACTTGATTTCAATATCATGAATCACGTTATTAAAATTTTGTTTTTGATAAAACAATAATTTTTTTTTATTATCTATTAAAAATTGAATCTTTTTATAAAGATTTACATGATTGTTTTTTCTTAATATTAAATTATTTTTAAAAGTTTCCTGTAATCCGCCAGATATTGAAGTTATTACCGCGCACCCTCTGGATGCACTTTCCATTGCGGTTCGACCAAATGGTTCTTGCCACGTGGGGTTAACCACGCTTATTGACGACTTCTCAAAATATTTTAATAATTTTCTATGTTCTAGCCAATTTAAAATTTTAAGATTTTTATGTTTAAAAAAATACTTTTCTCTTGGTTCATTACCTATAACAATCGCTTTCCAGTCGGGGTTATGTTCAAGAATTTTAATTATTGATTTTCCAAATACATCGTAACCTTTAGATTTGTTCAATTTACCTGAAAATACTATTAACCTATTTTTTTTTGGAAATTTTTTTAATTTATCAATAGCATTACCAACTATTTCGATATTGTTTTTATGACTTATATTAAGATTATTAAAAAATCTTTTTTTTAAATATTCGCTTACAAAAATAATTTTATTACAATTGTTTAGTAAAAATTTTTTTTTTTCAACTGTGTTGCTGTCTCTGAGACTGTTTGGATCATTGTGAAATATTAAATTAACTTTTGCATTAGTATTCTTTATTAAAAATTTTGCATATTCAGGTCTATTGTGAACTTCAGCAGAAAAAATTTTCTTTGAAATAAGTTTTTCTGAAATTTTTTTTATATAGGTATAGTTTGAAAAAAACTTACTTTTTTCACTTCTAATAATATTAAGATTTTTTTTACTTAGATATGGTCCTTTTGATAATTTTGAACAAAATATATGAATATTTTTTCTAAATTTTGTTTTTTGTAAATAACTATTTACCCAAATTGAAACTGCACCAGATTCTTTAATACTAAAATTTTCTTTTAGAGGAAGAATAATTGCATGCAATATTAATTCTGACATATAGCTAAGAAGTCTGTTTACAGTTTATTTTGAATAATTCATTAAAATTATCAGTGGTTATCTGAGATATTTCTTCAAAATTTTTTTGTTTTATTTCAGCAATTTTTTCTACAACTAAAGATGTATTTTGAGGATGATTCACTTTCCCTCTAAAAGGATGTGGTGACAAATAAGGGGAATCTGTTTCTACTAATAATTTATTTAATGGAATTTGTTTACATATTTCAGCAAGATTAAAAGATTTTTTAAAAGTAATCATTCCACCAAAAGCAATATAGCCATTTAATTCTATGCACTCTTTTGCAAAACTTTTTGAACCACAAAAACAATGTAAAATAAATTTAAGATTTTTATTTTTAAATCTTTTTAATACATTAATTGTTTCTTTTTCAGAGTTACGTGAATGAACTATTATTGGTAAATTATTTTTATTGCAAAATTCAATTTGTTTTTCAAAACAGTCAATCTGTAGAGCGAGATTATCCTTGGAACGAAAAAGATCTATACCCGCCTCTCCAATACCTAAAATTTTTGAATTAGAAGAATATAGATTAAGAATTTCATCTAAATCTTTATGACCGCTTAAGACGTTATTTGGATGAAGACCAATAGTACAATAAATTTCATTAAATTCTTGTGAAATTTTAATATTTTTTAAAGACGTTTCAAGATCAACAGAAATAGATAAAAAACGCCTAACATTCTTAGATTTGCATTCATCAATAGTTTTTTGTAAATTTTTAATATAAGGCTCATAGTATAAGTGACAATGGCTATCAACAATAAACATTAATATTTCTTAAATAGTATATCTGGTTTTGATAATTTTTGGTTAATTTCAATTTCTTTATTTATCAAATTTAAATTTATATCTTTTTGATTGATATTTATATTCTTTAAAAAAGAAATGCTTGATTTAGGAGTAACTGGATAAAGCAAGATAAAAATATTTTTTAAGCCTATAATAGCTGAATATAGAATATTTTTTATATTCTGATCAGAATTAATTTTTTTATTCCATGGCTCATTATCATTAACATATTTGTTTAAACTAGAAGAATATGAATGTATTTTTTTTAAATAGTTATGTATCTCATAATCATTGATTGTATTAATAAATTCTTTTGTTTTAATTAAAAGATTTTCGTTAATAGTATAACCAGGAGATATATCGGGAACTTTGCAATTATAATTTTTATCTAAAATTGTAAATATTCTATTTGAGAGATTTCCGATATTATTAGCTAAATCATTAATTGTATTTTTAAAATTTACTATATTAACATTTCCGTCTAAACCAAAAATTACTTCTTTCATCAAATAATATCTTAGCTCGTCTGAACCAAATTCATCGATTAACGCCACAGGATCTAAAATATTTCCTTTTGATTTTGACATTTTTTCATCTCCAGACAAAATCCATCCATGTCCAAAAACTTGTTTAGGCAATGGTAGCTTGGCTGCCATTAAAAAAGCTGGCCAATAAACAGCATGAAATCTTAAAATATCTTTACCTATAATATGTACATCTGTGGGCCAATATTCATTATGATTTTCAAAAAAATTTGTTGCACTAATATAATTTGTTAAAGCATCTAACCAAACATACATAATATGTTTGCTATTTTTTGGAACTGGCACTCCCCATTTAAATGTGGTTCTTGAAATTGATAAATCTTTTAATCCACTAGAAACAAAACTTATTACCTCATTTTTTCTACTCTCTGGCTTTATAAAATCAGGATTATTCTGATAAAATTTAAGAAGTGGCTTTTGCCATTCAGATAGCTTAAAAAAAAAACTCTCTTCTTCCATCCAATCAACTGAGCTGCCACTAACTTTAGAAATTTTTTTACCGTCCATTTCATCTATCTCATCTTCGGAGTAATAAGCTTCATCTGAGACTGAGTACCATCCTGCGTATTTAGACAAATAAATTTGTTCATATTTATCCAATAATTCCCATAGTTTAACCGCAGTATTTTTGTGTCTATCCTCTGTTGTTCTAATAAAGTCTGAATTACTTAAATTTAATGTTTTAGTGAGATCTATAAATGTTTTAGAGATTTCATTACAAAAAACTTGAGGATCTTTATTTTCTTTTTCGGCTGCTTTTTGAATTTTTAGACCATGCTCATCAGTACCAGTTAAAAAAAATACGTTATAGCCCTCTATTTTTTTAAATCTAGCTATCACATCCGCAGCTATACTTGAATATGCATGGCCCATATGAGGTTTGGCAGATGGATAATAAATGGGTGTTGTTATATAAAAATTTTTATTCATTTATGAAAGATCTGTGATTAATTTACTTATATCATTTTTTAAAGTTAAATTAAGCTTGGTTTTTTTTAAAATATCTAAATGATTATATTTATACTTTTGTAAAATTTTTTCACTTAAAATTCTATAAAAAAAATCGCCATTTTCCTGTCTTAAATTTTCTAAATTATTACTCAAATTAAAAATATATTTTCTTATAAAATCTCCAGGCGTTTCATTAAAATTTATTTCATAGTCAGGTTCTTTAATATTGTTGTACTTAAAAAATTTTGAAATGATTTCTTTATAATAAATTTTTTTCAAAAATAATTTTTTTTTAAAAAATCTAGATTCTAACGTTTTTGAATTATCAAATAAAAAATTTGAAGTAAAAAAAAAATAAACATTTTTATTTACTTCCTCAGTAAGTTTTAAAAGAGCATTAACACAATTTTTATTTAGAAAATTTATACACTTAATGACAATAAATTTAGATTTCGTATCAATTGATTTTAATTTACAAAAATTTATAATCTTTTTAATTTCTTCAAATTTATATTCTTTTGCATTTGGATCTTTATTTAAAATTAAAATATTTTGATTATTTTTAAGACTATACTCTAAGTCAAAACTCTTTTCATTCTTAATAATTGAATTTATTAAATTTAAAACAAAAGTATATTTTCCTATACCTCCTAAGCCTTGAAAAAGTATAGTGTTTGGTAAATGGTTATCGTTGTAAAGCTTTAAAAAAAAAGAAATTTCATCTTTAAAACCCACAACCTCATTTGAAATTTTAAATGACATTTTTTTTTATTAAATAATTGGTAATTTCTTGGTTAATTTCATTTTCATTTTTAGTACCATCTATTTTGACTATTCTTTTAAATTTTTTAGACAATTTTAAAAAACTTTTTCTTAAATTGTTCATTTTCTTATTATTATATTTATCAAATCTATCTAATTTTTTTCTCTTTAATAATCTTTTTTTTGATATGCTTATTGGAATATCTAAATAAAAGGTAATATATGGCTTTAAATCATTATCAATTTTTTTTTGTATTAAATTTATAAGTTTTAAACTTTGCCCTTGTTCAAAATGCTGATAAACATAAGTGGAGTCGATATATCTATCACAAATCACGATATATTTTTTTTTTAAATATTTTGAAATCTTTATAAAATGATTAGATCTTGATGCAAACAAAAGCAACAGCTCAGTCAAAACATCTTCATTATTTTTTAAATCATTTATTATTAATTTTCTAATTTTTTCTGATAATTTCGTACCACCGGGTTCTCTGGTTTTAATACACTTAATTTTTTTTTTTTTAAAAAAATTGTGAAGTTTGTTGATTTGGGTTGACTTGCCGGAACCTTCAATACCCTCAAAAGTTATAAATACACCTTTTTTTAACTCCATATAAAGTAACTTATTGAATTAATAAATCTTATAAAAAAATTTTCCTTTTCTGTGTTTATCGACGAGTATAAAATCTCACTTTTGATAAGTTTTTCATCATAATAAATATTTAGCTTTGAAATAGCTTCTCCTTTTTTAACTACAGTTTTTAATATCTCATCTGCATGTTCAATTTCTATCTTTAATTTACTTTTTTGTCTTTTTGGTATTGTAAGATAAACATCCTGAGATAACTCTAATTGAACTTTTTTAGGTTTTAAATTCCAAGTTTTTATTTCAAAATTTTTATCAATTTTATCAATTTTAAGTAAATCAAATCTATTTTTTGCATAACTTAACAATCTGACTGTTTCTTTTGATCTTTCACTTTTAGATTTTAGTCCACTAATTACACTTAAAATTCGTCTTTCATCCTTTTTAATTGTTGCAGCTAAAGAGTAACCAGAGCTCTCTAAATGTCCAGTTTTTAAACCATCACCACCCATATCTTTATATAAAATTGGATTACGATTACCTTGTGTTATAGGAGCCCCACCGGTTCTATCCCATTTAAATTTTTTAATTTTGTAATATTCATATAATTTTGGATAGTTATTAATTAAAAAAATTGACATTTTTGCAATATCTTCTGCTGTTGAGTAATTGTTTTCATCATAAAGACCAGAAGAATTCGAGAATTTAGTATTTAATAATCCTATTTTTTCTGCCATTGAATTCATCATATTAACGAACTCTTCTTCAGTTCCTGCTATACCCTGGGCAAGAGCCACACAAGCATCGTTTCCAGATACAATTATTATTCCTTTTAATAAATTCTCTACACTTACCTTGTCACCCGGCATTATAAACATAGATGAATAGCCTTTTGATGACATTCTCCAAGCTTTTTTCGAAATTCTTATTTTTTCATCTAATTTCAACTCCCCTTTTTTGATTAAATCAAATGCTACAATTGTAGTCATTATTTTAGTAATAGATGCTGGAGATATCTTCTCACTTTCATTTTTCTTAAGTAAAACTTTACCAGACAGCACATCAATTAAATATGCTTGTTTAGCAGTGGTTTCAAAAGCTGAAACTGTAATTGTATAAAAAAATATATTTACAAATAAAAGTATTTTTCTAATCATTGAATTTTTATATCAAAACCAATTAAACCAATTTTACCTAATTTCAAATGGAATTTATCATATTCTGTTAAATTTTTCAGTGGTCCAATTGATATTATATAATTTTTATCCTCATAATCCCTAAAAATAAGATTTTTATTATCAATTTTAGCTTTTAAAATTTTATACATCTGATTTGCATATATTTTATTATAGAAAGGACCAAAATTAAGATAAATTTTATCTTTAATTTTTTTTTCTTTATTTAAATTCAAAATATTAATTTTTTCTATTTCTACTTTTTTATTGACCCTTTTTTCTTGGTCGTAGGTTTTAGTTTTTTTTGCTATAAAAATTTTATTTTTTCTTAAAGACTGCATATAAATTAATGGTAAATTTTTATTTAACTTTAATTCTTTAAAAATGTTATCCGGCAAAATAATTATTCTTGAACCTAAATTTTTACTAGTCCCGTTAGTAGTAATTACTATGCTTTCTTTATTTTTTAAATTTGTGACTTTAAATAATGTACCTATTGGTAAAGAGGAAATTACCTTGTTATTATTACTAATTTTTGCAAAACCTTTTTTTTCGTAAATATTATAATTAGAAGTACACGAAGCAAAAATAACACAAAATAATAAATAAACTTTTTTATGCATTTGATAGCAAGTCAGCAAAAATACCTATTGTTATAGCAAACCTCAAAGACCTGTTCCAATTTAATAGTTTTTCATAATTATTAAAAACCATAAAAACATCAGATACTTTTCCATCTGGTTTTACAAGTCGCGCTTTAGTATTTGGATTTATTTTAAAATTTTCTGGCATTAAAACACCCATTTTTACCCAATCTTTAACCTTTTTTTGTTTTGCAAGTTTTCTCGCATCATATGTAAAATTTTTAGAGTCTATTTTTTTTGATAATTTAACTTTTACGCCCCACGGATTTCTGTCCCACCCTATTTTCCTTAAATAATTTGCAGCTGATGCAAATGAATCTTCCAGCGATTCATATAAGTCAATTTTTCCATCTTTATTATAATCAATAGCATAATTTTGAATTGATGAAGGCATAAACTGGAAGTTTCCATGAGCTCCAGCCCACGACCCTTTTAGATCATCTAGGCTAACAATTTTTTTATCAATTAATTTTAAAAGTGTTATTAATTCTCTTGAAAAATATGCCGACCTTCTTTTATCATAACTCAAAGTTGCCAGTGCAGAAATAATATCTACTTTTCCTTTGTGTTTTCCAAATACAGTTTCAATACCCCAAAGAGCTACTAAATAATTTTTTGGAACATTAAATTTTTTTTCTACTTTATTTAAAAGATTTTTATTAGTTCGAATTAATTTTTTTGCATAAATTACTTTCTGTTTATTAACCCTCTTACCAACGTAAACATTCGTTTTCTCAATAAACTCAGGTTGATTCCTATCATATTTAATTATTCTTTTTAAAAGTTTGGTGTTTTTAAATGCTTCATCTACTGTATTTTTTGAAATACCTTGTTTGACTGCGTATTCTTTATATTTAATTAACCAATTACTGAAATCATCATTTGAATATGAATTTGTAGTTAAGTATAAAAAAATAAAAAGAATCGAACCATAAAATCTCATAACATTTATTAACATATCAAAAAAGTGAAGTCATTTGTTGTATTTTAGATTATGTTAACGTATAAACCGCTTTTCAGGAGAGATG
>MDTA01138095.1_pt1 | contig 10393 bp, 10 predicted proteins | sample 811151 | NCBI WGS metagenome assembly MDTA01 (sample SAMN05326648, study PRJNA326480) | marine metagenome | isolation source: seawater | place: Indian Ocean: South | collected 2010 | reverse complement strand
TCGCCTGTGATGACGAGGGCAACATCGATCAACAGGATCTGGCCGCGAAGGCGGCCGAGCACGCTGATCGGCTGGCGGCGCTGATGGTGACCTATCCCTCCACCCATGGGGTCTTTGAAACCGGTATTCGTGAGATCTGCTCCGTTGTGCATCAGCACGGTGGGCAGGTGTACCTCGATGGGGCCAATCTCAATGCCCAGGTCGGCCTTTGCCGACCCGGTGCCTTCGGGGCCGATGTCTGCCATCTCAACCTGCACAAGACCTTCTGCATTCCCCATGGGGGCGGTGGCCCAGGCGTGGGGCCGATTGGTGTGGCGGCGCATCTGGCGCCCTTTCTTCCGGGTCATCCCTTGCAGGCCGGCGCTTCATCGGCCATCGGGCCTGTCTCCGCAGCAGCTCTCGGCAGCGCCAGCATCCTGCCGATCAGTTGGATGTACCTGCGGATGATGGGCGCTGATGCCCTGCGGCATGCCAGTGCGGTAGCGCTGTTGTCGGCCAACTATCTGGCCCATCGGCTGGACCCCCATTACCCCGTGCTGTTTCGGGGCAGCACCGGCCGGGTGGCCCATGAATGCATCCTTGATCTGCGGCCGCTGAAACGTGATGCAGGCATCGATGTCGATGACATCGCCAAGCGCTTGATGGATTACGGCTTCCATGCACCCACCGTCAGCTGGCCCGTGGCCGGAACAGTGATGGTCGAACCCACCGAGAGCGAAAGTCTGGCGGAGCTGAATCGTTTCGCCGATGCCCTGGTGGCAATCCGAGAGGAGATTCGTGCCATCGAAACCGGCGCGAGCGACCCAAAGGACAATCCCTTGAAGCGTGCTCCGCACACCCTGGCTGCAGTCACAGCTGATGTCTGGGATCGTCCCTACAGCCGACAACAGGCTGCCTTCCCAATGGAGGATCAGCAGGCCAACAAGATCTGGCCAGCTGTGGCTCGGATTGATAACGCCTTCGGTGATCGCAACCTGATCTGCACCTGCCCGTCCGTCGAGGCAGTGGCTGTGGCGGCGTAAAACCCTGGTGCTGCGGCATTAGAGCGTGTAAATTTTCACTGAAAGTGGAAAAATTGGTTTGATTCCGTTCTTCGCCCTTGCGAGTTCGGTCAAACTGTTCGACAACTGATTCGTCTGTCGGGGGACACCATGGATCGGAACAACATCAAGAACTCAGGGCTTAACAGCGTTGAAGGACCTGCTCTTCCTCAACTTCCAGAGGGTCTGGAATCAGCCTTCAATCGCGGCCATACCTTGGCCATTGAAGGTACAAATGTGATCCGTGTTCCGTTTGGTACACGCCGCTCCCGCCGCAGCCGCCCCGAGCGTCCTGATCACTGGGCCACCTTGGTCATTCCAATCCAGCCCGTTGGAGATCCCACGCCTCCTCCGGCAGCGGCTTGAACTCAGGCCACACCGATCTCTGATTTTTCCTGCGAGAGCCGCCAGTCCACAAGAGCTTTAACGTCCGCTAGCGAACAGGTCGGCGTTCGGAACGGCAGGAACCTCATCGGACTGCGTTCGGGTCGCACCAACCAACTGTGATTGGTTTGAGGCAGCAATAGAAATCCGCGGTATCGCACCGCGGCCTCTTGACCGTTCATGAATCCCATCGCTCAAGGGATTATTTGAAAGTGACACCGCTATTTCAGGGCGCAAGATCTGGTGTCTCCCGCTTGCACCAGATCTCTTTCGGATTGCTCAGGCCAAGTGATCAAACTGAGATGAGATTGCAAGATTGAAACCGCTCACTGCCCTGATGCCGGCATCAATCTGCATGCTCTTTCGATGGGGGGTGTGCATTGCTACAGCAGGGTCAGGTCCTGTGCCCCCACAGATGGTGTCTCATGCCATGGCGAAGAACAGGACGTCAGCGGTGTCACTGATCCCGGTCAGCTCGCGTGCTGTTGTTGTGTCCTGGACCAGTCCAACCCCGTCGCCGCGCCGCAGCACCTGCTGGGTTGTGTCATCGCTCTGCAGGCGAACCTCCCCATCAATCACCTGAATCCAGAGCAACCGCTCATCGGCTGTTGGCAGGGGCAACTGCTGCTCTCGTTGCGGTTTGGCGCGCCACAGACGAATGGGGCGTGCAATGGCCATCGCCTCGCCGGATGCGCCTGGCTCAATGAGTGGCGTCCAGTTCTCGCCGATCTCGAAGGGCTTCTGTTCGTAGGCGGGTTGGATGCCCAGCTGGGCTGGCTCAATCCAGATCTGTAGCAGCCTGCATGGCGCGTTGGTTTGGTTCATTTCGCTGTGCACGATGCCCGTTCCGGCACTCATCCGTTGCACCTCGCCGGCGCGGAGAACCTCGCTGTTGCCCATGGAGTCGGCGTGGGTCAGGTCTCCGTCCACCATCACAGTGATGATTTCCATGTCTCGGTGAGGGTGCATGCCGAAACCCTGGCCAGCGGCGATGGTGTCGTCGTTGATCACCCGCAGGGGGCCGAAGCCCATCCAGTTCGGATCCTGATGGCCGCCGAAGGAAAAACTGTGCCAGGAGTCGAGCCAGTTCAGTTGGCTGTGGAAGCGATCGTCAGCGGGGCGCATGACCACCGCAGAAGTCTTGAGGGAAGGTGTTTGGGGCATGGTCTGACGTGCGAGCGAGCGATGGTTGGAGGTCGACTCAGAGTTGGAGCGGTGTCATCTGCAGAAGCCTTTGCACCAAGTCGGTGATGGTGTCGTCCTGTGGTGGTTTTGCTTTGTTGCTAAGGAGCTGTCGTCCAACCACCTGAGCTCCGAGGTGGGTGAGTTGGATTCGCAGCGATAGGAGCAGTTCCATGCCACCACCACCGGAGAAGGTGGCCATGGCGATGGGCCGCCCGTTGAACAGTGCCCGGAAGTCATCTCCCGTGACCGAAAGCCAGGCGATGGCATTGGTGAGTGACGGTGGGATCGAGCCGTTGTATTCCGGTGCGCAGATCACCCAGCGCGGTGTTTGGTGCAGCTTGTCGTGCAGCGTGTCGAGATCAGGCCCCGCACCCGCTGCTTTAACTCTTGGAGTGAAGAGTGGGAGGTCGAGACGCGTGAGGTCGATGAGTTCGGCTGTGGCGTTCTCAGCTGCTGCAGCCTGCACGAAGCGTTCAGCCAGTTTGAGGTTTTCGCCATTGCTTGCTGTCAGAACAATCAGATCAGGGGGCATGGAGGGCTTGGGGTTTGAAACGTTCCTTAGATGAATCGTGCAAGTTCTGATCTCTTTTCACAACAACGCACGCCAAAGTGGGTGAGTGACCTTCGAGTGACCTTTGGACGATCAGAAGGGTTTTCAGGTTGGACAAGATCACGGCGATTGCATGGCCGAGTTGGCCCTGAGGGTGATCCAGGGGCGTTGGAAGCTGCTGATCCTGCGGGAGCTCGTGGATGGCATCCAGCGTTTTTCGGAGTTGCAGCGGGCCTTGGATGGTGTGAGCCAAAAGGTGTTGACCGCTCAACTACGCGATCTCGAGGCTGATGGCGTGGTGCATCGAACGGTGCATCCTGAGGTGCCGCCGCGCGTGGAATACGCGCTGACGGACCTCGGGTTGGCGTTGTTGCCCGTGCTGGATGGATTGCACGCCTGGGGAGAACGTCAGGCCGCTTTCAACTCCGCTTCCCTGTAGGGCACAAAGCTGGCTTTGCTGACGCCGCAGATTGGACACTGCCAATCCTCAGGAATCGCTTCAAACGGCGTGCCGGCGGCGATGCCGGAATCTGGATCACCCTCAGCGGGGTCGTAGATCATCGAGCAAACCTTGCAGATCCATTTGCCCGGGATGGGTTGATCGGCTTGCCCTGCCGTGCCTTTGCCTTGCAGTGCCTTGAGGGCAACGCCGTAGGTCTCGGCGTGGTGCTGTTCGATCGGGGTTAACAGCCCAAAGTTCTTGGCAGCGGTTCGGAAGGTACCGGCATGCTCCTTCGATTCGCTGCTCTGTTCGGCAAATTCTTCTTCGGCTCTGCTGTCACGGTCCTGCCGAGCCTGTTCGGCAAAGTCCGGGTACATGGTCGTGTACTCGTAGGTTTCGCCCTCGATGGCCAGTTCCAGGCAGCGGCTGAGCAGGGTCTGCTTCTCGTCATCGCTGAGCTGGTGGGGGTCACCCACCACCAATTCGGGATGCAGCAGCCGGAAATGGGCAAAGGCGTGTTCCGTTTCCTGGGCCGCCGTTTCACGGAACAATTTGGCCAGTTCTTTGTGGCCCAGTTGTTTGGCCACATCTGCAAAGAAAAGATATTTGCGGTTGGCCATGCTCTCGCCGCCGAACGCGGCTTCGAGGTTGGCGTGGGTGGATGGCTTGGAGAGGTCCATCGGAGAGAGATGATCGTCTCAACAGCTTACGCCTAACTCATACTCGCTATGAGTTAGGCGTAAGTTCGGTTTGCCGGCTTAGTAGTTGGCGCCGCTGCGGCGTTGATGCACAGCGGTGCTGCCATCGCCATCAAACACACCGCCATGGTCCACCTCGGCGTAGATCAGCCAGTGGTCGCCGCATTCCATGCGCTGGCTCACCTTGGCGTCGAGCCAGGCCAAGGCATCCGGCAGCAGCGGCTGATCCTCGGGGCTGGTCTCCAGCTCCACCCCCGCGAAGCGATCAGCTCCAGGTTTGAACGGTTGCAGGAACTGCTTCATCAGGGCCGTTTCTCGTCCTTCAGCCAGCACGTTCAAGGCGAAGCGATCGCCCTTGTGCAGCAGGGCTTCTACGGCACGGTCTTTGGCCACAGCCACGGTGATTCCGGGTGGATTGAAGCTGGCTTGGCTGACCCAGCTCGCCACCATGGCACCGCTGAGATCGGCTTTGCGTGTCGTGAGCACGCAGAGGGATCCGACCACGCGCCCCAGGGCCAGAACCGCTGGGTCACTGCGGCTTTCACTCAAGCCCCCAGCACTGCGCCGTTGCGCCCGTTTCTGGCTTTGCAGCAGTTGGCGGGCGAAACGGGTGCCGGTTTCCTCCAGTTCCTTCACCCGTGCAGCATCCGGACTGAACTTCACCCGGATCGGCTCGAAGCCGAAGCTGAAGCCGCCGTCACGCAGCTTGTTTTCCAGCAAATCCACCGCCTCGCCGCTCCAGCCGAAGCTGCCGAACACCCCCACCGGCTTGTTGCGGTCCCCCTCCGCCAACAGCGTGCCCAAGGCGGACACAATCGGCGTAGGGGCATGTCCCCCCAGGGTCGGTGAGCCGATCAGAACAGCATCGGACTGCTGGATGGTGCTCACCAGTTCATCGGCCGGTGTGAACTCGCAATTCATGCTGCTCACCCGGATGCCGGTGCGGCTGACACCCCGAGCCAAGGCATCGGCGATGGCCGCGGTGTTGCCATAGGCGCTGGCGAACAGCAAGGCCACCGTCAGGCTGGCGTTCTGCTGCCCTTCCCCCCAGCGGCGGTAGTCATTCAGCAGGCTGCGCCAACTGGCTTCGATGGCTGGGCCATGCCCCGGCGCGATCGTGCGGATGTCGAGCTCCTCGAGCCTTTCCACAAGCGCATCCACCTGTCGCGCCATGGGAGCCATCAGGCAGTCATAGAAATGACGGCGTTCTTCTTCCGTGCTGCTGCGGTTGCTTTCGGCCCAGCTGTCCGTGCAGAGGTGAGCGCTGAAGAATTTGTCGCTCATCAGCAGGCCAAGACTTTCCTCAAAGGCCAGCAATCCACCTGGCCAACGGGGCGTTGGGGCTGGCAGGAGCAGCAGACTGCGATGATGGCTGAGGGGCAGCGCTTGCTCCTGCCGGATGATCCGCAAGGGCGGCAGGGCTGGCAGCGGTGGTTGTTCGTTCGTTTCCCCGGGAGGTGCCGGTTTGCGTTGGCTCCAGAGTTCCTCGATCAACTTGGCGCCGGGGTTGGAGACGATCAGTTCCAAGCCGGCGTAGGTCTTGGCGAGATTTCGCAGCAGTGCCACCCGGTTGGGGTTGACGTGACCCACGACCACCAGCAGCGGCGCGTCGCTATTGGACAGGGCGGCTGCCAGTACCGGCTGAAATGCCTCGCTGTAGGCCATGCCCGGAGGGTGCACCAGCACCGCGTGCGCACCGTCACCTGCCTCAAACAACACGCTGTTGGCGGTGCTGCCACGCTCCAGGGCGTACTCCAGTTCAAAGCGGTGCCGTTGAGGGCTCAGACCGCGCAGAGCGATGACCCCGTCGTCGATCGGAAGTTGAATCGTGCGACGCGCGGTGGCGGTTGTGGTCACGCTCATCCTCGAAGCCAGTTGAATGTAGGCGCGTTGTTGATGGGAGAGGCAAGCCTGTGGCGCAGAGCGTCGTTGTTCTCTCCTCCCAGCTGATCACCACCCTCTCGGCTCTGGCGTATCTGCGCTGGCGCGGAATCCGGGAGACCACTCTGCACGTTGTGTCGCTCTACCGCGACGACCTCAGCCATTCGACCAAGGCCTTCTTGCCACTGCTGCGGGATTTCGCTGCCCAGGATGGGCATCGCTGCCAGTTCATCGCTGGCGACAGCGTGCTGAGCGGGCCGGAGCCCCTGGCGTGCAGCCTGTTGCTGTTGCCGCGGTTGGACGACCGCGAAGGGCAGCGGATGCTGGCTGGTTACCGGGCTTCTGAGGTGGTGGAGTTGGGGGAATCGATTGGGGTTGAGACCTGCCTGTATTCACGCGCCGGCCGTCAGGAACGCCAACGGGTGCTGCAGCGCTTGCGGCGTTCTGAGGGCGGAGTCGCGGTCCGACAGGATCCGCTCGTTCCCTTGGATCAGCCTGTTGATTTGGCACGGCTGCGTTGTCTGCTCGACCTCTGCGCCGTCTGTCGAACAGCACTGGCCCAGTCGAAGACCATCAACCCCAGCCCTGCCTTGGCAGTGATGCTCTGTCTGCCGTACCTCAAGCTGCGCACATGGCGCTTTCGCTGGCGCTTGATGGGGCGATCACTGGGTTGGCGCCAGGCGCCGGTGATTGAGAACCGTTCGTATTTCCGGCGTGCCGTCTCTTCAGCGTTGAACCACCTGCCCACAGCTGTGCTGGTGGGGGTGCAGGCCCACCCCAAAAACGAAGCACACCATGCCTTGATCGATCAGCTGTTGCGTCCGCTGCGTCCCAATGCTGCGCTGCAGGTGCTTGCATCGACAGACCCCCTGGAGGTGCGGCTGTCCAGCGGATGGCCTCGTGAAGGGAGTTCACCTTGGTGTGTGCTGGGTTTCGGCACCAACCTCTTGGCTGCGGCGGTGTTTCTGGCACCTCACCACCAAGGTGTTGGCCTTTGCCAGCCAGCTGGCGAGGGCTGGTGGCGGCTGGTCGATCAGCTGTTCAACCGTCGTGAGTGGCGAAGGAGCCAGCACGTGCGCACGGTGTTGAACAACCTGCGGGCTGCTTTGGATCAGCTGGCGGCTCAGTCGTAGATCTGCACGATGCTGTGACGCAAAAGACCTGCTGATGGGAGAGGGCTTTGGAGAAGCCCCTGAGATTCGTTCAGAGAGCAACCAGATCTGGCATGAATTGATGCCACGGATGGATGTCGGTGGCAAGAAGTCTGAGGAGGAGGTGGTGGCTGCAAATTGAGGACTGCTTGGACAACAGCATTGAAAGGAATCCATGCGCAACAGTCATTGCGATGAGCCGCGTCACTCACCATGGAGGATATTGCTGTGGTTCTTGTGTCCTAAAGCCTTCTCCCTGGCCAACTTCTTGTGTTGACATTGCGCCAATGCTTAAGGGAGCCGCAAACTTCATTGTGTGATGAACGGGCTTTCAATTAACACTGGTTCTCAACCCATTCGGTAGGACCTTCATTGCCAAGATCTACTGCTTTTTTCCAGTCGCGACAAGCGCCCGGAAGGTCATTGATGATTTCCCTGGAAATGCCACGGTTAATATAGGCATTGGCATTCTGAGGGTCGATCTCGATTGCCTTGTTGTAGTCAGCAATGGCTCCTCGATAATCTTTTGATTCACTCTTGGCAAGGCCCCGATTGGCGATGGCGTCGGCATACTGGGGATTGATCTCTATCGCTTTGTTGTAATCAGTGATGGCGTCGTTGTTGTCCTTTAATATGCTTTTTATGGAGCCGCGATTGTTATAGGCGAAAGCATTGCCAGGATTGATCTTAATTGCCCTGCTAAAGTCTGCAATTGCGCCATTATAATCGCGTATTGAATACTTGGCGATTCCACGATTGGTGTGGGCATCTTCGTATTCAGGGTCAATTTGCAGCGCCTTGGTGTAGTCAGTGATTGCGCCTTGATAATCCCCTAGGCTGCTTTTGGTGTTGCCTCGATTGAAATAAGCAATGACTGACTCGGGGTCAATCTGCAGTGCCTTGGTGAGATCAGTCATTGCGCCTTGATAGTCTTCTAGTTCATCTTTCGCGGCACCACGATTTTCATAGGAATCTGCGTCCTGAGGATTGATTTCTAGCGCCTTGGTGTAGTCAGCGATCGCGCCTTTGTAATCGCCTTTTTCATGCTTTTCGACCCCGCTATTAAAGTAATTAATCGCCAAGGGATTTGTGCAGCCCGTGATGAATGGAGCTCCACATACAAGCACGAACAGTGCCGCAGCGGCCGTAGTTGTCTTGCCACGCATCAGTCGGGTGTTCTGCTTTTGTCAAGTTAGACGGATTACCTTGTGGAGACAATCAAGTCCGTTTGGATCAATGCTCGGTCAGGATCTCAAGCTGGTTGCTACAGCCAGTTGTCGCTGATGGATTTTGGCGGCATTGATTTGACTGCCTTGGATAACTGGCAGTCGGGCCACATTATATACAATAAGATCAAGGCGATTTTTCGGACTTTGTGTTTGATTTAAGCCAAAATAATCTGTGGTCAGGAATTTGTTCTGTTCATCAATCAGTAGTGGTTGCCCACCTTGCGGTGGTGCACCGCCGTGCTGGCTTCCGCATCGGCCACGTTGCCTTGCTCCACCACGGCGTAGATGATCCAATGATCCGGGCCTTCCATCCGTTGTTCCACGCGGCAGCCGAGATAGGCCAGTGCATCACTGAGCACGGGGCCGCCGTCGGCCACCCCGTCCAGCACATTCACCCCGGCAAAGCGATCGGCACCGGGGGGAAATCGCTTGAGGAAGTGACGCAGGAGTTGTTGATGGTTGTCTTGCCGTAGAACATTCAGCACAAACCGGTCGCCCACCTGCATCAGTGCCTCAATGGCACGGTCTTTCGCGACCGCCACGCTGAGGCCTGGCGGTGTGAAGCTGGCCTGGCTCACCCAGCTGGCCACCATGGCGCTGCGGCGTTGCGACTCGCCGTCCCCCTGGCTCGCAGTCACCACGTAGAGCCCACCGCTGATGCGGCCGAGGGCCTTGTCGAGGTCACCATCGAGGCTTTTCATCGCTGCGATCAGCTTCTCTTTGGTGAGCAGCTGGCCCAGGTCCGTGCCCGATTCCTCACAGCGTTGGTAGTCGCTGCCCTGGGGCAACTGTTTGATCCGGAGCGGGCTGAATGCTTGTTTCTGCCCCTGGCTGCGCAGTTGATCGGCAACGGCATCGATCGGTTCATCGTTGCCGCCGAAGGCGTCGTAAACCGCCACCAGCTGCTTGGGATGCAGGGCCGCCAGCAGGGTGCCGATCGAGGCTTGGAGATCAGGTTCCGGTTCCGATGGCCAGGTTGGCACCACCACCGCTTTGGCATCGCCGATCAGTGCGGTGAGTTCCTGGGGATCAGTGGCCCGCAGGTCCACGAGCTGCACCTGGGCATCCGCTTTGCCGATGCCGTGGGCAATGGCCTGGCTGATCCGATCCGAGAAGCCGTATTGGCTCAGATAACAAACGGCGGCATAACTTTCGCCTTTGCTGCGTTGACCGCTCCACTCGCGGTAGTCGCTGATCCAGTGGCTGAGGTGATGCCGCAGCAAGGGGCCGTGCCCCACCGCGATCGTGTTGATCTCTGGCAGGCCATCCATCCGCTTGAGTGCCTGCAGCACGCTGCGGGCGTTGGGGCCCATCAGGCAGTCGTAGTAAAAGCGGAAATCGGGAGCGATGGCACCGGGGTCGGCGTCGAAGACGTCGTCGGAGCAGTAATGAAGCCCGAAGGCGTCGCAGGTGTAGAGGATTCCCGTGCCGTGATCGAAGGAGAAGATCGTGTCTGGCCAGTGCAGGTTGGGGGCGCTGAGGAATTCGAAGCGGTGCTGGATGCCGCTCTCGGGGTTGGTGCCGAGATCCAGTTCCTCGCCGGATTTCACCGCACGGGACTTGAAGGGTCGGTGCACCTGATCCTTGAGGAATTGCAGTGCCACCTTCGAGCCCACGATTTCGATCTCGGGATTGAGATCAATCAGATCTCCGATCAGACCGGAATGGTCCGGCTCCGTGTGGCTCACGATCAGCACATCAATGCTGGTGGGATCGATCTGCTCCTTGAGCAGAGGGATCCAGGTGTCGCGGAACTTGGCGTGGCTGGTGTCGATCAGGGCGGTGCGTTCTCCCCGCACCAGAAAGGCGTTGTAGGTGGTGCCGTTGCGCAGG
>MDTA01215056.1_pt1 | contig 10394 bp, 10 predicted proteins | sample 811151 | NCBI WGS metagenome assembly MDTA01 (sample SAMN05326648, study PRJNA326480) | marine metagenome | isolation source: seawater | place: Indian Ocean: South | collected 2010 | reverse complement strand
TGCTCAAGCAATAGATAAAGAGGTTAGAGATCTTGTTGATGATGCACACGAAACTGCACTTAACATTTTGAGGAATAATCTACCTCTTCTTGAGTCGATTTCTCAGAAAATTCTCCAAGAAGAAGTTATTGAAGGTGATGATCTTAAAACTTTATTAGCAGAAAGTAAAATGCCAGCATAGTAGAATCGAGGTTTTTAAAGAAGTTAAATGTTACAACCAAATAAGCTTGCGAGTAAAAATTTCTTATCAAGCTTGGATATGACAAGGTCTGAAATTTTTCATATTTTTGAGATTGCTAAAAACTTTAAAAATAAAGACTTAATTTTTGAATTCAAGGGTAAAGTGTTGGGATTAATATTTGATAAATCCTCTACCCGGACAAGAGTTAGTTTTCAGGTGGCAATGTCAAGACTTGGTGGAACGACAGTCGACCTAAATCCGACTACCTCCCAGATTTCTAGGGGTGAGCCAATTAAGGATACAGCAAGAGTACTGAGTAGATATTGTGATGTTCTTGCAATAAGAACATTTAATCAGTCTGACTTAGAAGAGTATGCAAATTGGTCTTCTAAACCTGTTATTAATGCTCTAACAGATTTAGAACATCCTTGTCAGGCTTTGGCAGATTTCATGACAATTAAAGAAGAATTCATTGATTTTAAAGATGTGGTTTTGACATTTATAGGTGATGGTAATAATGTTGCTAACTCTCTTATTTTATGTGGTGCAATATTGGGAGTAAAAGTTAGGATTGCTTGTCCAAAAGGCCATGAACCAAGTCCTTTTGTTATCAATAAGGCGATGCAAATATATAAAGATAAGAATTTTCTAAAAATTTATAACGATCCTTATAATGCAGCTAAAGGCGCAAATGTTCTTTATACAGATGTCTGGTCCTCTATGGGAGAAGAAAGTCAAAAAGAAGAAAAAGATAGAGATTTTAATGGATTTACAATTGATAGAAATTTAGTAAATTATGCTGATAAAGATGCAATTATTCTTCATTGTCTTCCTGCATATAGATCTAAAGAAATTACTGATGAAGTGTTTGAGAGCAACAAGAGCAGAATTTTTGAACAGGCTGAAAACAGACTTCATGCGCAACAGGCACTATTAGCCTCTTTAATTTCTTAAAAAAAAACTTGCAACTTTGGTTTTTTATAGGTACAAATGTATTAGTGACTTTTCGATCGTCTCCCTCAATTAATGAAAAATTCGGATCATCTTAATCTTACTGAGGCTCAAAGTGAGCTACTTACGTGGATAAAAGCTTATGTGAGAGATTTTCAACATAGCCCATCAATAAGACAGATGATGAAAGCAATGGGATTGAAATCACCAGCTCCAATACAAAGTCGATTAAAGCATTTACAAGAAAAGGGCTTCATCTCATGGCAAGAAGGGAAAGCTAGAACAATGCAAATAGTTGATAAAATTATAGATGGAGTTCCGATTTTGGGTTCAGTAGCAGCTGGTGGATTAATAGAAACTTATTCTGATGTTCATGAAAATTTAGACTTCTCTGATATTCTGAAAAAGAAAAGTGTCTTTGCTTTAACAGTAAATGGCGATTCTATGATCGATGCGTGTATTGCAGATGGAGATATGGTTCTGATGGAACCTATAAATGATTCTTATTCTTTGCGAAATGGAACAATTGTAAGTGCGATGGTTCCTGGTTTAGGAACGACTCTTAAATATTTTTTCAAAAGAAATGGAAAAATATTCCTTGAAGCTGCAAATGAAGCTTATGATCCTATTGAATTAAATTTAGATGATGTTGTCTTTCAAGGGAAATTGTTAGCTGTTTGGAGAACAGTTTAATAAAGTACATAAGATTAATTATATTTTCTGATTTTTTTACAAAGTCATTTTTTAGTAACTTATATTTTCTTGTTTTAAGTTAGTATTTAAAATAATCGAAATTATTTTGAAGAAAAAAGTTCTCGTAACTGGTGGTTTTGGATTTGTAGGTTCACATACTACTGTAAAGTTGCTTGAAAAAAATCACGAGGTTATTATTCTGGATAATCTTTCAAATAGTGATTATGAAGTAAAGAATAGAATTAAATGTTTAGTTAAAAAAGAATTTCAGTTTATTAAAGGGGATGTTCGTGATAAAGATCTATTAGAGAATATTTTCAAACAGAATTCTATTGATATTGTGATTCACTTTGCAGGTCTGAAGGCAGCTGGAGAGTCAGAAGAAAATCCACTTAATTATTATGATAATAATGTTTCTGGCAGTTTGACATTATTTAAAGAAATGCAAGCTGCAAATATAAAGTCGATAATTTTTTCCTCTTCAGCTTCTATATATGGGAATTCTAAATTTATCAAATGTTCTGAAGACTCACCATTAGAACCATTAAGTGTATATGGAAAAACTAAATTAATTATCGAAGAGATTTTGAAAAAACTGCATGCTTCCGACTCAGAATGGAAAGTTATTAATCTACGTTATTTTAACCCTATTGGAGCACATCCAACTGGTTTGATAGGCGAAGATCCTAAAGAAATTCCTACAAATTTATTACCGTTTATAACTGATGTAGCGTTTGATGGAAATAAGCAATTATTGATTTTTGGCGATAATTATCAAACTAGTGATGGAACGGGTAAAAGGGATTATATTCATGTAGAAGATTTAGCTCTAGGGCATCTTGCAGCATTAGAAAAATTATTTTATGAAAAAAGTATTTGTACCGATATAAACTTAGGTACTGGTAAAGCTTACAGTGTTATGGAAGTTATAAGGACTTTTGAGAGAATTTCAGGAAGAAAAATCCCATATAAAGTAACTGATAGAAGAAAAGGAGATATATCTGAAATATGTGCTGATCCAAGCTATGCTAAAACCTTTTTAAAGTGGCAAGCAAAATATGATTTAGATAAAATGTGTTTGGATGCTTGGCGATGGAAGAAAAATAATCCTAATGGCTATGTATAAAGATATTGAACTATTATTTATTGAAATGTTTTTTTCTAAAATTAAATAATGAAAAAAAATATTAATCCTAAACCTGACATCTTTCTAAGTGTGGTTTTTGTAATACATGATAAATTTGATGTTCTTTATCGAGTAATTGAAAATATTCAGAATGATTTATCATATTTAGTGAGTGATTATGAAATTATTATTATTGATAATTGTTCCACAGAGATTAAGTCTGCTCAGCTAAAGCAATTAACATCTGAGAAAGGTGCTTCCAATTTACAGATATATAAATTAGCTGGTCGTGTTGATGATTTAACGGCAAGATGGGTTGGATTTGAAAATAGTATTGGAGATGTAATTGTAAGTTTTGATCCTCTAAATGATTCTGTGGACTGCTTGAAGCTTATTACAAAAGCATTTACAGAGGATATTGATATAGTATTTACTAGAAAAGAATTTCCAAGAGATAGAAAATCCATTATACGTAGGATTATTTATAAAGGATTTGGAAAGGCAGCAAAAATTGGAGCTGGACTAAACTTAGATTCTTATTCTTCAAGCCTAATTGGTATTAATAGAAAAGTTCTCAATTATCTGCTTCAGTTTTCTGATCCTAAAATGAAATTTAGAAATCTCCCATCAATGACGGGATTCAATAGATCAGTAGTTGGTATTAAATCATCACTTAAACATAATACAAATTTGCAACTCATATCAAGCTTATCTAGAGGTCTAAGATTAATTACTTCTTCAAGTAAAAGCCCATTAAGAATAGCGACCACACTCTCAGCAGTTGGGGCATTTCTCAGTTTCTCATACTCTATATACATTTTTCTAATTTGGATGTTAAAAAAAGACTTAACTCCTGGATGGGTTAGCATTTCATTGCAACAATCAGGTATGTTTTTTCTTTTTTCACTCGTGCTTTTAATCCTTTCTGAATATGTTTTAGAACTTTCTAGAAAATCTAATTCAGGTCCAAATTTTTACATAACAGAAGAATATACATCTTCAAAACTTAATCGGAAAGAGCGTTTGAATGTTGAATTTGAAAATAAGCAAAATTTAACAAGAAAAAAAAATTTTCTTGATTAAATAATAATGTCTAAAAGTAATAAAAACGCATGCATTGTTGGGGGTGGATTTTATGGAGTAATTATTGCAATTTATTTGAAAAAAGTAGTGGGATTTAAAAATGTTGAAATCTTTGAACAAGAATCGAAATTAATTTCAAAAGCCTCATTTAAGAATCAAGCTAGAGTTCATAATGGCTACCATTACCCTAGAAGTTTTATTACCGCTTATAGAAGTAAAGAGAACTTTGTAAGATTTATTAGTGATTTTAGAAATTGTGTTTACAGCAAATTTCCTAACTATTATGCAATTTCTAGACGGAATTCAAAGATAACCTCGTATCAGTTTGAGAGATTTTGTGCAGACGTTGGGATACCTTATCGGAAGGCAGAGGAAGAAATAAATAATCTTTTTAATCCCGCCCTTATAAGTGCGGTATATAAGGTTCAAGAATATACTTTTAATGCCTCAAAATTAAGAGAATGGTCTTATGAAAAATTGTCTGATTTAAAAATAGATTGTTTCCTGAACAATAAAGTTATGAGTGTTAAGAGAAATAATTCAAACCAATTAGAAGTTATCTCTGATGATAATTCTGGAGAATTAAAGACATCAAATTATTCATTTGTCTTTAATTGTACTTATAGCGGCCTTTCTCAAGTCGACCCTTCTTACTCAAAATCATCAAATCGATTAAAACATGAAATAGCAGAACTTGCGCTTGTAGATTACCCTAATCAAATATCTGATATGGGTATTACTGTGCTTGATGGACCATTTTTTTCATTAATGCCTTTCCCCTCAAAAAACTGCTATAGCCTTACTCATGTTAGATATACACCTCATTCATCATGGATTGATCAGAAAGGATTATCACCATATGAAGTAATTAGAAACAAATCATTAGATACAAGATTTGATCGTATGATTCGTGATGCATCTAGGTACATGCCATCTATATCGAATTGTAAATATAAAGAATCACTTTTTGAAGTGAAAACAGTTTTGGAAAAAAATGAAACTGATGATGGGCGGCCAATTCTTTTTAGAGAATCAACAAGTATACCAAGACTTTATTCTGTGCTTGGAGGTAAGATCGATAATGTATATGACATCTTAGAATCTCTTAATAACATCGAAGACCTGTTTTTATGAAACAAATCAAAGATAATAAACATGGCCTTATTGGCCACAGCGGTTTTGTTGGATCGACTCTTAAAAAACAACATGTATTTAATTCATTATTCAGATCCAGTGATATTGAAACTATACAAGACCAAGAATTTGAACTTCTGGTTTGTGCAGGAGCACAAGCAAAGAAATGGATGGCAAATAAAAATCCAAAAGATGATTTAAGAGGTATCCAAAAACTTATGAATGCACTATCGAGGGTAAGTTGCAAGAAATTTATTCTAATAAGTACCGTAGATGTTTTTTCTGATCCACTTGGTAAAAATGAATTATCTGATATATCTATAAAAGATCTTCATCCATACGGACTTCATCGCAGAGAGTTAGAATTATTTGTTAAAGAGAAATTTGATGAATCTTTAATTATTAGACTTCCTGGTCTAGTTGGCTCAGGTCTAAAAAAGAATATTATTTATGATTTTCTTAATAAAAATAATTTAAACCTTATTGATAGTAGAAATACATTTCAATTTTATCCTGTTGTAAATCTTTGGATGGATATTCAGATTGCATTAGGAATAGAAACTGATGTTGTACATTTAACCGCCGAACCTTTAAGTGTTGCAGAAATAAGTAGTCAAGCGTTTGGATTCCCTTTTACTAATAAAGTTAATGAGAATTATATTTCTTATGATTTTCAGACTATTTTTTCTGAATTCTTCGGAGGAAAAGGTTCTTACACCTACAGTAAAAGAGAATCAATTCAAGCAATTCGCTTTTATGCCCAAAATGAGCCAATTACTAAACAACTCAAAAGTTAATGAGATTATCAATTTCTAATATCGCATGGGATAGATCTTATGATCATCTGATTTCTCAAATACTAAATAACAATAATATTGATGCAATTGATGTTGCTCCTGGGAAATACTTCAATAATTTTTCTATCACAACAAATAAAGATATTTTTGATGTACGTAATTGGTGGGAATCAAGAGGGATTGAAATAATAGGAATGCAATCGCTACTTTATGGAACAACTGGATTAAATTTGTTTGCTAACAATAATGTTCAAAAAGAAATGCTTGAATATTTAGACTTAGTTTGTAAGATTGGTTCTGGATTAAATGCCAGGAAACTTGTTTTTGGTTCTCCTCGCAACAGGGATCGCCATGGACTCTCTGATAAAAAAACATTTCAAATAGCTATAAACTTTTTTAAAGAATTAGCTCAAATAGCCCAAAAACATAATGTAGTAGTTTGTTTAGAGCCCAATCCTGAATGTTATAGGTCTAACTTTATGACTACAAGTCATGAAACTGCTGCAATTGTTAGCAAGGTAAATCATCCCTTTATGAAAATGCAGTTAGATACTGGGGCTATAGCTATAAATGATGAGCGACCCTCATTAATTTGTTCCAAATACAAGGATCTTATAGGACATATTCATCTTAGTGAACCTAATTTAGTGCCTTTGGGTAGCGACCCTTCAATTCATGGAGAAGTAGCTATTGCTTTGAAGGAGTTCCTTCCTGAATATCCTGTTACTATAGAAATGCTTACTAATTCAAAGGATAATCCTGGCTCTATTGTGGATTCGTCAATCAAATTCATTACACAAACATATACAAAACCCAAAAAATTTGAATAATGAAATTGCTAGTAATTTTGTTTGCAATCCTAACTAACGCATCCGCAAGTCTATTGATCAAAATTGGATTACAAATTCCTAATTCAGAACATTTATTTTATAAACCTTGGATAATTGTAAAAAATTGGCCTCTTCTTTTAGGTCTTTTTTTATATGGATTAACTTTTATCTTTTACATTCTATCTTTAAAGTTTTTCCCTCTTAACGTAGCGCATCCTACTATTACAGCTGGAGCAATAGGAATGGTTACTTTGCTTTCTGCATTTATATTGGAAGAAACTCTTAGACCAATAATGTTATTAGGAATATTTTTTATTGTTTTAGGAGTAGTTTTAATAACATCATTAGTAAATTAAAAATGGAGGAATTTTCCCAAAACGAATTAAAAGAAATTGTTGGACGGTTTCCAATTGAATGGGAAATCCCCAATTTCAAAATAAACTTTTTCAAAGGTAAGAGTACTAAATATTGTTTAGTTATTCCTGTTATAAATGAGGGTGATCGTATTAGATTATTTTTAGAACGTTTAAAAAAATTAAAAATTGCCTCCTTAACAGATATCATAATTATTGATGGAGGAAGTACAGATAATTCCTTAAATAAAAAAAACCTAATTTCTTTTGAAGTTTGTGGCCTTTTGACAAAAATTGATATTGGCAAGCTAAGTTCGCAACTTAGAATAGCTTACGCATTTGCTTTGGTTAATAACTACGAGGGTATCATAACTATTGATGGAAATAATAAGGATGATCCTTCAAGTATTTTCAAATCTATTCAGCTTCTTGATAAAGGATATGATTTTGTTCAAGCTTCTAGATTTTTAAAAGGTGGAAAACATATAAATACGCCAATAATTAGATATTTAGCTATTCGTTTAATTCATGCCCCTTTGCTATCTATCTTTTCAGGATTTTATTGGACTGATACAACTCAAGGTTTTCGTGCCTATAGTAAAAAATGTTTAATAGACTCAAGAATAAAACCATTTAGAGATATTTTTTTGGACTACGAATTACTTGCTTATCTAAGCTATAGAGCGCCTCGAGTAGGTTTAAAGTGTATTGAATTTCCTTCTTCAAGATATTATCCAAGGGGAAAAGTTCCAACAAAGATTTCAAACTTCAATGGAAATATCAAATTAATAAAAACATTGATAAAAGCATGTTTTGGCAGATTTAATCCATAATTGATTTGCTTCGTATACAGAAATTTTGTTCACATTTTTGTATAGGAAATTCTTTAATTAAAAAACTATCCAATTTTGGAAATCTTGATTTCATATCTTTCTCATCAATTGAATAATTCCAAAAACTTGTTGAGTAAACTATTTTGTTTATATTTTTTTTCTTTACATCATTTAAAAGTTTTTCTTCAAATTTATCAGTTGCATAAACAGGATAAGAAAAAGTTAAACAACTTGGAAGGTCAACTCCTGCATTAATTGTTCCAGTATTTGTCATATCAAGAAGGCATTTAGATTTACTTTTTTTGATTTGATTTGATACCCATAAAGTATCTGGAAAAACTTCTGAATAATTGACACCTTTATTTAAAAACTCAATCGGTGTTACTATATTTAATTTTTTGAAATTACCACTAGCAATATATCCAAATTGTTTTAAGTTAAAGAGCATTAAAAAAATTAGAAAAAATGTTGCAATATTAAGTGTTATAAACTTGATTCTCTTAAATCTTGAAAAAGAATTAATCCATATCATTAAGGTAGAAAATCCAGTCAAAAGAAATCCATAAATTACTCCTCCTTTGCTTATAAAGAAAAATATAGTTGAAGAAATTAATGCAAAAGTTAAAGTTTCAATTTTATCTTTTTTATTAAAACTTTTTATTTCCTCAGAATTGAATAGAAAAGCAGAAGTTATCATGGGAACCCACATAGCAAAAAACATATGTCCAAGATCTATCCTGTTAATTGCAATTCTTAGCATGATTAATGAGCACAAACTCATACCAATCCAATATGATTTGTACTCTGCATTTCTTTTTAAAAAAAATGCCCTTCCGGTAATTAATATTGAGAAAATTACAAACAAAGATAATAAAATTGCTGCTAAGGTTGTTTTAATTTTCCACTGATAATTCCATTGATTACTTGTCTGAAATAAAAAAGATATATTTTCAAAGTAACTTAACAGTCCTAAAAACTGCACCGCGTGTATAAGAGATAGACTTGCAATAATTATAATTAGGGTAATTTTTAAGTCTCTAGTTTTTTTACTTAGTAATGCTCTAAATAAAAGAGTAGTAACTACAGTTAAAAAACCAGCTAGTCCTCGATCAAAAGACCATAATAGTCCAAAAGAAGTAAAAAAAATAAGAAAAATATCTTTAGATAAATAAGACTTTTCATCTTTTTCAAATAAATATTTGTATAAATAAAATAAGGTTAGTATTAAAAAAAATTCTCTTATAGAAAATAAATATTGTGTAGAAACTGCAGCTATGCAAAGAAAAATGCTTGAGATAAAGCTATGTTTTTTATCATAAATTTTATTTATAAATAGCAAAAAAAAAGAGTAAGTTATTATTGGTATTAAGCAGTAAGTAAAATAAATTGTAGGATAAAAGTAATTTTCAGAACCAAAAATTAGCCTTGATAAAATTGCTGGGAAAAAATCCATCCCTCCATGTATGGTAATTGGAATATTTTCAGAATTATTCCAAATACTCGTTGCAGCAGCAAAAGACTCTCCAAAATGAAAAATCGAGCCACTAAGTTCTAATTCTTTTATTGGAATGCTTATACCTATTAATCTAGGGAAAATTAAAATAATAAAAAATAATATTGGAATAATTTTTGTAAAATCTTTTATTATTTTTTTATTAAATATTTCATTAATATTAATTAAATTATTCAACTTCAAAAATTTTAAGTTAAAAAAAATATATTCTTTTTTTCATAAAAATTCAATATGATTAATAAAAAAGTTAAAAATTTAATTTTAATTATTTAAAAAAATTAATTTATTTAAATAGAGAATAAATCTAAATATTTTTTCAAATTAAGAGTTAATTTCTAATAAAAAATTTGTTCCAGATCGTTCTGGTTTAGCTTAAATAGAATGATGTTGAAACATTTAAATCACATTGTGCATTTTAAGTTATCAAGTTAATTATTCAAATGCTATAAAGTATCATGGACGTTATGTACGTTACCTTCAAAATTAAAAAAAACTATTGATATGGAGTAATGTATTTAATATGGGGCCATAGCTCAGCTGGTAGAGCACCTGCATGGCATGCAGGGGGTCAGCGGTTCAAATCCGCTTGGCTCCACTTATTTTTCTAGTCATATCAAAACTTTTAGAGTCCAGAATTGACAGTAGATCTAACATAGAGGGATAAAAGCCCTCTTTTTTATGTTTACAAAAAAACTAGTTACTTTTTTTAGTTTAATTACTATCAGTGGATCATTTATTAATTCAGCTAAATCACATTACGATAGAACTAGTTTTGGTGAAGGCACGGCAGCCTTCGCATGTGCCTTACTTTGGGAAGGTTATCCAAAATATAAAGTTGAGAATTTAATTTCTAGATTCGTAGAGAGAATTGAAAAAAGTAATTTTACAGAAGAAGAAATG
>MDTA01048089.1_pt1 | contig 10394 bp, 9 predicted proteins | sample 811151 | NCBI WGS metagenome assembly MDTA01 (sample SAMN05326648, study PRJNA326480) | marine metagenome | isolation source: seawater | place: Indian Ocean: South | collected 2010 | reverse complement strand
CCACCAAAATGGGCCGCGACCGCACCGGCGGCCTTCCGGTACTGATCGGTCCGTCCGATATCGAGGTTGCCGCTGCTGCCGAAAAGGGCTCGATCATCGTGTGGGGCGACGCCGACGAAAACCGCGCCACCGGTGTCACGGTCGATGCCTGTGCCCGCTACCTCGATCTCGTCGACACGGTGGTCGTGGAGGCCGACGGGTCGCGACGACGACCCTTCAAGGCCCCACTCGACTACGAACCGGTCGTCCCGCCCGCCACCACAACCCTGGTCGCGTGCTGCGGCATGGCTGCCCTCGACACACCGATCCGCGAAGGGTGCCATCGCCCTGAGCGGGTCGCCGCCATCGTCGGTGCAGGCGTGGAGGATCTCCTCACGCCCGATCGCCTCGTGCAGGTGCTGTTGTCGACGGAGGGGTCGACCAAGAACCGACCTGCGTCGGCGCGCTTTGCGGTCGTGCTCAACCGGGTGCGGGCTGAGCACGCTGACCTCGTGGCCGAGATCCGCGAACGGATCGGTGCGGTCGATGGATCGATCCCGGTCGTCGCCCTCGACGAACTGACTCCCGCAGAGCTGCCTGACGTCGTTGGGTGATCAGGCGATCACGATGGTGATCGTGCCGATAATCACGATCACGAGGCCGATCACCTGAGCGCGACTGACGGCGTCGCCGAAGAACAGTCGGCCGGCGGCGACACTCGTCGCCGGGAACAGCGATGCCGTCACGGACGTGGCCGCTGCGTTGAAGGTGAAGCCGGCCAGCAGCAAGGCGGTGCTGAGGCCGCCGAAAAGTCCGGCGGCGGTCGACTGCGGCGCGAACCGCATCGGTGGCAGGAGCGGGCGCTTTCTGAGCATCGCCCACAGGATGATCGTGATGAAGGCCATACAACGCTGGCTGGCGACCGGCCAGACGCCAGCATCGTCGGTCACATCCACGAGGAACGCCGTGCCGATGCCGTAGCCGAGGCCTGACACGACCCCGATCGGGAGGCCGCCCCGCACATTGCTTGCGACGTCGCCGCCCATCGTGACGAAGAGCAGACCGGTTACGACGGTGATGGCACCGAGCCAGGCGAGAATGGGCGGAAGGTCTTCGACGACGGCTGCGTAGAGGAAGGGGATGAGGGTGGCGAGGGCTGCGACGGTCGGTCCGATCACTGCCGACGAACTGACCCGCACGCCCAGCAGATAGGCGGCGATACCGATGCCGAAGCCGACGCCGGAGCAGGCGCCGAGCACGAGATCCTGCCCCGTCGGGTCGCCGCCGACGAAGAGGGCGAGCGGGACGATGGTCGCAGCGGCAGCGAGGCTCGCAGCGGCCGCTGACGCAAGGGGTCCGATCTCGTCGGAGACGCGCCGCGAGAAGAACTCCGTGAGCGTGATGCAGACGGCCGCGATGAGCCCGAGTAGTGCCCCCACCGCGTCAGTGTGCCGTCGGTCGTGGCGAATGACGCCGGTCTTGCCGTCGAGGCCCCTGTGGCGATCACTACAGCAAAGGGCGGACGCCGGCGGTTTCGGCTGCGTTCCAGCGATCGGCGATGACCTGGTAGTGGTCGTCGAGCCGAGGTACGAACCCGTGTACCAGAAGGGCGTCGGCCGTCATCGGCTCGAGGGTGTCGACTGCGTCGGTGAGAGCCGTCCGCATCGACTTGAGCAGCGGCTGGTTGGCGCGCGTGGTGATAAGCGGCAGAGCGGGGGTCGGATCAGTACGCCAGGCGACGCGGCAGCGTGTCGCCGCAGGGTCGTGACGGACGGCGAGCTCCCAGCTGATGGCATCGATCGCCGCCGTGCGGGCTCGGCCGTCAGCGACGGCGTGGATCGAAGCCCGGTGTGATCCGGTGTCGACGGTGGGGCCGAGCCGGCGTCGGCCGATGCCAGCGGTGACCAGTTCGTGGCGCCAGACGCCATGACCGGATTGCGAATCAGTGCCATTGACCGCCACGGTCGCTCCGTTGAGGTCGGCGATCGAATGGGCATCGTCGTCGTCCGGCACGATCACCACAGAGTGGTAGTCGCCGGGCTGAGTGGCGGGAAGATTGTGGTCAAACGCGCCGATGACGGTGACCTCGGACTCGAGTCGCAGCACGAGCGGGAGGCCACAGGTCTGCCCGACGAGGAGATCAGGATCGAGCCAGCGGTCGTCGAGGGAGCGAGAACGGTCGAGTACCGCCGGTGGATCGAAGCCGTGGTCACGCAGTGCTGTGGCGAGCCTCGCCCAGAGCCGATCGACGTGGGCCGCGACTTCGGGCCAGTCGTACATGGGGAGGGTGGCGATGCTCACGGACGTGTCCACGTGGCGGTAACAGCGGGCGGCTTGCGGAAGACGAGTCCGCGTGGCGGCTGGGAACGCCGCGGATCGAGGGTGACCTCGTCGAGTTCGAGCAGGGCGGTGATCGCCGCCGCAGTCTGGGCCCGGGCGATGTGAATGCCCAGACAGGCGTGGGGACCGAGCGCGAACGTCGTGTGTTGGCGGACGTTTGGACGGTCGAGCCGAAAGCGATCGGGCTCGTCGAAGACATCCGGATCGCGGTTCGCTCCGGCGAGCGAGACGACGACGTAGTCGCCGGCGCGAATCGATGCGTCGAAGAGGTCGACATCGACGGTGGCGTAGCGGTCGACGTTCGCCGCTGCCGGCTCGAGCCGCAGGGATTCCTCGACGGCCGCGGGGATGAGCGAGCGGTCGGCCTTCAGCGCCGCCCAGTGCTCGGGCTCGGTCAGCAGATGGGAGAAGGCGTTGGCGGTCGCGCCTTCCGAGGTTTCGATGCCGCCGAAGAGGATGACGGCGGCGTTGGCGGCAAGGTCGTCGTCGGAAAGCGATGAACGAGCGTCGAGCAGGGCGGCGGCTCGACCGTCGTCGGTCGCTGCCAGCACGGCCCTTCGCAGATCGCCGAATGCCTGAGTGCCGGTGTCGCCGGGGTCATGACCGGCGGAGATCTGCTGTACAGCGTCGACGATGTCGCGATACCAGAGGAGGAGTTGCTCGGCGCCAGGCGGATCGAGCCCCAACAGGTGAGCGAGAGTGCGGGCGGCGAGTGGTGCCGCCAGCTCCGTGCGGAGTTCGGCGACACCCGTCGGCGCAAATCCCGTCACGAGTTCTCGGGCACATGCGTGCATCCATGCAGTGTGTTCGTCGAGCTGATCTCGCGACGAGAACCAGTCGGTGAACGGCGATCGGTGACGGTCGTGGCGCTCACCGTCGGTCGAGAGCATCGATGGTCCGATGACCTGGGCCGTGGAGAACCGGGGGTCGTCGACCGTGAAGCGTTGTGGATCGCGCATGACCTCGACTGCGGCGCCGCGTCCGGTGATCACCCAGGCCTCGAGGGCGGGGACCCATGTGATCGGCGCTTCGGTTCGCGCGGATGCGAGGACGGGGTGAGGGTCGGCCGTTAGGTCGTCGAGCGTCGCGGTGCGATGGTTCACTCGGGATGCACCAGCACGATCTTCCCGACGAACTCCTTTTCGAGGAAGGCGTGCTGCGCCTCGACGATGTCGGCCAGCGGATAGGTGGCGGCGACCACGGGGCGGATCTCGCCCCGTTCGATGTAGCCCACGAGGTTCGGGAACACCTCGGGATCCTGGTAGGTCGAGCCTTCGAGGGTGAGGTCCTTGAGGTAGAGGTCGCGGACGTCGAGTTCGACGATCGGCCCGGCGATGGCGCCGGCGGTGATGTAGCGGCCACCGGTGCGCAGCAGTTGGGTCACCTGGGCGAAGAATGGCCCGGCGACGACGTCGACGATCACGTCGAAACTGTTGTCGCCGAATCGTTCGAGCAGGTCGACACCTCGATCGATGACCTCGTCGGCGCCCAATCCATGTACGGCTTCGGCTTTCGACGTGCTCGCAACGGCGATCACTTCGGCCCCGCGTCGCTTTGCGAGCTGCACGGCGGCGGAGCCCACACCCCCCGATGCCCCGCTGATCAGCAGTCGCTCGGCACCGAGACCAACGCGATGCAGCATCCCCTCGGCGGTTGAGTAGGCGCAGGGGATCGACGCCAGCTCGATATCGGTCCAGTCACACTCGACTGCGAACGTCTCGGTGTCGTGGGCGACGGCGTACTGGGCGAAGCCGCCGTCTTTTTCGGAGCCCCACGTGATGCAACCCATCTCGGTGTCGCTGTAGGCGTCCTGCAGGGTGGCGACGAGGACTCGTTCACCGATGCGTGCCGGGTCGACATTCGTGCCAACGGCCACGATGCGGCCGCAGGCGTCGGCCCCTTGGATCCGAGGAAAATCGATGTCGCCGTTCCAGCCGCTCGCTGCGGTTTGTTCGTCGGCCGCTCCTGCGGTGTCGGTTGAGCCGGTGGTGATCTCGCGGGCGTACCAGCCGATGCGGGTGTTGATGTCGGTGTTGTTGACCCCGGCTGCGGTCACTCGGATCAGGACTTCGTCGGGACCGGGGGTGGGCACTGGAGCATTGGTGACGTACTGCAGTTTGTCGTCGTCGCCGTACCCGGTGAGGTAGACGGCGGCCATCGTGTCCGAAATGGCGTCGGGCATCGGCCGATTCAAGCAGATGCGGACGAGGTCTCGGGTCTCGTCCCTCGGTGAGCTTCGCCGGTAGCCTCGGGATGCTCCATGACGGCCTACGCCCCAGCTCCGACCGATTCGTCCGCACACCCGTTGGGATGGTTCGCGGGCCTCGACGGTCTGCGGGCGATCGCCGCCTTTCTCATTGTCTTTCATCACGCTGGATTCTCGAGCGGTCTGACGTTCCGGTCCGACCTGGGCGGGCTCTTGCTGACCCGCATGGACATCGGCGTCTCCATCTTCTTTGTGCTCTCGGGCTTCCTGCTCTACCGACCGTTCGTGACGGCCCAGTTCGAAGGTCGGCCCGCTCCAGCGACGGGCCCGTTCTGGATCCGCCGGCTCGTACGCATCTACCCGGGCTACTGGGTCGCTCTGGTGATCCAACTCGCGCTCGGTGTTGTCACGGTCCTCGGTTTCGTCGGGTTCCTTGCGTCGTTCGGGCTTGTGCACGTGTACCACCCGAGTCGAGCGATCTCGGGACTCACGCAGTCGTGGAGCCTTGCGACTGAGTTGGGCTTCTATCTCTTGTTGCCGTGGGTCGCGGCGGCCGCTCGTCGGTTCAGTGAGGGGCGCTCGATCAATCGCCAGGCTCAGCGTCTCCTCGGCGTCTGTGTTGCGCTTGCGCTCGGCAGCGTGGTGTTCCGGCTGCTTGCGGCCGAGGTCTCGCCCTATCCGAACAATTGGTGGGGCAATGCATCCCGGTTGTGGGTCACGTCGTACTTCGATGTGTTCGCCGCTGGCATGGCGCTGGCGATCGTGTCGGCCTGGGCCGACCATCGCCGACTTGTCCGGGACTACATGGCGAACATCGCCCGCCGCGTATGGCTCTGGTACGCCGGTGCTGTGGTGCTCTTCTGGTTTGTCTCGACCCAATTGAGGCTTGAGCGGGGCTTGTTCCTCGCCAGCCCGCGTCTCGAGTTGGTCCGCCAGACGATCTACCTCCTGGTCGGTGTAGCGCTCGTCCTGCCGATCGTGTTCGGGCCTCACGATCGATCCCTGATCCTGAAGACGCTGTCGACTCGCGTACTGAGCTACTTGGGGCTGGTCTCGTACGGCATCTATCTCTGGCACCAGGCGTTCTTAACCTGGACCCACGACCTGTTCGGCTGGGGCGACTTCGAGGGTGACTTCATCGTGTTGGTGATCGTCGGTTCCCTCGGTTCGATCGCAGCGGCGGCGGCCAGCCACCGTCTGGTCGAAGCGCCGCTGACGGCGATGGTGAAGGCGCGGCTCGCCGATCGCCGGTCGAAGGCGGATGCATGAGCGCCGTCGCCGTCATCCCCGCCTTCAACGAGGAGGCGTCCTTGGGTGGTGTGCTCGCCGAGATCGCCGAGATCGACGGGCTCGTCCCAGTTGTCGTCGACGACGGCTCCTCTGATGGCACTGCTGAAGTCGCTCGGAATGCAGGCGTTGCGTGCGTCCAGCTGCCCTTCAATCTCGGGGTGGGCGGCGCAGTTCGGACGGGCCTGCGGTGGGCTCTCGACCATGACGCCGACACGGTGGTGATCGTCGACGCCGACGGTCAGCACGATCCGGCCGACGTCGCGGCGTTGCTTGCCGCAATCGATGCCGGTGCCGGCCTCGCGATCGGGAGCCGTTTCGCCGCCGAGGCCGGCGACTACGCCATCGGTGGTACCCGCCGTCGAGCGATGCGAATCCTCAACCGGTTGGTGCGCACGACGACCGGCTTTGCCGCGACCGACGCCACGTCGGGTTTCCGGGCGATGAGTCGACCGGTCTTGGAGCATCTCGCTCGCGAGTATCCGGTCGAGTACCTGGCCGACACGGTCGAGGTGATCATTCTTGTCCGCCGCATCGGCCACGAGGTGGTCGAGGTGCCGGTCTCGATGCGGGAGCGATCGGGAGGCGTGCCGTCGGCTCGCCGATTCCGCCTCGTGTTTAATTTTCTGCGCCTTCTTGTCGGGATCGCCGGCGGGGTGCTCGTTGGCCGTCGGGACGGAGGACGCCGGTGAGTGCCGCTGCCCAGATCACGCTCTCGGCGGTGGCCCTCGGTATTACCTTCTGGGTGGTCCGTCTGGTGGGGCTCCGGCAGCTGCGGTCGAAGTACGCCTTGCTGTGGCTCGTGATCACGGTGCCGCTCGTCCCGTTGGCGGTGTTTCCGGCAATTGTCGACGAGGCTGGCGATTTTTTGGGCGTCAACTACGCCCCGGCTCTGCTCTTCTCGTTCTCGAGCCTGCTGCTGTTGGGCATTGTCATTCACTACTCGTGGGAACTCAGCCGACTTGAGTCTCGAACCCGGCGCCTCGGCGAGGAGATTGCCTTGCTCAACGAGCGCCTCAACGACGCCGAGCGGGCCGACGATGGGGAGGATGAATCGTGACCTCCTCGATCACCACGCGTCGGTTCTGGACGGTGTTGCTTGCGATCGCCGGGCTCTCGCTGATCTGGCGGATCGTATTCATCCTCGTCTGGCGTGACGGGATCTTCATCTGGGGCGACGCGTACTTCTACCACGAGTCCGGTCGCCAGCTCGCCGAGGGTGTCGGCTGGGTCAACCCGCTCGAATACAACATCGACGGTACAAAAACGCCAGCTGCGGATCATCCCCCGCTCTACATCCTGTTTCTCGGGTTCTGGTCGTGGATCGGTCTGCCGGGGCCCACCGCCCACATGATCCTCACGGCGATCTTCATTTCGACCCCGATGGTGATCATGACTGCCCTCGCGGCGCGTGAGTTCGGTGGACGCGGGCTGGGCCTGCTTGCCGGCGGCCTCGCAGCGATCTACCCGAACATCTGGTCATGGGATGGCACGATCCTGTCGGAGATCCTGGCCATGCTGTTCTTGTCGACGACGGTCTATGTCGTCTACCGGTTCTGGAACCGCCCGAGTTTCGGTGGCGCTGCGCTCATGGGGGTCTCCTTATCGCTGGCCACGTTCAGTCGGGCCGAACTGCTCCTCCTGAGCGTGCTTGTCGTCACCCCGATAATCTTGCTCGTGAAGCAGTGGGACTGGCGCTATCGTCTCTCCGCCTTGGTGATCGCCGGCATGGCCAGCGCTGCCGTGCTTGCGCCTTGGGTGGCGTTCAATCTCTCCCGTTTTGAGAATCCTGTCTATCTCTCCGAGGGCTATCAGATCACCCTCGCCACCTCTTCGTGTGACGCGACCTACTACGGCGACTACACCGGCTACTGGAGTATCACCTGCCCTCAGCAGATCTTGGATGAGGAAGGCCTGACCCGAGAAAACTCCGACCAGTCAGAGCGCTCTGCAGTCCTGCTGGAGAAGTCGATCGACTATATCCAGGAGAACATCACCCGGCTGCCGACGGTTGTCGTGGTGCGGTGGCTGCGCATCGTCGGACTGTGGAAACCGTTGCAACAGTCCGATGTCGACGCCTACCTGGAGGGTCGTGATCTCTGGGTCACGCGAGTCGCCCAGACCACGTCCTACGCATTCATGGCGTTGGCGGCGGCGGGCGTCGTGATCATGCGCCGTCGGCGTATCCCCGTTCTGCCCCTGGTCGGACCACTGATCGCGATCTTCATCACGATCACGATCACGTTCGCGCAGAACCGCTATCGAGCATCGGTCGAACCAGCGATTGCAATCCTCGCTGCGGTTGCGGTCGAGCAGATGGTGCGGGGGTGGCTTTCGTTGCGAGACGATCCCGAGGATTCCGAGACGTCAGCCGACCAGGAAGCGCCAGCCTCGACCTGACTGTCAGTCGTGCCAGTCGAGCGCCGTCCGCATGGTCGCCTCAAAATCCTCGAACTCCATCGAGCCTTTCACGCCGGCGATCAGCTCGGCATCGGCGCCGCACAGGGTGCGCAGCGGGGTGGTCGGGTCGGTTGCGGCTCGCACGATCGCGTCGGCCACGATCTGAGGGTCTGGCTTGGAGCCTTCACCTCCGGTGTCGAGCGCATCGAGCGCGTGACGGAACGCCTCGAAACGCTGGTGATAGGTCGAGCCCTCCCAGTCGGCCGGTCGGACGATGTTGTCGCGAAAGCCGGTGTCGAAGCGGCCGGGTTCGATGAGGTGCACACGGATCCCGAGCTGGCTCACTTCGAAGTGCAGCGATTCCGACATCGCCTCGAGGGCCCACTTCGAGGCGGAGTAGGCGCCGCTGTACGGGGTGCCGACGCGTCCGGCGATCGAACTGACGTTGACGATGACACCGCTGCCGCGTGCTCGCCATGACGGCAGAACGGCTCGCATCGTTCGGAGTGGACCCATCACGTTGGTTTCGAGTTGGTCGTACATCAGGTCGTCGGCGAGTTGCTCCACCGACGACTGCACCTCGTAGCCGGCGTTGTTGATCAGCACGTCGATGTCGCCGGCGTCGGTCAACGCAGCATCGACCGAGGCTTGGTCGGCTACGTCGAGTGTCCGCTTGGTCACCGAGAGGCCTCCGGCGGCGACAGCGTCGTCAAGCGCGTCCGACTTGGCCGGGTTGCGCATGGTGGCGATCACGTCGTGGCCCTGGCGGGCGAGCGTGAGTGTGGAGAGCAGCCCGAAGCCGCTGTTGGATCCGGTGATGAGGATGCGAGCCATGTGAGCGATCCTGCCACGCCGCCCGTCCTGTGACCGTCTCTTGCCGATCCTTGCGGTCGCGCCGAGTGAGCGGTCGTAGGGCTTTGCCTTCCGTCAAACTGTGAGGGTTCGATGAGGGCTGTGCTGCTTGTGTTTACTCGGCACCCTTTTCGGCTGATGATGAAAGGGATGCGCCGCCGTTCGCTCGTTGCCGCTCTCCTCTCTCTCGCCATGCTCTCGACGGTGTCGCCCGTTGCGTCGGTGGCCGGATTTGGTGATGTCGAGGATGGTCGGTACTTCACCGCGCCCGTGCAGTGGATGGTGGGCGACGGGATCACGAACGGCACGTCGCCATCGTGCTTCTCGCCTTCAGTGAGTGTCAGCCGAGGCCAGGCCGCAGCGTTCCTTTGGCGTATGGAGGGTCGCCCGGTTGCTGAGCCGCACCCGTTCTCTGATGTCGACAAGGGGTGGCAGCAGGATCCGGTGTCGTGGCTGTTCGCCGAAGGGATCACGACCGGAACGAGCGCCACCGAGTTCTCTCCGGGCGATCCGGTCACCCGCGGCCAGATGGCGACGTTCCTCTACCGATACCAGGGCTCACCGCCCGTAACGGTCGATGCGTCGTCGCCGGCCTGCGGTGGCCCGAGCCCTGGTGATGGCTTTGACTCGCTCTTCATCGGCCACAGCTTCTTCAGGCCGATGGCCGAGGAGATGGCGGTCCTCGCCCCGCTGGCCGGGTTCGACGCCCACACCCAGGAGGTCGTGTTCTCGGGCGGAGCCACCGGCTCGCCTGAGGGCCTGTGGCTCCAGAACACCAAGCGGGCCACCATTCAGGCCGAGCTCGACGAGGGCGATATTGACCTTTTCGGGATGACCTATCACCCGAATTATCCGTCGCTCACCGGTTATGTGAACTGGATCGATTACGCCCTTGCCGCCAACCCGGACACGATCGTGTTCGTTGCGATTCCGTGGATCACGAACCCGGTCAGTTACACCGCAGCGAGCTACGCAGCTGCGCTCGACGTCGGGTACCCGGCGGTTGTGCATCCGCTGATCGATTCGTTGCGGGCCGAGTACCCCGACACGACGATCTTCGCGATCCCCTACGGCCTGAGCGCAGGTGAGCTCTACACCCGATATGCCGACGGTGAACTTGATGATGTGACGGAGCTTGTCGGCTCGAACGGCAGCGGTGTGTTCCGTGATGGGTTCGGTCACGCCGACCACATCCTCGAGGATCTCGCCAGCCTCGTCTGGCTCCAGGCGATCTATGGCGTCGACCTCGCAGCGTTCGACGCCGGCTACGACTGGACGGTCGACCTCAACACGATCGCGTCGTCGATCCTTGCCGAGCACGACCCGGCCT
>MDTA01229409.1_pt1 | contig 10395 bp, 20 predicted proteins | sample 811151 | NCBI WGS metagenome assembly MDTA01 (sample SAMN05326648, study PRJNA326480) | marine metagenome | isolation source: seawater | place: Indian Ocean: South | collected 2010 | reverse complement strand
GGTAGGAGTAGCGGTACTTGTTAGCGTAGGAGTCTGAGTAGGGTCTGGAGTAGAGCTTGAGGTGACTGCAGGTGTTGCAGTGTTTGTGTTGCTGGGTGTAGGGGTTTGACTTGCGGTTGGGGTATGACTTGGAGTTACCGTAGGAGTCTGGGTTGGTATGAAAGTTGAAGTGTTGGTGGGAGTTATTGAATTTGTTGTAGTGATTGTAGGTGTTATACTTGGTGTCACCGAAGGGGTTCTTGTCGGAACTGGAGTCCTACTTGGTGTTGGGCTTGGGTCGCTTTTTATTTGACCAACAGGAGCTCAAGCAGGATGATCAAATTGAAGAGGGTCTTTCAGTACTAATGGGTTTATACTTACAATTCTAGCCTTCTCCTCAATAGATGTCCCTGCATCTATTAATATATTCATATCTATTGCAAAGCCACTTGGGTCAACTAATATAATAGAAGTGCTACCTGCAAAAACAGATTCTAGAAGTGTCGATGAAGCAAAAAATGTGTGCAGGGATTGAAGGTCAATAGAAGAGCATTTAATTTCGCTTTTATAAATAGGTTGTTTTTCAAAAACTGCTCTAAATTTAGATTTATCAATAAGATTAACTTGAGTATCAGAGCTTAGAGTTAAAGCTTTAACTGTTGCGCTAAATGAATGTTTATCATGGGTTTCGCATGTCGGGTCTGAAGTATCGACGATGTATTTTAATTCATACGGCGACTGAAAATTATACTCTTTAGCTTCATCTACATAGAATACAATTTCCTCTCCAGACTCATTAACGATAAAACTGTAATTACATATTACAGTCTGAATCTTGTTTATTATTGCATGATACTTACATTTGCTCATAGCGGAACAGTTCTACGAGTAATCTCTTTCGAAAATAAAATAGTTCCAGAATCGACAGTAATTACCGTATCTTGCTCGCCTGGTAGGGACACTTGCAAATCATAATCATAAGATCCGTCTACCATATCCTTGGTGTCATCACTCCCTAAGGTTATTCGAACCTTTCCATTTCCATATTTTTCAATACCTCCAGAAGCTTCGCTATTTTTAGTTATAACAGCTTTCGTATCGTCTGGGTTATTGGCTCCAATAGCTCCATAAAAGGGCCTTTTCACTGTAAAAAGGACTAAGTAATTAGTTAAGTCCATAAGAGCATCATCTTTGTAAACACTAACATCCAGAACAGATGTATCACCAATTGTTAATTTAACTTCCGACATTATTTTTCCTGTTTTTCTTGTTTAAAATGCTTGATAAAAAAATTAATAAACCAACGACTAGCATGATTCCTACAAAAGTCATAGCTGGAGCTTGATAATTTGTTTCGTTGCTACCTTTGATTGTATTCTTTGCTTGCTGAAATTCCTCTTCAGTAATATTGCCATCTTGATTGATATCTACCTCTTGAAATTCAACGATTTCTATATGGGGTTTATTAGGTATATTGCTTGAACGTTTCTGAGTGCTGACACATGCAGACAAAAATAATGATAGTAATATTAGGTATTTATTCATTTCTTTGAGGGTATTGCGTAAAATCCTATAACCATGAAGCATAAGTCCATAAACGAAGCTAGCATAAGACCTCCAGTTAACTGAACCTGCACCCAATCGGATCCGCCAAAAAGCCAAGAGGCAAGGCCCCATCTAGAGTTTTCTCCTTTAGGCATTAGTACATCATATGTTATATACGGATTCATCGCATAATATATCATTAAAAAACACATCGTAAAGGTGATAGCCATAAAAAGTATCCTTCTGGTAACTTTTACAAATGGATCGTCAGCCCTTTTATTTTGGTTGTCTATTAAGGCTTGAAGCATTTTTTCATCACGAGCAGCAAGTATCATCTGGTCTTGCTTCTTTTGCTCAAGCCAATAATTCAACAAATTAGCACCAACTTTTATGCCAGCACCAATCACGGTATTCATTATACTACCAAACATATAGTTTAGTACACTAAAATGATTAACTTCCCAGCATTAATGAATGAGTATCTTTGCGATGTAAATTATTAGAGATAAATGATATCCAGTTATTTTTGAAAAACATTAGCCTAACATCAATGATATTTACAGAATCTCTTAAATCGGCAATGTCGTAATTTGCACCTTGCGGTTGTATGTCATTATTATTGGCATCAACAACATTGATTTGCAGTTGCCATGCGTCAGGCATGAGGTAACTTTTTATGTTATGGACATACAAAGAAAATTCAAGAGTGTAGTTTGCAACCTGTGGAATCCCTGACACTCTAAACATTAATGCAGACGAGTCATTATTATCTATAACTATCCTCTTTCCAGCGAGTTGATCTGGCTGAAGATTAATCATGCCGTCATTAAGTAAAGATGCCCCTTGAAGTTTATCTTCAGTCCATAATACTGGGTGACTTTGCTCAAAAGTATGTTCATAGTCTGCACTAGTGTAATCATTATCTGTTTCAGGTGGAAATATATCACCAAGGGTTATATTAGGATCTATAGATTGAGCATAAAGCTCTATATCCTGCAAGGTTAAGTCGCTTACCTGCGCTTTTCCTGCATGACTGATAGCATTAGCTTCATTACCACCTAATTGGTATATTCTACTAGGAACAATGCTTTTATCTCTTTTTTTAGTTTTAACTTCTCCACTAGATGCATCAATCTTGTGGGTATCGCCAATCCATAACGAGTTATCGGACAAAAATAAATGTCTTACTTTATATTCTGCATTTCCCAAGTCATAATCCGCGTTAGACTCTGGAATAAGATGCATATTATATCTTAAGTTATCATTAGAGTCAAAATATCCACTTACATTTGTGTTGGCAATTATTCCCTCGTTTTCATTAACAGTGCTTTTGATGGCATTGATATCGCCAGTAGTAAGAATGTTATTATTGGAGTCTTTGTCGTTAAAATTTATCTGAGCCATAACTAGTGCTATGTGTTACACGTTTTTTTGCTCAATCTTCCTAATAATATATGAAAGTATTTCACTACGCTTAATATCATCAAAACCAAACGAAAAGCAATGAATGCCGCTACTCCTACTTTCCTCATCGTTAAATAATGTAAACATATCCTTAAATCCACTTTTTCCGTTAATATCGCTTTGCATATAGTCTCCACATACAAAAAGCTGACTGTTATGGCCTATTCTTGTCAATAAAGTGGTAAGCTCTTTAAATGTAAAATTTTGAGCTTCGTCAGCGACAACCATTTTGTTGTTCCAGCTAGAGCCTCTAAGAAAGTTTACAGGCATAGCTTGCACTATCTCCCTCTTGATCAACTCATCCACAACTCCTGTGTTTTGAGGTATTAATTCTCTCAACTTGTCATCTAAGGGAGCCATATATGGATTGAGCTTCTCGTGCATATCGCCAGGTAGGAATCCTAACCCCTTGTCAGCGCTTTCAATAACAGTTCGTACATAAAGCAAATCTAAGTCTTCATCTTGCCTCATTCTTTTTAGAGCGCAATATACAGCCATAAATGTTTTGGTAGATCCTGCTGGGCCTGATATAAATATGACTTTATTGTCTTCCTGTAGTGACAGTCTTACTAATGACTTTTGCTTTTCAGTTAACCCTAAGTTTCTGATGTTGATCTTAGGGGGTCTTAGTTGACCTATTTCCAGATCGGTTTTCTTTTTAGACATATATCAACATACTATACACAATAATTATTAAATTAATAGCAAAAACTCGCAACACGAAATTTCTTAAATACAAATTTCGTATTATTTTATAAATTGTTTTTATTAGGATAAGGAGTCAATGAAATGATAAAAAATTTCATTTCTTCTATTTGGATTTGCATGAAACCACGCCCATGCATATGAATTTTGAATTTTTTCTATCTTACCCTTTAATTCTTTTATATTAAATTCAAGTATATCCAGCTCCTCAAGGGTAATTTCATTTAGATCCGGGGTGATAGATGCCTCTTTACCCGCATCAAGCAATTCTTGAAGATTGCCAGATTTATGAGCTTTTGTAGCTTTTGTATAAATTTTTGTGTTTTTTTCTTCATTACCAACCTTATCAGGATGAGTATTAAGCATTATTTTCCTAAATAACTTTTTAGAAGAAGAAGTTAATTCATTGCCCCGGACATTTTGAGGCTCAACTTCAGTTTTGGAAAACGGATCGCCAAGATCGTTCTCGGTACAGAACTTCGAGACTCCATGTGAAAATTCAATTCCAATTTGATCAAATAACAATTTTATACTATCATATTCTTTATTAAGTTCTTTCCATTCTTTTCTTAATTGATAATACTTTGTTTTCTTGTATGTCATAAAGAAGAAGATTAATTAATATACTCTATATCTGTTTTTTTAAATTTTTGTGTTTTGTTTTTTTCTGTAAATTGCTTATCTAGCATTTCTACTATAAGATAGTATTCATCATCTTCTATTGTTTCTAGTATAATTTTAGCTTTAAAGCGCCCAAATTTAGTAGTCGCCCAACATAATTGCGGCTCAACTGGCTCTCCTTCGTTCATTTTTAGCTATTACGCGCCGAAAGATGGCGGAGAGAGTGGGATTCGAACCCACGGTAGGGTTTCCCCTACACAGCATTTCCAATGCTGCACAATCGGCCGCTCTGTCATCTCTCCTAAATTACAAATTTGGAATTTTTGATAAAATTCAAAGTTCATCATTTTTATTTTTTTTAATAAATGTTAAAACTAATGTGTTTTCACTTATTCTTTCTGAGTCTAATATATATCCATGTTCAAAAAGAGATTTAATTAATGTTATTTTATATTTCTTTTCTATATCAAGAGCTATCTTTTCAGGAAAATCTGGATTTCCACAGCTAGATGACCATACATTGTCGCTATATTCCTCGCATATTGATAATACATTGCTCATTTAACTTATGTTTACACATTTTTAGCGCCCTGGTTTTTTTGACTTAAGCGATAATTCCAAAAGGTGTTTTTCTACGGGATATTGAGATATACCACCCCCGCGCGAATAGTGCAATGGGATTGTGCAATTTTTTTAGAGAATTGGGCACCTTTCTTTTAATCTGCAAAAAGTCGCATTCGCGTTTGCGAAAATGTCAAGCTTTTTTTTTAGTAGAATCGTGCAAGAAAATAGTTGAAAGTTTTTCTTGACTTTTCGGGTTTTCTCTGCTATGTTATAGGTATGATTAAGAAAATAGAACAACTTCAAAACGATCTTGCTTGGTGGCAAGACCAACTCAATCGCTCACGCAAGGAATCGACTCGCTCGATTCGTGCCGTTCATGTGCAACGCTTGCAGAGCGAAATCGCAAAGCTAACCCAAAGCGTGCAAGCTCACGACTTGGAAATGCTTTCCGATATGCCACGATAAGATCGTGCAATAAAATAATCGAATGTTTTTCTTGACTTTTCGCCAAAACTAGATTACATTATACATATGAAAACAAAACACAAATGGACTTTAACTGACTTCCGCAACCAAGTAATCGCTGAAAAGGGTCTTGTTAAGACCTCCCTGTTCTTTTGGAGCGACCCACAAGGTCGGGGTTGGAGTCTTGACGACATCCTAAAAGCCACCACCAAAGACGGCAAACGACTTGGCATCATGCACAAGAAAAAATAAACTCTTAAACCCCTAATAATCAAAGACTTATGTATATACTAAAATCCATACTCAACCAAGCGGGCGCCGTTTGGCAAGCTGAATCTATCGCCATGCGTGAGCGTGACGCCAAGCGTCTCCTCCGTAGGCGTCAAGCCCAAAATGACGGCTCTCGCCGTTATGGCCTTTTCAAGGCTTAACGTTGCACTATCGCACTGCATGCCAAGCATATAGTGCAATAAGATAGTTGTCTCGTAAGTTGTTGAGCATCAGGCACTTATGGCGGCCCTGTCCGCCGAAGGCGTTGATAATCAAAGACTTATGAAAAACCCTTCTATAGTACTACCCCCGCCCTTTGTCAAGCCTTTTTTTAGTAGAATCGTGCAAGAAAATAGTTGAAAGTTTTTCTTGACTTTTCTGGGTTTCTGTGCTACCTTGTAGGTATGATTAAGATTAATGATATCGTTCTCTTCAATGGATTCTCCTGCGTGGTTGAGTCCTTAACTGACGGCCTCGCAGTCGTCCGTGCGCGGGGCTACTCCTCGCGCATCTGGTCGGTGCCCGTCACCGACTTGGAACTTCACCCTCTTGCCGCTGGCAGGACGGGCGCTGCAGGGGGCTTCGTTTGGTAATCCTGTCCGCCAAGTAATTGGCGCGATTCTTGTCCAAGGCTTTCGTAAGTCTTTGACTGTCAAGGGTTTACGCCAGCCCTGTCCGCCGAAGGCGTTGATAATCAAAGACTTATGAAAAAGCCTTCTATAGTACTACCCCCGCCACTTGTCAAGCCCTAAATGCAAAAAAAGTCAACTTTTTTTTCAGTAGTTTTGTGCAATAAATTAGGCGAAAGTTTTTCTTGACTTTTGGGTGTTTGTGTGATACCTTTAGGTATGATTAAAAATAAAGATGTAGTAGTAGATCGCCAATGGCGAATTTTTCAAGTTGTCAATGCCGACTATCGGACTGACCGACTAGGCAAGCAAATCCTTTGCCGTTTGTACCGCTCGCAGAAGCGGGTTGCGTTCATGCCTTGGCAGGTTAAGAAGCACCCGCTCTTTGCCTAAAAATAATTGAAAAAAAGTTTGCAATTATCCAAAAACTCGTTTACTTTAATAATATGACAATATCAGAAATACTCGATCACCAAAAGGAGTTTAACGCCGAGGGATGCAGTCTTGCATTCGCTCTCTCTGACCTTGAGCGCAAGGCAGGGGTCATTCGTCAGGTGGCGGATGAGTTAATCGAGGAGGGCGACGAGCTTTCCGCAAAAATCCATTGCTCCAACGTTAGTAAATGGATGCAAGAGATGCAAGACATGGTTCAAGCCGCTCTTGATAAAGCTATCAAAGAAGATGCTTGATCATGTTTTACATTCTTTTAGTCTTAGCCGCAGTCATCTGTGGCGTCGCTTCAGCTAATAATTCCTAATTCAAATCAAATGACAAAAAAACACTTCGACGCAATCGCTCAATCCATTAACCTGTCTTTTCGTAACGCCCCAAACGAGCAAGCCGAAATCATTCTCTCAACCCTTGCGGCGAATCTAGCCCATCAGTTCGAGCTTGCCAATCCTCGATTTAATCGATCCAAATTCTTGGCGGTTGCTCTCGCCTAGTAGCCCGCAACAGAGCAAAAGCAAGCCCCCGAAAGGGGGCTTTTTTTGTGCAATAAAAAAGTTGAATAATAAGCTTGACAAGTTCGGGGGTTTCCTGTATATAGTAATATCCCATAAGTCTTTGATAGTCAGGCACTTACGGCAGCCTGTCCGCCGAAGGCGTTGATGGTCAACGACTTACGAAACAAACTTATATATATAGTAAACGTCGGAATTTTATACATAATAAACGACAAACTTTTATACATTAAATATAAAAACTTTTATATATAGTAGTAACTTTTCATGAGAGAATAGGGCAAAAAAATAGTTGAAAGTTTTTCTTGCTTTTTCTTGGTTTGTGTGTTACATTATATTCATAAGTTAAAGATAATTCAAAAGAAAAAAAATTATGACTAAGTCCGAAATGCTCAAAGAAATTTCCATCCTTCACGAAACCCTTAAGGACTGCGTTCTCAGTCCTGCCGACAGGGTTGCGATTCGCAACGAGATTGGCGACCTGCAAGACAGGATCGCCCTCCTCGACTTCCGCAATGAGGGCGAGGATATCGACTTCGGTCACCATTCCCAATGGGAATAAAAAAAGTGAAAAAAAATTTGCAATTATCTGAAAACCGCGCTAGTTTATATATATGAGTAAAGAAAATAACATTGCACTCCTCGAGTCTCGGATCGAGGGAATTAATAACGCCATTGCACAGATGCGCATCGACGCAACTCCTGCAACTCACGCCAATGTCGAAATGGCAATCGAAATGCTCGCTCTGCCTGAACTCGAAAGAGTTGAGGCTGAACTTGCCGAACTCAAAAATTCCTAACAGAAGGGAAAAAATAATATGAAAATCAAATTCAAAAAAGGCGACGTCCTGCGTTCTAGGGACGGCAAAAACTATCAATTCATCGAGGCAATCGACCACGCCCAACTTGGCAAAATTGCCAAGGTGCGAGTCGTTGGCACTAATCGAGAGTATGGCATCCGCTTTGAGGACGTTAAGGTCAACCCTCTTTTCACATGATTGCCATTTGTATAATTATATCAGGAATAATCATCGGACTTTTATCAGAAATATAATGTTTACAATATATAAAAGTTGAGTTGCTACAACGTATATGATTCCGGCATATATAGACTATAAAAGTCATAAGTGCTTGATAGTCAACGACTTCGGCGGACAGGGCTGCCATAAGTACTTAATAATCAGCAACTTATGAAAAAAGTTGTAAATGCTTGATAATCAACAACTTACGGAAAGATAGTAGTTGAATGTTATTTGGTCGCTATTTGAAAGCCGGGGTGTTCAATTCTATTTGAGGCCCGCCCACAGTAACTGAACGCTATTTGAGGCCCGCAAAAAAAACGAAAAAAGATTTGACTTCGGCCCGCAATACCCTTATGTTGTTTTTATGATTAATGATAATGATTCCCTCGCCCGCACCGCCCACGCCTTCGGCATGACCGATCTTGAGTTCGAGGAACGCTCTCGACTCGCCCGTGAGGTTTTTCGCCCAGCGGAAGACCTTCCGCTCCCTCCTGCGGGCTTCGTAGTTAAGCCTAGCGGATCCCTCCGTGAGGCTACCCCAGAGGAACTCAGCGAATGGGTCGCCGAGGATATTCTCAACGGAGAGTTCGACGAATAGCCCGTAAGTCGTTGAGGCTCAGCAACTTGCGCGGGCCAGGCTGCCATAAGTTGTTGAGTATCAATTACTTACGAAATTAACCTAAAGCTCTCGGCCCGCCCACAGTAACTGAACGCTATTTGAGGCCCGCAAAAAAAACTTCAAAAAAAATTTGACTTTATTAGGTTTATGCTTTAAGTTTATATCATGGCAGATACTTTTGATTGGAGTGGTAGAGATAATGTTCCATTTGACCCTAAGTGGCATGGTAATCAACGCAGGTGGAGGGCTCATCGCACGGGCAACCTTTATGCCCTTACCATACAGAACAGGTCAATGGATCATACCTTTACTGTACATCAGTACGGCAAGAATGTTTTTCAGGCGGGTCTTCGCTATTACAAAGGTTTCACTAACTACCCAAGCAAGAAACGCGACAGTTGGGTATGGCAATGCACCAAGATAGTTGATGCAAAAATACTTCAAAATAATTCTTGACTTTTACCTTTTTATAGATTAAATTATACTTATGAATGAAGCACAAATAGCAAACGAACTGAAAAAGAGAAAAGCCGATCTTGCCTTTTGGCAGGATCAATTCAACCGAGTCATGGGCAACGACGCAGGTATGTGGAGCATCTGCGAGATGCAGGTCAAGTGGCATCGTGAGCGCATTTCCCAACTCAAGGGTATGCGTTTCGCTCTCCATTGCGACGAGCAAGTTTAATCTCGTAAGTCGTTGAGGCCCAGCAACTTATGCAGGCCAGGTTGCCGTAAGTCGTTGAGGCCCAGTGCTTTACGAAATAAAAAAAATGAAAATAAACTTGACTTTCTACTTGGATTCAACTACCTTGTAGCTATGAACAGATCACTAGAAGACGAAATTGAGGAGCTGAGCTATGAAGCTCGGCGCATCGTATCAACCTTAAACGACTTGCCCGCATTCGGTGAGCAAATGGAAGATTGGGAAGCAGAGTATCGTGCCGAACTCATCGACCATCTCAACGAAGTCGAGGTAGCTCTTGAGGAGATCAATACTGAACTGGCTGATCAGTACTACGAGCGCGTCGACCCAAGATGGAATTGACATAAGTCGTTGAGGCCCAGCAACTTGCGCGGGCCAGGCTGCCGTAAGTCGTTGAGGCCCAGCAACTTACGACGCAAATAAAAAATAATTGAAAAAAAATTTGACTTTTACTAACTGACGTGTTACCTTGTATGTATGATTAAGAAAGATAAAAAAGTAAATGGCTTCATCGCCAAAGTTAATATCGTTGACCGCAAGACGGGCGACATCGTAGCACGGAATCAGATTCTGAAGTGCGAGCATCACACTTCGGTTGATGCCTTGAATCGTGACCTCGCCAAGTTTGGGCTTCCTCGCAAGTTTGAATTTGTCGATTGGGTTGCATAAAAAAGCTTGACACACACCCTTTAATCCTTAAAATATACTTATGTTTGAATCACAAGACATTGACCACATCGCTCAGAAAGCCTATGAAGCGGGCTTCGAGGGTAGCGATTCCGAAGAGCTTCCAAAGCGTTTGAGCGATCAACTCGAAACAGGTTTCGAGTATGTTTGGCTCGACAAT
>MDTA01174338.1_pt1 | contig 10395 bp, 10 predicted proteins | sample 811151 | NCBI WGS metagenome assembly MDTA01 (sample SAMN05326648, study PRJNA326480) | marine metagenome | isolation source: seawater | place: Indian Ocean: South | collected 2010 | reverse complement strand
GCACTGATCCGGGCGTATTTGTGCGTTGCTGTATAGGCCATGAATACCTCGTTACTTTCCCTTCCCGCCATGACCTCGAAAGGTACGGCTGGGTGAAAACTCTCCAAGTTTGTGACCAACCATGTCCTCTGTCACAAACACCTTCAGGTGCTGCTTACCATTATGAACCATGAAGGTCAGCCCAATAAATTCGGGCACAATCGTACAAGCACGTGACCATGTCTTGATTGGGTCACGATCACCACCAGACAGTTGCTTCTCAACTTTTTCATAAAGCCGAGGATCAACGAATGGTCCTTTTTTTGAACTGCGTCCCATGATCTACCTTCCAGTTGCCTTATTCACACCTACGTGTCGCTTTTTTGCCTATTCTTCAAATTTGTTTTTACTTCACCCGAATCTGCCCGTACCGCTTACTCTTTCGGCGCCGGATAATTGATGCACCTGATGGTTTCCGAGGCTTTCTCGTTCCGCCACCTTTCGCACTTTTACCTGTCGGGCTGACAGGATGACGACCACCTTTTGTTCTCCCCTCACCACCACCATGCGGATGATCAATCGGGTTCATTGCTGTGCCACGGACATGAGGTCTCCTACCGAGCCAACGGCTTCGACCAGCTTTTCCAAGCCGAACATTCATATGCTCTGAGTTTCCGATAGCTCCAATAGTTGCACGGCAGGCTGCCGGAACACGACGAATTTCACCGGAAGGCAACGATATTTGTGCCCAGCCTGCTTCGCGGGCCATGAGTGTTGCTGAGGTTCCAGCCGACCTACACATCCGACCACCTCGGCCTGGCTGAAGCTCAATATTGTGAACTGTGGTACTTAAAGGAATTGCTGATAACGGCAATGAGTTGCCGACTTCCGGACTTGCATCAGCACCGCTAACCACCGTGCCGCCTACTTTGAGCCCGTCCGGAGACAAAATAAACCGCTTCTCACCATCGGCATAATGAATGAGAGCGATGCGGCACGTTCGGTTTGGATCATATTGAATGGAGTCAACCTTGCCGGGAATACCATCTTTGTTGCGGCGGAAATCAATCAGGCGGTAATGCTGCATATGGCCACCACCACGATGGCGAGCTGTAATCTTGCCTTGATTATTATGGCCACCATTTTTCTTTTTCCGTACTCGCAAGTTCTTCGGAACGCTTGCACCGGGGGTCAATTCAGCAAAATCCGACACACTCGCGGTGCGGCGTCCGGCACTTGTCGGCTTGTAAATTCGAATTCCCATTAATCAGTACTTCCCGTCAATACGTTCTTCTTAACAACCTGTAAACAAAATTACTGAAACTAAAAGAGCGTGATCTTATCCTCTGCATTGAGTGTCACAATTGCCTTTTTCCACGGCTTCGTGCTCCCTCGACGCATGCGACTACGACGCATCTTGCCAAGCCTGTTTTGCACTGCGACCTTGCTGACTCGCACCTGAAACAGTTCTTCAATCGCATGGCGAATGTCTGCTTTACTTGCAGCCGTTGCAACTTCAAACGCATATGCATTGTTACGATTGGCACGATGCATGCCCTTCTCTGTCACCAACGGCCGAACAATCACCTGGTGCGGTGCTAGATTAGGATTCAGTTTTGGTGCTGGGGGGATAGGAACCGCCATGAGCTACGCTTCTCCTTCTTGCTTGCCTTGAGATGCCGCGCGACTACGCGCAGAAGCTTTCGCACTCTTGCGGCCACCCTGCTTGCGAGCTGACCTGGTTCGGCTGCTCTCACGAAGTCGTTTGGTCTCTTCCCGAAACGCATCTATCGCCGCAGTAGTCATCACGATCGCTCTCGGCTGGAGGATTGACAGGGCGTTCAGTTCAGCAACCGGCGAGACAGTGACGCCCTGAATGTTTCGTGCGCTCTTCCAAAGATTACCGTTATGGGCGTCCGAAGAAACCAAGACGGTTTTTCCGGCCATACCCAGCGAATTTAGCGTCGCCACCATTGCACTTGTCTTGGGAGACTCGAAATCAAGACTCTCGACAAGTGTTACTTCTTCATCGGCGAGACGTGCTGCTAACGCCATTCGAGTTGCCGACTGAAGCGCTTTCCGCGGCATCCTCCAACTAAAGTCTCGCGGGCGTTTCGCAAATATATGCCCGCCGCCACGACGGACGCCACTTCTTTTCGAACCTGCCCGAGCATTTCCAGTACCCTTTTGGCGATACATTTTTTTTGTTGTGCCAGAAACTTCTCCACGGCTCTTTGTACGAAATGTACCTTGTCGCAAGTTTGCCTGATACATAACGACGGCGTCATGCAACAATTGCTTATTGATCTTGGGAGACAACTCTGATGGGTCAATCTCGTACTCCCCAACTTGTTTTCCAGCTGCGTTATAGACAGTGAGGTTCATTTCGCACCCTTCTTCTTCGAAGTCGGCGTTCCAACTCCACCCGAACGCTTAACTTTGTTGGTTTGCCGCACAACCACGTAACCGCCATTCGGCCCAGGCACTGCCCCACGCACTACCAGAAGATTTCTATCGTTATCAATATTTACAAGACGAAGATTTCTCATCGTGGATCGCTCATTCCCAAAGCGTCCAGCCATCTTCTTTCCTTTGAAGAGGCGACCAGGGAACTGACACATTCCGGTACCACCCTGGTGCCGATGCACTTTTTTCACACCGTGACTTGCCCGCTGACCACTAAAGCCATGACGCTTCATGACACCGGCGGTCCCACGCCCTTTCGAAACGCCAATCACATCAACTGCATCACATCCCTCGAATACTGCAACTGTGATTTTCTGTCCTACATGCGCTTTCGTTTCACCCCGAAATTCTTTCACAAAACGCTGCGGCTCACAGTCAGCCTTGGCTACTATTTCAATGCCGGCATGACTTCGTTTTTTTGCACGCTTGCTATCAAGTTTGACAACTTGGCCACGCGCAGAACGACTCGCTAAGCGACGAGGTTTATCACTGTATCCAACTTGAATCGCGTCGTACCCATCACGCTTAGCAGAACGAGACAGAAGGACTGTGCACGGGCCAGCCTCAATAACAGTTACCGGCACGACCGTACCATCGTCATCAAAGACCTGAGTCATCCCAACTTTACGACCCAGAAGACCTTTACGATCCATTTCCACCGGCTCAGGTGCCGTAGCAACCGCGGACGGATCAGTATCCGACTCGCTTTCAGGTGTTTCTACTTTTTTGTCTTCTACAGCCATGTTTTTAATCGCCGAAGACTTTATCAGCCAAAGCCGACAAAGCATCTTCCGTCACACCTGAAGCCTCTTAGCTGCGGGAGAAGTCGTTCCCTTCGACCCTTACCCGCGAAGCCTTCCGAGCATGAACTTTGCGCTCCTAGTTTGCGTTTCCTTAACCCTTGAAACCCGCAGGTTTCACCCTTCTTTATGGACCTCGACGAACTATGCCGACGAGGCCTTAATCTTAATATCTACACCAGCTGGCAGGCTCAGCTTATTGAGAGCCTCAATCGTCTTGGCTGTCGCCTGAACAATATCTACGACCCGTTTGTGGGTTCGAATTTCATATTGCTGGCGAGCCTTCTTATCGACATGTGGACCTGAGAGGACCGTGTATCGTTCAATTCGTGTTGGAAGTGGTATTGGCCCGTGTACTTCAGAATTTGTTCGCTTCGCCGTATCAACGATCTCGGCAGCACTCTGATCGAGTACTGCATGGTCATACGCTTCCATTCGAATGCGAATTATTTCCTGCGTTGGCGCAGCCACGGCAAAACTCCAATTCCACTTTCTCTGAACACTGTCGCGGCAACTGCTCCACAGACGCCACAATACTCGCACACCGAAGTGTGAAAAAATGACGTCGACAGACTGTCGCCGAGACTAAAAAAAGCCGTCGAAACGGCAATCTCCACCACGACCTAGCCCAGTGAGGAACCGGGGGCCATAGTTAGAGGAAACTCGAAATGTAAGACCGCTGGTTACAGATGTCAACACACCGGCCTCTTTACCGGCATATTCTGTGCCTCTCTGGTCTATCCGGTCAGACAAATGACTCTGCCGTTTCCGCAGATGCCGGTCCATATTTTAGCGGAGCCATTGTAAAGCTTGCTCTCCCCTGACTAACACTCCGAACGGCAGCTGAGTACCCAAACATCTCTGCAAGTGGAGCTTCCGCCGTTAAAACGTTCATACCGCTTCGGATTTCAGTCGCTGTAATAATGGCCCGACGTTGCTGCAAATCATTTATCACATCACCCAAATGCTCTTCAGGGACACTCACCTCAACCCGCATAATCGGCTCCAAAAGAACTGTGCCAGCCGTTTCGAGCATCCGCTCGAGACCATCAGCAGCAGCGATCCGAATGGCAACATCTGTTGGGAGTGTCTCAGGAACTGCTGTCTCGCGTACTACAATCCGCAGGCCCCATAGCGGACACCCCTTCAGCCCGCCTCTCTCTGCACTCTCTCGTACAGATTCTGTCATTATGCGAGCAACTTCGGCGAGCTGCTCCGACTCGGGAAACCAGCTTTGCTCAACAGTCACGCCAGACTGTTGGCCCGTCGGCTCGGCAGCGATCGCAACCGTGGCTTCGAGCGTCTGTCCAGCCACTTGCCGATTCGACTGACCCTGTACTTGTACTGATTTGCCAAGAGTCTCCTTAAAGCTCACCCGAGGCTTGTGCACACGACAATTCAGGTTGAATTCTCGCTCGAGCCGATGACGAATCACCTCGAGATGCAGTTCGCCCATTCCAGATATCAAGGTTTGCCCTGTTTCTTCACTCTCGATTGCCCGAAAGGTAGGATCTTGTCGCTTCATCATTTCAAGTGCCTCCGAGAGTTTTTTTCTCTCTAGACTCGTCTCTGGCTCAATCGCCATCGAAATGACTGTTTCTGGAAATTCAATTGACTCAAGCACAATTGGGGCCTGAGCATCACAAAGCGTGTCGCCCGTTACACTTTGGCGTGGGCCAATGATCCCAACGATGTCGCCCGCTGAACAGGACGATACCTGCTCCCGACGATCAGCCTGAACATGCCACAGTTGCGCGATGTTTTCTTTTTTCTGCCGCTCCGGATTCCAAGCTCGGCTTCCGGCCTTTAATGTCCCGGAATAAATACGGACAAACGCAATATCTCCGTGCTTTTCAGCAAGAATTTTAAAAACTAACCCGCAGAAGGGAGCCTCCGGGTCAGGAGGTCGTTGTATTGCCGTTGGCTCTTTCTTCTTGGGATCAAACCCCTCTACGGGAGGCACATCAACAGGACTTGGGAGATACCAGGCTACGGCATCGAGCACAGGTTGAACGCCAATGCAATCTAGCGCGGACCCAGCCAGAACGGGTATGACCTTGCGTTGAATCGTAGCTTTGCGAATAGTCTCACGCATGAGTTCAACAGGTATGGCCGTTTCGGCAAGCGCAAGTTCAGCTAACTCATCAGAATAGTCGAACAAAGTTGAAACAAGTTGTTCCCTCCACTCAGTGGCCTCGGCTTCAAATTCTGCCGGAACGCTCGATCGCATTGGCTCAACGGCCGCAGCTTCACCACCAAGCACCTCATCTTTCGGAGGGAACGTGACCAATTCCATGGTGATTAAGTCAATCACTCCTCGAAACGGATCAGCCACATGTGGTGGACCAATACCGACGGGGATTTGCAACAAAAGTGGCTCGGCCTTCAGACGTTCACGGATTTGATCGATTGTTCCAAAAAAGCTAGCGCCCTCCCGATCAAGTTTATTGACGAGCACTATCCGTGGCACTGCATATCGATCTGCCTGACGCCAAACAGTTTCACTCTGCGCCTCAACTCCTTCACGGGCTGAGAGCACAACAACTGCGCCATCGAGAACACGCAGACTACGCTCGACTTCAGCTGTAAAATCTACGTGCCCTGGCGTATCAATTAGATTTACAACGGTGTCTCGCCAAGGAAAAGAAACTGCTGCTGAGTAAATGGTAATACCACGTTCTTGTTCTTCTGGATCAAAGTCTGTCACGGTTGTGCCATGATCAACATCTCCTAATCTGTGTATTGCTTTTGTGAAAAAAAGCATTCGTTCAGTAAGTGTCGTTTTGCCAGCATCGATATGGGCAATGATGCCAATATTACGAATCTTCTGGATCGATTTACTAGGAGCACGAGGCATGTGTTAAGGACGCGTTTGTTTGCTAGGGGTGATGGAATACTACAAGAAAATGGGACTCTTCAGGCCATTCGGTTAAACTACCGTTTACGTTCGAACAGATTCACTTGTTTCCAGGAGTAGTCCCCTACGGGTGAAAGAGAACTAAGCAACACATAATTTGTAGTCTAACGACCGAAGCCAAACCGTGCGTCCAACTTTCTGGGAATAGCTCGCTCCAGCTGTAGGCCATACATGATCATTATACTTATCACGTTAATAGCGGCACTTGCTCTCATCTGTGGATACTGTTTTTACGGAGATTGGCTCAGCACAAGGTTATTTTCACTGAATGACCAGTCTGTTGTTCCAAGCATTGCATGCCGCGATGGGCACGACTTCGTACCTACACCAACGCCAATTGTTTTTGGCCATCACTTCACAAGCATTGCTGGGACTGGCCCTATAGTAGGCCCAGCGCTCGCAATTATGTGGGGCTGGGGGCCGGCACTTTTTTGGGTCCTTCTCGGTTCAATCTTCATCGGAGGCATGCACGACATGGCAGTGCTTGTTGTGAGCCTTCGCAATCGCGGGATGACTATTGGCGAAATTGCAGGGCGACTTCTAAATCCCCGCGTACGTCTACTCTTCCTCATCCTCCTTCTCTTTGCTCTCTGGGTTGTATTGGCAATCTTTGGATGGGTTATCGCGAACGTTTTCGTCCAGTTTCCTGAAGCCATTCTGCCTGTTTTTCTTCAAATCCCCATCGCCATCCTGATTGGTACTCAGGTGCACAAGCGGGGTCGCAGCCTGAGTGGACCAGCCCTCTTTGCTTTAGTATTCATGTACGCAACTGTTTGGCTTGGGGCAGGCTGTCCAGGTACGACGTGGACGGGCGGTTCGTTGGGGGCCGCTATTCAAGAGATGAATCAGTTTATTGCTGCATGGCCAATTTGGCTGTGGGTGGCAATCTTACTGTCGTATTGTTATGTCGCAAGCGTTCTACCGGTCTGGGTCCTGCTGCAACCGAGGGACTTCATCAACAGTTTGCAATTAATCTCAAGTCTCGGCCTAGTTGTCTTGGGGCTGCTCGTTGCTGCCGTTGTCGGGCCAAACGCTGTTTCGTCGCATGAAGCGACCCCCGCTCTAACTATGTTTGCCCCTTTTCTTGATTTACATCCACAGAACGCCCCGCCAATCTTTCCCTTTCTTTTTGTGACAATCGGCTGTGGTGCTGTAAGTGGCTTTCATTGTCTTGTAAGTTCAGGGACATCGAGCAAGCAACTCAGGTGCGAGACTGACGCAAGGGCGGTGGGTTACGGTTCGATGCTACTGGAAGGATTTCTTGCTGTTTTGGTCATTGTTGCAGTAGGGGGAGGCATTGGCCTTGGTTGGCCAGAAGAGTACCCGGGGCTTTCAGGCACACCACTTTGGGATGCCCTTTATGCTGACTGGAAAGATGTTACAGGTGGTAAGGCTATCGCCGCATTCGTGGTTGGCTCAGGAAACTTTCTCGAATCGCTTGGTATTAATGCAACGATGTCGCGGGCGATAATCGGCGTGCTCGTCGCGAGTTTCGCGGGCACGACTCTTGATACTGCTACACGACTACAACGATATGTTGTGCAGGAACTGGCTCGTACTCTTTTGGATAAAGTTCCTGTAACAGTGAAGTCAAACCGTTCGGCATCACTGGTAATACAGCCGCTTCATTGGCTAACAACAGCCCATGGTGCAACTCTCTTTGCTGTAACAACTGCTTTTTTTCTTGCGATGGTTCCAGCGCCGGGAAAAAGCTGGTCAATGGAGACAATAGGTACGGGCGGGCTCATCTTGTGGCCATTGTTTGGAGCAACAAATCAGTTGCTTGCCGGCCTTTCACTTCTGGTTGTCAGCTTCTATCTCAGACGCCGCGAGTTGCCGACCTGGATTGCCAGTTTGCCGATGGCTTTCATGCTAGCAATACCAGCCTGGGCATTGATCTACAACATAGACACATGGCTATCTGGCGGAAGCCTTGGCCTCGTCGCGGTAGCAATGGTCATGCTGGCTGTTGAGTTGTGGTTGATTATTGAGGGCATTCTTCTCTGGGGACGAATTCGGGGATTACTGGAGCCTCCCGCAGAGCCGACGACCCCATCGAAAACGTAAAACCGTTGTAATCCAAACACAAGACGAACAACAGCTGATTCGTTTTGAACGAAAGACCTCTAATTTGGATTACATCTGATCGGGAACACGGATACCAAGCAACTCCATCCCTTGTCGTAAAGTCCGTCCCGTCAGGTCGGATAAGACGAGGCGAGTTGTACGTTTATGCCCGTCGGCCTTCAAGACCGAGAGAGCATCGTAGAAACTCGAAAAACAACTTGCCAAGTCGTAAAGCCAAGATGTCATTACATTTGGTCGGTAGTCAAGTTCAACATCCTCTAAAACCGCCTTGAACCGTAGAAGAGTCAGGGCCAGCCTTCGTTCCAACGGATCCGACAGCTCTAAAACAGATGGATTGTCGTGGACTTCACGACGGAGAAGTTCTCGATTCACGCCTCCTCGAGTCACGATGCCTTCCACACGTGCAACAGCGTACTGCATGTAAGCCGCCGTATTTCCCTTCAATTCAAGCATTTTGTCAAAACTAAATACGTAATCAGTGGTTCTATTCTGTGACAAATCTGCATATTTAATAGCACCAATGCCAACGGCTTCAGCCACTTGCCGCCGCCGGGCATCATCCATTCCCTGACGTGCCTGTTCTCCCTCACCGACAATCAGGGCTGCTCGCTGAACTCCCTCATCAAGCAAGGATTCCAGGCCAACAGTATCTCCAGCTCTCGTCTTGAAGGGCTTGCCATCTTCACCAAGAACGGTGCCAAAAGCCACGTGGATTAGATCTATGTTGGAGAACTGCTGTCCCACACGGCAACCCCAGGAACGGGCAGTTGCAAACACTTGCTCAAAATGCTGACTTTGACGGTGGTCGACGATATAAAGAATTCGATCCGGCTTCCAATGCTCAGCACGCCAAGCGAGAGTTGCTAAATCTGTTGTGGCATAAAGAAACGCTCCATCCGCTTTCTGAACCAGCAGTGGAGCTTCATACCCATCCAAAAAGACTCCAACAGCCCCTCGGCTCTCCCTCGCCATTCCACCATCAATCAAATCTTTAACAACTTCAGCCAGAAGTGGTTGGTAGAAACTTTCACCCATCGTGTGATCAAACGTAATATCTAGACGGCTATAAATCCGCTCAATTTCTTCACGACAGACTGGCATAAATTGTTTCCAAAGTCTGGTATTCTCAGGATCACCTTCGTGCAACTTAACAGTTTCAGAGAGTACTTCCTGTCGTGCATCCGGATACTTCTCAACTAGTCCCGCTGCAATCGAGTCGTTTGCTATTTCCTGAGGATCAGCATCTACGACCTTACGAACCAACCGATAAAGTCTTCCGAGTTCCTGCGTCGGGTTTAGTTCGTAAGCAGAGGCATCAAGGCAATGCTTCCACCCCCAAAGAATCATTCCAAATTGTGTACCCCAATCACCCAAATGATTATCTGTAATCACTGAATGACCATGAAAACGAAGGATTCGTGACAGCGCATCACCAATAACTGTTGAACGAATATGCCCGACATGCATCGGCTTTGCGACATTGGGCGATGAATAGTCAAGAACAATAGTCTGTGGATAAGACACCTTCGCTACACCCAAACGATCATCACAACAGGCTGCTCTTACACCATCAGCAAGTGCTTGATCGAGAACCCGCACATTGATAAATCCCGGACCAACAGGAGCATCAATTGGCTGGAAAGACTTTTGGAATTCCTGATCTTTATTGATTTTTGCAATTAAGTCACTTGCCAGGTCCCGTGGCTTCACGCCCATTTTTTTCGCGAGCGGCATAGCCAGAGTCGCCGTAAAGTCACCGAACTTCGGGTCTGCTGTTTCACGAACCTGCTCAAGTAGCGCTGGTATCTCTTCTGATGATATGGTCAGGTCGTCTTCGGATACGGCTTGCGCAAGAACACCTGCAAGCACACTACGAAAAGCTTCCCTGAAATTCGTTACAGGAAATCCATCAGATGGTAAATTCGATTTTCTAGGCATGCATACTCCAACGAAACAACCTATCGACTAACACGTAAGCGGTTCACACGAATTACTTGCTTACCAACCGTTCTTGCCTCCCAAGACTCTTTGCAGTCCGTAGCATTCGGCACAAAATGCTATCAATTGCACCCAGAAGCTCTATTCGCTCTGGGGCAAAGCCAAGTGTTTTGCATCACTCCAGAGATGCTCAAGATCCCAGTATTG
>MDTA01184316.1_pt1 | contig 10396 bp, 20 predicted proteins | sample 811151 | NCBI WGS metagenome assembly MDTA01 (sample SAMN05326648, study PRJNA326480) | marine metagenome | isolation source: seawater | place: Indian Ocean: South | collected 2010 | reverse complement strand
TTGATAAAAATTTACATATTTTAGCTGATGTAAAAAAAGAAATTAAAAAAACAAAAGAATTTAATAAATTTTTAGTTAAAAATAAATTAGCTAATGTTTTAATTATTTCTGATACTGACTCAATGAAAAATATAAATAAATCTGCCCGTAATATAAAAAATGTTAAATTAATAAAAGAGGAAGGAACTAATATTTACGATCTATTTAAATACAAAAATGTAATAATTACATTATCTTCTGCAAAAAAAATTCAAAACAGGATTTTAAATGAAAAAAATTAATTATATAGACTCTATCAGAAATCCGATTATTACTGAAAAAGCTACAATTTTATCAGAACAAAACAAGACTGTTTTTAAAGTACATGAGAGAGCTAATAAAAAAACTATAAAAAAAAATATAGAGAAACTTTTTAAAGTAAATGTGGTAAAAGTTAATATTATTAATCAAAAATCTAAACTTAAAATGAAACAAGGAAAAAAATCTTTAAAGAGCGGGTACAAAAAAGCAATAATCACACTTAAAAAAGGTCAGAGTATAGATTTAACAACAGGTATTTAATTATGGCACTAAAAACTTTTAAACCGTATACGAAATCCACTAGAGGAACTGTTGTTTTAGATAAAGGTAATCTCTGGAAAGGAGCTCCTTACAAACCATTAACAAAAGGTCAAAATTTTACTGGAGGTAGAAACAATAACGGAAGAATTACCTCAAGGCACATAGGTGGTGGATCTAAACATAAATACAGAATAATTGATTTTTATAGGAAGAAGAAAAATGTTCCTGGTACTGTTGAGAGAATTGAATACGATCCGAATAGAACTGCACATATTGCTCTTATTAATTATAAAGATAACGAAAAAACTTACATAATAAGTCCTCAAGGTTTAAAAAAGGGAGATATAATTGAGTCAGGCAAGAATGTTGAAATCAAAATTGGGAATTCACTGGAGTTAAGAGACATCCCCCCAGGTACATCAATACATAATGTAGAGTTAATACCCGGAAATGGAGCTAAGTTAGCTAGATCTGCAGGTTCGTCTGTCACATTGTCAGGATATGATGGAGATTATGCCATTTTAAAACTATCATCTGGCGAAACAAGAAAAGTAAGCAGTTCGTGTATTGCTACTATTGGATCTGTGTCTAATCCAGATCAAAAAAATATTAAAATTGGTAAAGCTGGAAGAAATAGATGGAGAGGGAAAAGACCACAAACCAGAGGAGTAGCAATGAACCCGGTTGATCACCCACATGGAGGAGGTGAAGGTAAAACCTCTGGAGGAAGAAGCCCTGTATCGCCGTGGGGACAGTCAGCTAAAGGTTTAAAAACTAGAAGACCAAAGAGAAGCGATAAGTTAATTATTATTAGAAGAAAGAAAAGGAAAAAATAATGACCAGATCAATTTGGAAAGGTCCATTCGTTCATCCAAGTTTATTAAAAAAAATAGATAAACTTAAAGATGCGCCAAACAAAAAACCAATAAAAACTTGGTCGAGAAACTCAACTATTATTCCTGACTTTGTAGGACATAGTTTTATGATACATAATGGTAAATCTTTTATACCAATAACGATTTCTGAGGAAATGGTAGGACATAAATTAGGTGAATTTGCTCCAACTAGAACTTTTAAAGGCCATACTCCTGCGGATAAAAAGGCAGCAGCAACTACCACTGCAGATCCGAAACCAGAAGGGGATAAAAAATAATGGAAAAAAATACTTCTTTGGCAAAAGCTATTAATAAGAACGTAAGAACTAGTCCTAGGAAACTAGCTTTGTTATGTAATTTTATTAAAGGCAAGAGAGCAGATGTAGCCTTAAGAGATTTAGAATTCTCAAGAAAAAGAATATCTAAAGATGTGAGCAAAACAGTAAAATCGGCTATATCAAATGCCGAAAATAATTTGCAATTAGATATAGATAATTTATTTGTAAAAGAAGCTTACGTTGGAAAATCATTGGTTATGAAAAGATTTAGACCAAGAGCAAAAGGTAGAGCAAGTCCAATAAAAAAACCATTCAGTAGAATTACTGTTATTTTGGAAGAAAAAAGAGAAAAGAAGGCGAGTAAATAATGGGACAAAAAATAAACCCTATAGGATTAAGATTAGGAATAAACAGAGGATGGGACTCAACTTGGTTTGCCAAGAAAAAAGATTTTGGTAGGTATTTAATTGAAGATTTTAAAATCAGAAAATATATCAAAAAAAATATAATTAATTCTGGTGTTTCAGAAATTATCATTGAGCGTTCCTCAAAAAAATGCACAGTTTCTATTCATACATCTAGACCAGGATTTGTAATTGGAAAAAAAGGTGCAGATATAGAAAAAATTAAAAAAAATATTATGAAAATTACTGATAGTGATGTGAACGTAAATATCAAAGAGATTAAAAAGCCTGAACTAAACTCCAATTTAGTAGCAGAAAATATTGCACAACAATTAGTAAAACGTGTTGCTTATAGAAGAGCTATGAAAAGATCAATGCAATCAGCGATGAGATTAAATGCTAAAGGAATCAAGGTTATGCTCAGTGGACGACTTGCTGGTAATGAAATAGCTAGAACCGAGTGGTTAAGAGAAGGAAGTATACCATCTCACACATTAAGAGCTGATATAGATTATGGTTTCGCTGAAGCTCTTACAACTTACGGAATTATAGGGGTTAAAGTTTGGATTTATAAGGGTGAATTGATGGCGAAAGATGTTGAAAAAGAAAAAAAGGAAAGGGTAAAAAATGCTACAGCCAGTCAGAACTAAATATAGAAAAGCTTTTAAAGGTAGAATACATGGAAATGCTTCCAGAGCAGTAAAATTAAATTATGGACAATTTGGTTTAAAAGCAATTCAGCCTGAGAGAATAATTGGTAAACAAATAGAAGCAGCCAGAGTTGCATTAACAAGATACATGAAGAGGACTGGTAAGGTTTGGACAAGAATTTTTCCAAATATTCCTGTTTCAAAAAAACCTACTGAAGTAAGGATGGGTAAGGGAAAAGGATCTCCAGAATATTATGCTTGCAGAGTGAAACCTGGTAGAATTATTTTTGAAATAGATGGAGTAAGCGAGGAAATTGCCAGGGAGGCTTTATATAAAGCCTCAGCTAAACTTCCGATAAAAACAAAATTTATTAAAAGATAATGGTAAAGAAAAAAGAAGACAAAAAATTAACTAAAGATCAAGCAGAGAAAAAGATTTTAACTCTCAAAAAAGATCTATTTAATATAAGGTTTAAAAAAATTAACAATCAAGTAAACAATCCTGCTCAATATAATGAAATTAAAAAAAGTATAGCAAGATTGTATACAACTATTAAAAATTCAAAATGACAAAGAAAATTTTAAAAGGAACAGTTACAAGTGCAAAAAACAACAAAACTATTGTTGTTGAAGTGACAAGAAAATTTAAACATCCTTTTTATGAAAAAGTAATTAAAAGATCGAAAAAATATCATGCGCATGATGAAAAAAATAAATTTAAAGCGGGTGAAAAGGTTACAATAATTGAATGCAAACCTTTCTCGAAAAAGAAAACCTGGCAGGTAATTGAAAAATGATACAAATTCAAACAGAGTTAACCGTTGCTGATAATACAGGCGCTAAAAGAGTTGAGTGTATAAAAGTTTTAGGTGGTTCTAAAAGAAGGTATGCATCAGTAGGTGATATTATAGTCATTAGTGTTAAAGATGCTATTCCAAAAGGCAAAGTAAAGAAAGGTGCCGTGCATAAAGCTGTAGTAGTGAGAACTAGAAAAGAAATTTACAGAGATGATGGGTCTAAGGTACAATTTGATAAAAATGCTGTTGTACTTACTGACGACAAAGGAGAACCTATTGGTACCAGAATATTTGGTCCAGTAACAAGAGAATTGAGATCAAGAGGACATACTAAGATTATTTCTCTTGCTCCGGAGGTGCTATAAATGTTTTTAAAAAAAGGCAATCAAGTTAAAATTATTTCTGGAAAAGATAGGGGTAAAACAGGAGAAATTTTGGAAATAGATAGAAAGTTAAATAAAATTAAAATCAAATCAGTAAATATGATTAAAAGGCACACTAAACCTACAAAAGAAAATAAAGGTGGTATAATTTCTAAAGAAAGTTTTATTCATCAATCAAATGTTAAAAATGTTGATAATAAAAAAAAAGAAACAAAAAACGTAGGTAAAAAATAATGTCACGTTTAAAACAAACATATGAAAAAGAGATAATTTCAAAATTAATGAGCAAGCTTTCATTAAAAAACAAACATGATGTTCCAAAAGTAAAAAAAATTATACTTAATATGGGTTTAGGTGAAGATGCTTCAGATGGAAAAAAATTAAAATCGAGCGAAGAAGATCTAGCTCTAATCGCAGGACAAAAACCAATTATAACTAAATTTAAAAAATCTATATCAAATTTCAAAACTAGAAAAGGATCAAATGCTGGTGTTAAAGTAACATTAAGGTCAAAAAAAATGTACGAGTTTATAGATAGATTGGTAAATATAGCTTTGCCAAGAATTAAGGATTTTAGAGGTCTATCTTCAAAAGGAATAGACAATTCTTACAATTATTCTTTTGGAATAAAAGAGCATATTGTATTTCCAGAAGTAAATTTTGATAAAGTAGACAAGATTAGAGGTTTAGATATAACGATTGTTACATCTAGTAAAAGTAAACAAGGAACATTACAACTTTTAAAAGAGTTTAATTTTCCATTAATTGAAAAAAAAAAACTGAGGATTTAAATGGCTAAAACAAGCGCAATACAAAAAAATTTAAAAAGAATTAAGTTAGTAAAAAAATACGCAAAAAAAAGAGCTGAATTAAAAAAGATAATAAATAATAGAAAGTTAGAATTATCTGAAAGGTTTGATGCACAATTAAAATTAAATAAATTACCCAAAAACTCATCAAAGATAAGAATTAGAAATAGATGTGAGGTCTCAGGTCGACCTCATGGAGTTTATAGAAAACTAAGAATTTCTAGAATTGCACTAAGAGATATGGCGTCTTCAGGTAAAATTCCAGGAATAACTAAATCAAGCTGGTAGGAGGAAAATGACATTTACAGATCCGATAGGAGATATGTTTTCAAGAATAAGAAACGGTCAAATGAGATCACTTAATTCTATTGAAATACCATCATCAAATTTTAGAAAAAATATTTTACAAATACTAAAAAATGAAGGTTATATTAAAGATTATTTTATTGAAAAAACAATTAATAACAAAATAAGTTTAAAAATTAATTTAAAATATTACGAGGGCTATCCTGTGATTAAAGAAATTAAAAGAATTTCTAAACCAGGACGGAGAGTTTATTCAAGAGCAACTAGTATCCCAAAAGTTATGAATGGATTAGGTCTAGCAATTTTATCTACTCCAAAAGGAGTGATGAGCGACGCTGACGCAAGAAAAAATAATGTTGGTGGAGAGATTATCTGTAGGGTATTTTAATGTCTAAAATAGGTAAAAAAAATATTACAATTCCAAAAGACTCATCAATTAAAATTGAGGGGGCTAATTTAACAATTACGGGCCCCAAGGGAACAAAAAAACTGACTATTAATGAAAAAATATTTTCATCTAAGTTGAGTGAAAGTGAATTTCAAATTCATCCATTGGAAAAAAAAGTTGATAAAAAAACCTCAATATTATGGGGTACATATAGGAGTTTAATTAACAACGCAGTTACAGGAGTAACTTCAGGACATGAAAAAATATTAGAATTAAGTGGTGTTGGTTTTAGAGCAAACTTAAAAGGTGAAATTTTAAATTTACAATTAGGTTTCAGTCATGATGTAAATTTTAAAATTCCAAAAGAAATTAAAATTACAGTTGAAAAACAAACAATAATCAAAATTAATGGTGTTGATAAAGAATTGGTTTCAAAGATAGCTGCTGATATTAAAAATTTAAAACCTGTAGAACCATATAAAGCTAAAGGAATTAAAGAAAGAGGTCAATTTGTTTTAAGAAAAGAAGGTAAGAAGAAATAATGAAAAAATTAAATAATAAAATTAAAAGAAAACTCAGAAATAGAAAAAAATTGAAAAGTTCTAATAATAGCAGATTTAGAGTTTCTGTTACTAAGTCATTAAACAATTTATCAGCTCAAATTATAGATGATAAACAAAAAAAAACCTTAGTATCAGCCTCATCTATTGAAAAAGTGATTAAATCTAAAAAAGTAAAAAAAATGGAAAAATCTACTTTAATCGGAGAAATACTAGCTAAAAGAGCAAAAGAAAAAAATATTAATGAGGTTTATTTTGATAGAGGTGAACACAAATATCATGGAAGAGTAAAAACTTTTGCTGAAACACTTAGAAAAAATGGATTGAAATTTTAATATGGCAGAAAATAAAAAAATTGAAAGCGACATAAAAGAAAAATTAGTTGCCATTAACAGAATAACTAAAGTTGTAAAAGGAGGAAGAAGATTTGGATTTGCCGCTTTAGTAGTTGTTGGAAATCAAAAAGGCTCTATTGGTATTGGTCAAGGTAAGTCAAAACAAGTTCCAGACGCAATAAAAAAAGCAACTGAAGTTGCTAAAAGAAATTTAATTAAGATACCATTAAAAGACGGAAGAACTCTTCACCATGATGTAAAAGGGAAAAATGGATCGGGTAAAGTTTTTTTGAGAGCTGCGCCTTCGGGAACCGGTATAATTGCTGGTGGAGCTATACGTTCGGTTTGTGAGGTGCTAGGTATCCAAGATGTAGTTGCAAAATCTCTAGGATCAGCTAATCCTCACAATGTTTTGAAAGCCTGTTTAAATGGTTTAAAATCACAAAATTCTCCAAAGATTTTATCAGCAATAAGAGGAAAAAAAATTTCAGATATAGTTATGAAGCGAGAGGCTAAATAATGGAGTTAAATAATTTAATTAAAATTAATAAAAAAAAAATAAGAGTAGGTAGAGGTATAGGTTCTGGCAAAGGAAAGACCTCTTCAAGAGGACACAAAGGTCAAAAATCAAGATCTGGTGTAGCTATTAAAAGTTTTGAGGGCGGTCAAATGCCATTATACAGAAGGTTACCAAAAAGAGGATTCAAATCATTAAATAGAAATAATACAGCTATATTAAATCTCTCAAAAATTCAAAATATAATTGATAAGTCAAAAAATAGCATCAAAGATACAATTGACTTGAAAATATTAAAGGAAAAAAAATTAATTAATAAAAAATTTTTAAAATTAAAGATTTTAGGAACAGGTGAGATAAAAAAAAATATTGTAATTTCCGCTCATTTTGCATCGAAGCAGGCTCTATCTAAAATTGAAAAAGCTGGTGGTAAAATAACTATAATAAAAAAATAATTAATTATGTCTAGTGAAACACTCAATACTGCTGGGGCATTCAGTCAAGCAAAAGACCTTAAAAATAGAATTTTTTTTACAATCCTAATTTTAATTATTTATAGACTGGGTACTTATGTGCCTTTAGCAGGTATCGATCCCTCAGCTTTAAAAGAAATAATGGCCTCAAGTCAAAAAGGACTGTTAGGAATGTTTAATATGTTCTCAGGTGGAGCAGTAACTAGAATGGCTATATTTGCCTTAGGTATTATGCCTTATATCTCATCTTCAATTATCGTTCAGTTGCTTACAGGTGTTTCGGATTATTTTAAAAACTTAAAAGAACAAGGAGAGATAGGTAGAAAAAAAATTACTCAGATCACTCGTTATGGAACCGTGTTAATTGCATGCTTACAGGGTTATGGTGTTTCAGTTGGACTTGAAAACGCTGGAAATTTAGTGATTGAACCTGGTTTATCATTTAGAATCATCACAACTATTTCATTAGTAGCTGGTACAACTTTTTTAATGTGGTTAGGAGAACAAATCACATTAAGAGGAGTAGGCAATGGTATTTCGTTAATTATATTTTCTGGTATTGTTGCAGAAATACCTAGAGCTTTAGCATCTACTTTTGAATTAGGAAGAACAGGAGCTTTATCAGCACTAATGATAGTTGGTATTTTTGTTTTAGTAATATTAACTGTTTTATTTATAGTGTTTTTTGAAAGAGCAATGAGAAAAATTTTAATAAATTATCCTAAAAGACAAGTTGGAAATAAAATGTATGGTGGAGAATCTTCCCATCTTCCTTTGAAAATTAATACAGCAGGTGTTATACCTGCGATATTTGCTTCAGCATTACTTCTTTTACCAATTACAATTTCTAATTTTGGATTTGCAGAATCTGATACATTTTTAAAGATTTCATCTATGTTTACACAGGGTCAACCTTTATACATGTTACTTTATGCTTCTGGGATAATATTTTTTTCATTTTTTTATACCTCAATTGTTTTTAATCCAAAAGAAACAGCAGAAAATTTAAGGAAATATGGCGGATACATACCAGGCATAAGACCTGGTGAAAGAACAGCAGAATACATAGACACGATATTAATGAGATTAACTACAGTGGGTGCTTTGTATTTAACATTTGTATGTTTAATGCCAGAATTTTTAATAGCAAAATACCCTATACCATTTTACTTAGGAGGAACTTCAATACTAATTGTTGTTGTTGTTGCGATGGATACAGTTACCCAAGTACAAACAAGATTAATGAGCTCACAGTATGAGTCATTAATTAAAAAAACAAAATTTGGTAAATAAATAAGTAAATGAATATAGTTATCTTTGGTCCACCTGGAGCTGGTAAAGGTACTCAATCAAATTTAATAGTAAAAAAATTTAATTTATATCAATTATCTACTGGTGAACTTTTAAGAAATGAAATCAAAAATCAAACTGAATTAGGAAAACAAATTTCTTCAATAATAAATTCTGGTAATTTAGTTTCAGATAAAATTGTAGGGGACTTAATTGAAAAATATATATCTAATAAAGATTATAAAAGCAGATTAATTTTTGATGGATATCCCAGAAATTTGATCCAAGCAAGAAACTTGAATTATTTATTAGAAAAAAATAATCAAAAAATTAGTATTGTTTTGAAATTGTCAGTGAGTTTATCGACTATAAAAAAAAGAATTTCAGAAAGAAAAACATTAGAAAAAAGAGAAGATGATAAAGAGTCAATAGCTATTAAAAGATACGAAACATATGAGAATAATATTAAGCCTGTAATTGATTTTTATAAACAATCTAATTTATTGAAAGTAGTTAATGGTGAGACATCAATATCTGAAATTAGTGATGAAATTAGCGGCTTAATAGAGGGTATCAAGGGTTGACTTTAAGAGATTAGACAATATAAATACGCAGGAAACTTAAAATCATAAATTTATGGCTCGTATTGCAGGGATAAATATTCCACAAAATAAAGTAGTTAGTATTGCTTTAACTTACATACACGGGATTGGATTACACTCTTCTAAAAAAATATGTGAAAAATTGAATATTCCTTCTTCAAAAAGAGTAAACGAATTAACAGAAGAACAAGTTCTAAAAATAAGAGAATTTATAGATGCAAATCATAAAGTTGAAGGCGATCTCAGAAGAGAAGTTTCAGTAAATATCAAAAGATTAGTTGACCTCGCATGTTATAGAGGGACAAGACATAAAAAGAAATTACCTGTGAGAGGTCAAAGAACTCAGTGTAATGCTAGGACAAGAAAGGGTAAAGCTATAGCGATTGCTGGTAAAAAATTAACTCCGCTTAAAAAATAATTCAGATGAATAAAAAAACAGATAAAGTAAAAACAAAGATTGAAACAAAAGATGTAAAAAAAGTTGAGTCACAAAAAATTAGTTCTTTTAAAAAAAAGAAAAAAGTTAAAAAAAATATTACATCTGGTATTGCGTATGTTTACTCAACTTTTAATAACACAATCATTTCAATCGCAGATGAAAGTGGAAATATTGTGTCTTGGTCTTCTGCAGGAGCAAAAGGTTTCAAAGGTTCAAGAAAATCAACTCCATATGCAGCTCAAGTTGCTGCTGATGACGCTGGAGCTAAGGCTTTTGATCAAGGTTTAAGAACTTTGACTGTGCAAGTTAAAGGGCCAGGTTCTGGGAGAGAAACAGCTTTACGTTCTTTACAATCAAGGGGATTTAAAATTTTATCAATAAAAGACACAACACCAATGCCACATAATGGTGCAAGACCACCCAAAAGGAGAAGAGTATAATGCAAACTACTACAAATGTTATAGATAAAAATTGGAAAGCACTTATTAAACCCAACAAATTAGATATCACTAGCAATGAAGATAAAACAATTGCAAAAGTAATAGCTGAACCATTAGAGAAAGGTTTTGGACAAACAATAGGAAATTCCTTAAGAAGAATTTTGTTATCTTCTATTCAAGGAGCAGCAGTGACCGCAATTCAAATTGATGGAGTTTTACACGAATTTTCCTCAATTAAAGGCGTAAGAGAAGATGTAACTGATATTGTTCTTAATGTAAAAAATTTAGC
>MDTA01034446.1_pt1 | contig 10396 bp, 9 predicted proteins | sample 811151 | NCBI WGS metagenome assembly MDTA01 (sample SAMN05326648, study PRJNA326480) | marine metagenome | isolation source: seawater | place: Indian Ocean: South | collected 2010 | reverse complement strand
GATAACTATTCCTGTTTGGAAACAAACTTTTATGATCCAATTACAGATTTAGAAGACTGCTTTATTGAAAATAACTCATCTCAAGATCTAATTATTTTAGGTGATTCAAGTTCAGTTGCTTTGGTTAAAAGCATAAATGAAAATAATAAATTCACAGATTTCAACAAATTATTCATCACCCTTTCCTACAAAGATTTTTTTATAGAGAATTTTGAAAGTTGTGATAATTGCATTTTTGATTGGATAGATGAAAGAGAAAATGTTTACATAGTTGTATCTGTTGAGTTACACAGATTTATAGAGGAAGAAGGTATTTATCCTTGGGATGGATATAGTGGCCAGGACTTGTCAGTGTTTAATTCAAATTTTATAAAATTATCTAAGATTTCCAAACAAATAGTATTTATTGAACCTTTTCCAACAATTCTTAAAACTAAACCAAAACCAATAGATTACCTTTCTCAACATCCTGAAGTGGAGGAAATTTATATTAAACAAACTGATTGGGTTGAGAATACAAAAAAAACTCAACAGAATTTAATGAGTCTGAGTGATACTATTGACAATTTACTCATATTAAAAACAAAAGACTTGTTTTGTGTTGAGGAACTAAATAAATGCTTTGTATATAAGAACAGCACATTACTTTATATCGACCAACATCATTTATCTTTAGATGGAGCATTTTTAATTACTAATCAATTAGAAAAATTTTTATATTAAACGTAATCTTTTTAGAAGAGAGCCTTTATTAAAAATACTAAAAAAAATTAATATATGAAATACTTCATTTACTAAAAAAAAGATATAATTATAAGGTTAACAAGGGGGAGCAGAAAGGCTTCTCTATTTATTGGTTAAATATCTTAACTTAATTCTTTATTTAAAATACAAGCCTTTTCCATGTCCTTTACCAGAATGGAGTCTCTAAATTAAGAATGAATAGTATGAACTACTCTGTAATAGTACCTTTTTTTAATGAAGAAAAAACACTACAAACTGCAGTTTTAAATTTATTAAAAGAAAATTTTGCTAGTGAGATTATTTTGGTAAACGATGGATCAAATGATAGCTCAAAGGAAATAGCTTTAAGATTAATTGAAAAATATAAAAACATTAAATTAGTGGACTCAAAAACCAACAAGGGGAAAGGACATGCTCTTAAAATAGGAATCAATAAATCGAAAACAAAATATATTGGAATACTTGATGCAGATTTGGAATATTCACCAAATGATTTAAAAAGATTATTTCTACATATCGAATTAAACGATGGTGATGTAGCATGTGGCTCAAGATTTATTGGAAACTTTGAAAGAAAAAATTTATATTTAAGAACCTATCTAGCTAACAAGATTCTGAGTAAGTTTTTTTCATTCATACACAGACAAAAAGTTACTGATATTGCAACATGTCTTAAAGTTTTTAAAAAAGAAATTTTTGAATTTATCGAACTCAATGAAAACGGTTTCTCAATAGAGGTTGAACTTTTGGCAAAAACTCTTGCAAAGTCTAAGAAATATTCCGAAATTCCAATAAGCTACTCTGCTAGAAGTTACGAAGATGGAAAAAAAATAAAATCTATTGATGGATTAAGATATTTTGTTACGATTTTGAAGTTTTCGAGACAAAAAAAATGAAAATGAAGTTGAACTATTTACGTAATTTTAAACTACAAAAAGAAAAAATGTTCATATTACTTATTACGATGATTTTAATTATTTATAAAATTTTTTGGAGTGCAATAGCAGCATCTTGGAGAGAAGATGAAGCAACTGTAATCTGGATTGCAGATAATTTATCTTCTATAAATACTCACGTAGGTCTTGTAAGTTCAGTTGGTTTACCAAATCCGAATTTACTAATATTGTTTTCAAAAATATTTACATTTTTGGATTCTCTTATTTCCGTATCTTTGTTTATTGCTTTTTTGAATATTTTCTTTATTTATATAGCATTAAAAAATAAAGAAAATGATTATAAAAATATTCTTTTATTTTCATTAATAGGGTTTTCTACTTATTTAAGCCAACATACAATAGAGCCATGGGGTCAGTCTGTATTAATAACTACTAACTCTTTATTTCTATATATTTTATTTAGATTTGTAGTTAATAAGCAATATTATGTATTTCCTTTATTTCCTGTAATTGCAATCTTGCCATCTGGAATTTATTTGGCAGGTTTAACAAACTCTATTGTGTACAGTCTATTTTTTGCAATTTTTACTTTATTGAATATAAAAAATATAAAATCTTTCTTTACCAATAAATATATAAACTTGATATCAGTAACTTTATTATTTTTGATCACTAGATTAACTTGGATTCCATTTTTCAATAAAGTTAACCTGAATACAATTTCTAAGGTTGGAAACAGTCCTTACGATGTTCTACTAATTTTTATTGAAAGATATAAAAATACCGTAAAATCTTTATTTGGATTTTGGGTTGATGAGAGATCATATTATTTTCCGATTACTGATGTGAACATAATTTCTAATTCAACAAATGATATTTATCAAGTATTTCTAAGATTTCACTGGTTTCTTCAAAGATACGCTCTGTTAAATATTTTATTAATTTTTATTCTATTAATATTTTTTCAAAAAATGCTTGATATGAATTATGTAAATAAAATTTTCATTCTAATATTTTATTTATTCTTATTTACATCTATAAGCCCAGCGATTGGTGGCAGAGAGTTTTTAAAATACCAAAGAATGTACAATTATATTGAAACATATTTTATTTATCTATATTTATGGTTTTTCGTAGGGTTTTGTTACAAAAACTTGAAAATATCAAAATTGTTAAATTTCTTAAATAGCATTTTGATTATTGTTTTTGTTACATTTAATATATATTTTTCTTACTATATTTTGTTAGACAACTATCAAAATAGATCAAGTATTTTGTCAGAATCTGATGTGCCGATGTTGTATAAACAACAAATTATGGAATTTATTGTTGATGATTGGAGTAAAACAGGAGATAGTAATGAAATTCCAATTTTTTATGACTTAGGAGGCGGTATCTATGATTGGGTGAATGATTTTGGTACATATTATTCACCATATTATTCATCAAATCCATATACTATTGGTCGAGGATTTGATTATATATTAAAGAAAAAATATGATTTAAGTAATTCGCAAGAAGGAAAACAATTTAGAAACATAGAAGAGGCTAGGTATATTATTTCTTATACATTCAGCACAGAAAATTTAGAGATTTACAGTAAATATGAAAATAATTATTTTGGCAGGTTAAGACTATCGATAAATAACAATTTTGATTTAAACAACTAAAAGATTATTTTTTAAGTTTTCGATATTTTAAAATCTTAATAAAAATATTCACCCCATCTTTAATTTTAATTTTCTTTCCTTGGGAGTAACTTCTAGCCGAATAATTTATTGGGACTTCAATAATTTTGTTGTTAGTTTTTAAAAATTTTGACAATATTTCAACTTCTATTCCAAATCCATTTTCTTCATGTATACACTCTTTCAAAAATGGTGTGGGCATTAACATATAACAACTTGCAATATCAGAAACCTTATAAGAGTTTAAGAGTGAAAATAATGAAGTAAAAATTTTATTGATAACCACAAGACCTTTATATTTTTTGAATCTTTTTATATTTCCAATAGTTCTAGAACCTAAGATTAAATCTTTCGGGTATTTTAATGACTCGTTATATAATTTTTTGATATCTTCTGGATCATACTCTAGATCTGCATCGTGAACAATTACATGGGATGTATTAACGAATTTTTTAGCTGATATAACGCAACTACCTTTTCCAGTATTTTTCTTATGTTGGTAAAGCCTTATATTTTGATATGAATTTTTTAACTCGGTTGCTATTTGGTAACTTTTATCTGTAGAGCAGTCATCAAATAAAATTATCTCATCATAACAATCTATTTCCAATACTCTTTTTACAGATTTCTGTAAATATTTTTCTTCATTGAAAAAAGGTACAATTATAGTCAGCGAAATAAAAACCTCCTTTATTACAATGATATAAGCATGATTAGAATTTCAAAATAAAAGTGATCAATAAAAACTATAGTTTATTGTCTAATATTCTTATTTTATCACTCGTTTTTATTTGTATTTTTAATATATTACATTATGACCCTATTGAAGGGTATGATGCAGAGGGGCATTATGAATATGTTGATCATTTTTCTAGATATTTACCTCGAGAAATTAACTTACCAAATGTTGAAAATTCAAGAGAATTTTTTAACCCCCCTTTAGGATATTTAATTCCTTCTTTTGTTCAGGTTTTATGTAGAAATATAATTGAGTCCGATACATTAATTGATGATTGTAGACCTGTTTATTCTATCGCTACCCAAATTGCTCAGCTTCTCTTGTATCTTGCAACGCTTTTTATTAACTTTAAAACCATAAAGCTTTTTTTTAATAAAAAAGAAAATATAAAATTAGAATTTCTTTTGTTAGCATCACTCACTGCAGTTAATTACAAAACTATTGTTCAAATCAGGGGGGAGCCTTATATTTTGTTTTTTTTAAGTTTTTTGCTTTTGATTTTCCTGAAAGCAGAAGAAGATAATTTTGCTCCTACTTTATCAAGAATAATTCAGTTTGGTGTAATTATAGGATTGCTTGCATTAAGTAGGCAGTGGGCTTTTTTATTATTTCCTGCTTTTTTTATTATCTACTTCTATGTTCCAATCTCACAAAAAATAAATTATATAAAGTTTGTAACGAGCTCTTTTCTTTTAGGGTTTGTAATATCTTCCTGGTATTATTTTTCACTGTTCATTAGGTATGGAACATTTACAGCTTTTAACAAAGACCCTGTTGGTTTTAATTTATCTAACCAACCTTTAAATTTTTATATTCCAACTTTAGAAGATTTATATTTGGTTTTCACAAAACCAATAAGGCCAAATTTTAGTAATCAATTTTTTTCTATTTTATATTCAGACTATTGGGGTGACTATTGGGGTTATTTTTCTTTCACAAGTAGAAAGCTTGAACTAGGTAGAAACCAAATATATATTGGAGATTACTTAGCAAGAGTCAATATGCTTTCTCTTTTTGCGACTATATTTATATTGCTTTCATTATTTAAAGTTTTGAAATATTATAAATCCAGTATTTTTGTTAAGTATATTTTCTTATCCGTAAGTATTACTTTTTTTGGATATTTATGGTTTTTAATTAACTATCCAGCCCTTCCAACTGGAGATACAAACAAAGCTGTATATATGGCACAATTTTTTAATTTGTTGTTGATATCTTCTACAATATTTTTAATTAAATTAAAAAGTAAAAGTCATATAATTTACAAAAGCTTAATAATTTATTTTATTTTTCTTTATTTTCACAACTATTCCTCATATCTTTCCCACTTTCCATATAGGTTTTAGTTACGGTGGATATTAATGGACTTGGGGTAAAGTAATATAAAATGAAATAAAATTTGGTAGTTTATGCAAAAAATTTTAGTAACTGGTGGACTTGGATATATTGGAAGTTATTTTATTGACAACTATAAAAATAAGTTTCAAATTCATGTAATAGATACTAACTATTTCCAAAATAACATAAATGATTTAGATAATATAACATATAAAGATGTTCGACAAATAGAAAAAAAAGATTTAAAAGATATAGAAGTCATTATACACATGGGCGAACTTTCAAATGACCCTTTAGGTGATTTGAATAAAAACATAACAAAAAAGATAAATAATGACGGAACTATCAATTTACTAAAATTAGCTGATAAGTCAGATGTAAAAAAATTTATATATATGTCATCAGCTAGTGTTTATGGATTTTCAGATAAAATTATGAATGAAACTTCAGAGGTAAATCCATTAACAGAATACTCTAGAGCAAAAGTTGCAAATGAAACTTACATAATAAATAATGAATTTTCATTTGAAACAATAATTTTAAGAAATTCTACTGCTTTTGGATTTTCAAGTAATCTCAGGTTAGATTTGGTTGTTAATGATTTAACTTACAATGGCTATTTTAACCAAAGCATTAACCTTTTATCTGATGGAACTCCAAAGCGACCCATTGTACATATACACGATATTTGCAAAATAATTTATGAATGTATATTAGATTCTAGAAATTTAGACAAACAAATTTTTAATGTGGGTAGTGAAGATATGAATTTTTCTATAAAAGAAATTGCACTAACAGTCGGTAAGATTTTGAACATTTATGATATTAATTTTGGGCAGAAGGATGCTGATCAAAGATCTTATCAATTAAATTTTGAAAAATTGAATGATTATTTCCCCAATTTCATAATTTCTTATGATCTTGAAAATGGAATAAAAGACTTAGTGCTAAATTTCAAAAACTATAATCCTACCGGTAAAGAAAATCGTATTAAAGTACTGAGGACTTTAATTACTGAGAAAAAGCTTAATAAGGATCTATTTTGGGACAATTTATAAATGTAAATTAATACTTTGCAAAGTACTATTCTACAAATATGACTAAATATTTAAATCCATTTAAGTATTTGAAATTTTTAAATAAAAAAATTAATCAACACAAAATTAAAAAACTTGAGAAGAAAATTAATAATATTAAATATTTATCAAAAAAATTGAAAAATATTTCAACTGTAGATAAATTGTTAGAATTCCACTTTAATACTTTTAGTTCAAACGAACACATTAATAAAGAAATGTTCAAAATATTGTTGGATCTCGGATCGGGAAGTAGTTTAGAAATTCTGGAAACTGGTAGCTCTGCTCATGGAACAAAAAGTTCAGTTTTGTTCGCTAACTATGTAAATTTGTTTGGGGGTCATTTAGATACAATAGATTTAAATCCAGACATAAAATTTAAGTATAAATATTTAGAAAGTGACAATGTTAAGTTTCATACTGGCGACTCAGTCGAGTTTATAAAAAATCTAGATAAACAATATATTAAAAATTTAGATCTAGTTTATCTAGACAGTTTTGATCTTGATGTTGAAAATCCAGCACCATCTCAAAATCATGGCTTTCAAGAATTCATTAACATATACGAATATATGAAAAAAGGATCTTATATTGCAATAGATGACACACCAACCAGTTTTGATAAGTTTGGACTGTTAAAAGAAAATAAATACAACTTTACCCCAGGAAAAGGAAGATTAGTTTTAGATTTTTTAGAGGATAACACAAAATTATTTGAAATTATTTTTCATGACTACGCTGTTGTTTTAAAAAAAATCTAGTCTTAAATAAACTTACTCAAATTAATTCAGTATGAATTTGAAGCTGGGGAAGTGTTAAAGTAAATTGTGAAATGAAAATAGTTATTGCAGCTTTAGTTAGGGGGTACCCTAACAAGTCAGGATATAGGAGTTTATTAAAACGTAATAAGTATATTTATAAAAATATTACATCTAAAGTTAATTACACTATTGACTTAATTCTTTTTCACGAAGGTAATATTTCTTTAGATCACCAAAATTACATTAACAAAAAATCACCTGACAAATATAATTTTATAGATGTTTCAAAAGATTTCGATTATAAAAAAGAAAATTTAGCTAATATTCCTGATTTAGAAAGATTTGGTATTGGCTACAGGCTAATGTGTAAATTTAATTTTTTTCATATTTGGAGCTATGTTGACAACTACGATTATTTAATACGTATAGATGAAGATGTATTAATAAAAAGATTTGATAGTAATTATTTTGATAATATTAATTCAAATTTTGTTTTTGGAACAGCAAATTTAACTAATGAAACACACACTTACACAAACAATTCCCTACCAGATGAATTGCAGAAAATATTTAATACTAATAATCAATCTTTTTATAACCATAAGTTTCCATATACAAATTTTTACATTACAAAATTAGATTTCTGGAAAGACAGTGAATTGAACGCTACTCTAAGAATTATTGCAGAAAATAATAAACAATTACTCGACAGGTGGGGCGATCTTCCGGTACTTGGAAGTGTATTAAATTATATGGAAGTTCAAATAACTATATTAAAAAATATAAAATACACTCATCTTTCACATCAAAATAAATTCAAAATAAGTAAAAAAATTAGATCTTAAGTTTTATACTTATTTAATTTTTTAGAATGAATATGTAGGTTTATTAATTCATATTTTTTATTTTTATAAAGCAATTCAGGATATTTTTTATAAAAGTATGGAAAAAAGTGTTCATTCTTTATTGCTTGCCCAACAACATGATTTTCATCGATAAACTTTTTAGTAAATTTATCTTTTGTTCCAGTTAAATACTGCCCGTAAGATGCAGGGTCAAACAAATATTTTGAAGAGTTAGGAAGCACATTTAGTAAATTAAATTCCTCTTTATTTTCCTCATAAATTAAGTGCAAGAGCTTCATTTCATTTAATTCCTTGCTTTTTAAATTGACTAAATTTTCTAAATCTTGGTTAATTAAATATCCGTAAACTTTATCAAGAATTTGGTCATAAATTTTTAATTTAGGTGTAAAAGAATATCCAAAAATTAACATATTTTCAGATAAGGGTGTGATATTAAATTTTGAATAGTCAAATTCTTGCTTTATATCATCAAATTTTTTAAAGATTAAAACATCGTTGTCAAAATGTACAAATTTATCAATATTTAAGTAATTTGCAACATCACTTAAGTAAAATAAGCGCAGTAATGAGGTTATCCATAGTCGATTATCTTCAGTAGAAAATATATTTAGTTTAATAATTTCCTTTGTTCTCTCAGACATAGCTTTATCTAAATTAATTATTTCAGCATTTTCAAAATGATCATTTGAGTTGATACCAAGATAAACTTTTGAATTTTCATCTATTTTAACTATTTGATTTAAACAATATTTTATATGCTTTGGTACGGGACCATCATGAATTAATAAATAGTTCACAATTTCATAGTAGTTGTTTGTAAAATTTTGAAAATTAATAAAATAATAAAAAAAAAAACTTAAAAAATTATTGTTAATATTAAAAAATATTATGCAAAATGAATATCAATACAATCTAGCTGCAAACCATTCAGCGCTATACGATGTAGATGAAAGAATAAATAAAGCACAAAAAACTATTAAAGTTTTAGAAGATTTTTTAGACGATTTAAAAGATTATCACCTATTAGACATAGGGTGTTCAACTGGCATTATGACCAAGGAATATAGTAACTATTTTAAAACAGTATTAGGAATAGATTTAGACACAGAAGCAGTTCAGTTTGCTGAAAAAAACTACAGTGGAGAAAATATAAAATATATTGATTCCCCACTAGAAGAACTTGACTTAAGAAAAGATTCAATAGATGTTATTACGTGCTCACATATTTATGAACATGTTCCCTCTGCTGAGCTTTTATTTAATAAAATATATGAATTACTTAAGCGTGGAGGTGTTTGTTATTTCGCTGCTGGAAATAGATACAAAGTGATAGAGCCACATTACAACCTTCCTTTTTTATCCTATTTGCCTAAAAAGATTGCGAATGTTTATTTAAGTATTTTCAAAAAGGAAAAATATTATTATGAAAATCTAATGTCTTTAAGAAACTTAAAAAAATTAGTTAAAAATTTTGAAATTCACGATTACACATTGGAGGTAATAAAGTATCCAAGTAAGTATTCAGCAAATGAAATGATTACTGAAGGGTCGCTCAAATACCGCATATTGAATTTTGTCGCACAAAAGCTTTACTTCATAATTCCAACTTACATTTGGATATTAAGAAAGCCTAATTGATTAATTTCAATATTTAAGATTGTAAAACAAGATATTCTAAAATATAGTTCATTAAATATGTATAAAAAAGAAAATAGAAAAAAATATATTCAACATATAAGGTTTTTAATTTATATTTTTTTATTTTTTCAGGGCCTTTTTAATTCTATAAATACTGGAGCTTCTTATGACATAGCTGGATTTAGATTTGGATCAGGTATTGTATTGAATAAAATATTACTTTTATTCACAAATCCTTTTAGCTCTGCATTAACTTCTTATAACGAAATTGAGTTTTATGGGCAAGTACTCCCTGTATCAAGTTACATTTTTGGCCATTCTGTAAATATAATTTTTGGTAAGAATCTAATTGAGAATTTTAGTTTCTTAAATTCCGATGATGTAATTTATACATTTATTTATATTTTTTTAGTAATTTACTTTATATTGCTTTTAGAAATAATCTTTAGACTACTTTCTAAAAAATATAGTAATTCTACTTCTGCAATGTTTATTCTTTTATTAGTTTTAATACCATCAATTAATGGACAATTATTTTTCAATATTAAAGATATACCATTTGCGCTACATTTGTATATTGCTTATCTTTGCTATTACTTCTATGTTGCAAAAGATAAGAAATTTATTTATGTAGTTATCTCATTTACATT
>MDTA01171429.1_pt1 | contig 10397 bp, 9 predicted proteins | sample 811151 | NCBI WGS metagenome assembly MDTA01 (sample SAMN05326648, study PRJNA326480) | marine metagenome | isolation source: seawater | place: Indian Ocean: South | collected 2010 | reverse complement strand
GGGAAGGCCGCGACAGCTCTGCTGACAGGCTCTTTCCCGTTCACCACCGGACACGTCATCCCGATCGATGGAGGTTTCCACCTCCGCAAAATCTAGAATCCTCTAAACCATTTATTCTGCTGCCATGCTCCAAGACGAACAAGACCTAGCCCCTTCCATGCTACATCCGGAACTGTCCCGGTTCTGGGCACTATCTGGAGAAAAAATAAGACTCATCGAAAGGGATTATGACCACTCTAAAGGTTCACCGGTGTTTACCATTGATGGGAAATACGCCACACGGGGCTGGACGGAATGGACACAGGGATTTGAGTTTGGGTCTGGCATCCTCCAGTTCGACGCGACAGGAGAGGAATGGTTTCTGGAATTTGCACGTAATCAAACACTCGCCAAAATGGCTCCACACCTGAGCCATTTTGGAGTGCATGACCACGGCTTCAATAACGTATCAACATACGGAAACCTGCTCAGGCTATATGAATCCGGCAAATGCGGAGACAGTCAGTGGGAGCACGCATTTTATCAACTCGCCCTTAAGCTTTCATCGGCCGTTCAGGCCAAACGCTGGACACAAACCGCTGACGGCGGATTTATTCACTCCTTCAACGGCCCCCATTCGCTGTTTGTGGACACCATTCGCTCCTGCCGATCACTCGCACTCGGGCATCTGCTTGGCCACCGGTTCATGGATGAGGGAGATCGAGAAATCTCCTTGCTCGGCCGCCTTGTAAAGCACGCAAAAGCCACTGCTCAATATTCCATTTATTACGGAGAGAACCGGGATATCTATGACTTAGAGCCGGGCAGAACAACTCACGAAGCGGTATTTAATACGGTTTCCGGGGAGTTCCGCTGCCCCGCAACCCAGCAGGGCTACAGCGCGTTCAGCACCTGGACACGGGGACTGGCCTGGGCAATGCTCGGCTTTAGTGAGCAGCTCGAGTTTATCCGTGAAGTCAGCGATGAACAACTCACACCACATGGAGGTCGTGATGACATCGTCACGGTATTTCTCAAAGCCGCTCGTGCCACCTGCGACTTCTTTATCAAGAACACGCCAAAAGACGGCATCCCATACTGGGACACAGGCGCACCCGGACTTTCAGGACTTGGCTGCGATTATCTGAACACGAACAGCGACCCATTTAACGAGCACGAGCCTGTTGACAGCTCCGCCGCCGCAATTGGAGCCCAGGGGCTTCTTCGTCTGGGGCGCTACCTCGGTGAAGAAAGCGAAGATGGCAGAAAGTATTTTCAAGCTGGCCTCACTGTTGCCAGAAGCCTATTCAACAGCCCCTACCTGAGCGATTCGGAAACACATCAGGGGCTCATCCTCCATTCCATTTATCATCGTCCCAACGGATGGGACCATATCCCAATGGGCAGCAAAATACCCCGGGGCGAATCATCCATGTGGGGCGACTATCACGCACGGGAACTAGCTCTCTACATTGGAAAACTTGCAGATGGTTCAGACTACAGATTTTTTGACTGCGTCCCGACCACCAATGAATAACATTTTGGACAAACTCGCCATTCACACCATAACGACCAAGCCATGGTCTGCGGAGGAATGCATCACCAAGTATTCGACTGCCGGTGTCAGTGGCATTACCTTTTGGAGATACAATTTCGAAACATCTTCCCCGCGCGATCTAGGAAATCAGGCAAGGGAAGCCGGTCTCGAAGTGGTCTCACTTGCACGAGGTGGATTCTTCCCCGCTGAAACCCAACTGGGCCGACAAACGGCCATTGATGACAACCATCGCGCGATTGACGAGGCTTTTGAGGCCGGAGCACCGTCGCTTGTTCTGGTCTGCGGCGCACTTGCAGAGCAATCACTCGAAAAATCACGTGGGCAGATTCAAGACGGCATTGCGGCATGCATTGAACATGCACAGCAGGCAGGAGTGATTCTGGCCATAGAGCCACTGCATCCGATGTATGCAGAAACCCGCTCAGCAATCAACAGCATGCAACAAGCAGCCCAGCTCTGCCAATCCCTCGACAATCATCCCAATGTCGGCATTGCATGTGATGTGTATCATACATGGTGGGACCCCACCCTGGAGAAAGAAATTGAACATGCCGCTAAGGCAGGAAACCTGACAGCCTTCCATATCTGTGACTGGATTACACCCACCACAGACCTACTCAATGACCGGGCACTGATGGGCGAAGGCTGCATTGAACTGAAGAAGATTTCAGCTGCGGTAATGGAGGCAGGCTTCAAAGGTCATCATGAAGTAGAGATTTTTTCCAACCGCTGGTGGGGCTCAGACCAGGACCAATACCTCTCCGCAATCATCCATTCTTTTAACAATATACAAAAATGACACATCACGTCGGCATTATACTTAATGGCGTCACAGGGCGCATGGGCACAAACCAGCACCTTGAACGCTCGCTGTGCGCAATCATCAAAGATGGAGGCATCCTTCTGGATTCCGGTGAGCGAATCATGCCCAACATTATCTTGACCGGACGCAGCAATGAGAAGTTGAAGAAACTCGCCGAAGAGCATGGCCCTTCAACTATTGGCAAGCCTTTCCCATATACAACCGATCTTCAAGGCGCACTGGAAGGCAAGCATGGGAACTACGAAGTTTTCTTCGACGCGAGCAGCACACTGCATCGCGGAAAATTTATCGAGATGGCAGTGAATGCCGGTAAGTCCATCTACTGCGAAAAGCCCACTGCCGTCGACACTTCAGAGGCTTTCCGCCTTGCTCAACTGGTCGATCGTGCCGGCCTTAAAAACGGGGTTGTTCAGGACAAACTCTGGCTACCCGGCTTCCTAAAAACTCGCTCACTCAAGGAACAGGGTTTTTTTGGAAAAATCCTCAGCGTGCGGGGTGAGTTCGGCTACTGGGTTTTCACTGGGCTTGACGGACAACAATCAGCCCAGCGCCCCAGCTGGAACTATCGCTCCGAAGACGGTGGCGGCATTATGATCGATATGTTCTGTCACTGGCATTACCTCATTAATGACCTATTTGGCCCCATTGAGAAGCTTGTCGCTTATGGCAATACGGACATCAACCTGCGCAATAATGAAAATGATGAAACCTTCGATTGCACCGCAGATGATTCCGCATACGCGATCTTCGTGCTCCGTGACGGAACAGTCTGTCAGTTCAACAGTTCATGGTGCGTCAGGGTTCGCCGCGATGACCTTCTTTGTCTGGAAATCAATGGCACCGAGGGTTCTGCCATAGCAGGACTAAGAGACGTCAGGATTCAGTCATCTGCAGACACCCCAAAACCAGTATGGAATCCAGATGTGGAGCAACCCATCAATTTTTTCGAAGGATGGAAAGAGGCTCCCGGAAAAGAAGCTTATGAGAACGCCTTTAAAGTTCAGTGGCAGGAATTCCTCAAGCATGTCGTCATTGACTCGCCGTGGAAATATTCCCTTCAGGAGGGAGCGCTCGGCGTTCAACTGGCGGAGCTGGGCATGCAGAGCTGGAAAGAATCCTGCTGGGTAAACGTTCCTACGCTATAGTTGATTCCCGGATAGCTCGCCTCCCGGCAGCACCTCTTCAAAAGGCAAGGCCCTCTCTGGAACCTCGACACCATAAAAACGGTCGCGCTCAACTTTTCCCAGAAAAGCCAGTATCCCACGGGATATCCCTATACTTAATTTCTTGCGGTAATCCGCATCCTGCAATCTTTCCCGCTCGCGCGTGTTGCTAAGAAACCCGCACTCAACCAATACGGCAGGACAGGAAACCAGCCGAGTCAGCACCATGGCGCCGCTCTTGATCCCACGATCAACAGCCTGAGTCATTCTGCATGAAGCAGACTGTATGTCATGTGCAAGCAACTCACCGCGGCGGTCGATAAATTGCGCATCCGATTCGACATCAAAAATTGTTCTTTGCCGGGAAACAACGGAAGTTGGCTTGTCGTGCGTATAATATGTTTCAATCCCTTCAGGCTTGGCACTGGTCGATGCGTTGTGATGAATACTGACAAATAGTGCAGTAGGATATTCGTTGGCAATATCAACGCGGTGGCGCAAACTTCTCCAGTTATCCCCCTGTCGGGTAAACACCACACGAACTCTTTGCGCCCTCAACTGCTCAGCAACAAGGTGAACAACCTTCATGTTCAAATCCTTCTCTGGTGATTTCCCGGCCACCGTGCCTCCATCGCGCCCGCCATGACCTGCATCAAGAACGACAACTGCACGAGGGCGAATAAACTTGCGAACCTTAGGCGATCGGCTTGAAGCGGAATCCGGCAAGACAAACTTCTTGGCCAAAGCTTTCAAGTTGTGCTTGCTGGCCAGCACCCCGGAAACCTCAGCCATATAAACTAGAGAGACGATCAGCAGGAACACCCCACCAATAAAAAGAGGCAGCTGGAGCAAAAATCGGAAAATTCGCAACATTTGACCCTGAATTATGCCTCAATCGAGGGCAAAAAGCTAACTTATGCACATTTTTAACTTGAGTTAACCAATAAAAATTTTAAATTTTATAAATGTTTTTGTCACAAAACTCTCTTTTTACAAAAAAACTGATCATTTTGGTTAGCATCATTATTGCCATCTACTCGCACCCTTCGGTTGCTCAAAACCGCTATGGGGCAAGTGCTGACCTTCACTCCAGAATGAATGTTGTCGAAGGCACGCTGCAAAACACGGCAGGAAAAGTTGGTAAACTTGAGGGCGATGTACAGTCCATCAAACAACACATCGGTTATACAAAGAGATCGAATAACAATGCTGCAGTCGCCACTACCAAGGTCAAAGGCATCAGTCACCTTGTCGTTGCCGGAGAAACACTCAGCAGTATCTCAAGGCGATATAAAGTTGGCGTCGACCGACTCGTTGCTGAAAATCAAATCACCAATCCCAACACGCTGCATCCTGGGCAGGAAATCTTCATCCCTGGGCAGAAGGGATCTCCTGCGATCCCAAAAGCCATCCCAGTCAGTGATCCCCCTTCTACGCGTTCAGCAATGACCCATACAGTAAGGGTTGGAGACACATTAAGCAGTATTGCCCGTAAATTTGGTGTCAGCACGACATCAATCGCAATCGCAAACCGCCTGCTTGATCCCAATGCGATCAGGATCGGCCAAAAGCTAGACATACCGGATAGCACAACGCCAACAACACCACTAGTGGCTAAAACCGAAACGCATTCGACGCCTCCAAAACCGTCTTCCCCTCCACGTCCTCAGTCAACACAGGGAGGTGAAATGGTGGCTCCTGACGGTTATGGTTTCTATCAGATCGAGCCGGGTGACACTCTCCATTCTATTGCTATTTCTTTCGGCACTAACCCTAATGAACTCAGGATTCTCAACGATTTCCCACCGAACAGCAATTCCCTGCGTATTGGAGACTATCTGCTGGTCCCTGTTCCTGACGACACCCTTTTTGAGAGTTAGGCTAGAGAAGAATACTCGAGGGTAGGTCTCTTTCAATCTCCCCCGCCCTATAGCCAAACCCTGCACTTCCAAGAGAAGAAAGGTCAAGATGTCCATTCTCTCTCTTGAACAACCCTGGGTGTATTTTGGCCTCAGGAAGTGAGGCTTCCGGATAGAATTGCATCCCATTACTCTCCACTCCCATAATGGTTCCGGCATAGCTTGCCAGTTGCACATGAGGCAATTGGGCCAGCATCGGGTTGGTAAGATCCTGCACCATCAAACCCATCTCATGTTGCCTCGCCCAGCACAGGCTCAATAAAGCTCCACTCAATGTCTTGCACGTTTTGAGCGCAACGCCCGTCCACCCCAATGACCTCCCAAGACTGACATAACTCCAGTCATGAGCACTTTCATCCATATATAGTGGCTTGCGCGCACTGACGGAGGTTACATCAATCTGATTTGCAGAAAGGTCATAAGGGAACGGTTGCTCAACATATAGCAATCTTGAATAAGTATCCGCCTCATCCCTTTGGAGACGGTCCAATACCTCATTGACATAAGAAGGATCGGTAACCGTGCAGTTAAAATCGGCAGACAACCAATCGACCCCCTCCTGAGCAGCAATATGCCCGATACGTTCTAGCCTCTGATAATCCCAATTCAGGTCAGTTCCTCGAAGCTTAACCTTCAAACACTTCAGTCCGTCTTTCCGTATCCAGTCTCTCAATAGGACAGGATAACCATCATCAGGCTCGTCCCCCTGCAAACATGATTCTTCTAGAGGATCAAGCCCTCCCACTAGGTGCCATACCGGAATACGCTCAGACCCGCTTACCAAGTATTCCTCTGGGTAACTGCCCCTGAATACCTCACTTGGCTCCAAGTAATAAGAAAGATCCCTGTTTAGCCACTCCTTACCCAGCATGGAAAACACTCCTTGTTCGTGAAGGTTCCCGAATGCGTCATGGATAGCAATGTCATAAGGTGAAAATGCAACCAGGGCGGCCAGATACGGCAATGAGGCATCCTCTTCACATTCCACCCCCTCATCGGCTTTCAGCCTCGGCAGGAATTCGGAAATGAAATCAATGCCGATTTCCATTGGGTGGCCACTTAAATCCGAATCCATGAGAGCTTTGCCCGAGACCCGACAAAATTCCAGCAACCGATCTTCCCTTTCTTCATAAGAAAGATCTGAGGGCCACACCCAAGCAACACTGAGAGGTGTCTCTCCCCAGCCTTCCGCCTCAACACCATCCTTTGAGCGAACTCTAATTCTCACCCGTGCGCACTTTACCGAAGTAACAACCTGGCTACCAAACTTAAGCGGGACCCTCAACTCGACAGGAAGAATGTAAAGCTGCGCATCAATTACCCGTATATCGCTCGACTTTGTCACAAGTTAACAATCGTGCGATAAATCCTGTCCAGATCAACCTGTTATTGATAGCAGATAACTATTACGCTTACATCCACTATCATGAAGCAACTTTCCCACCGTATTTATATTGCTCTCCTCCTCTCCTCTCTTGCCACAGCTCATGCAACTCCTGTCGGTTTTGACGCTGACAAACTCGCCACGGTAAGCAGGAAGGTGCAGTCTCTCGTTGATCAGCAAGCAATCGCTGGGGCTGTAGTCCTTATCGCGCGCAACGGCAAGGTTGCATTACACGAAGCGCGGGGAGTCTGTGACATTAAGTCGGGAGCGCCGATGAAAAAGGATACCATCTTCAGGATTTACTCGATGACCAAACCGATTACAACGACCGCGGTCATGATGCTCGTTGAGGAAGGCAAGCTTTCCCCCTCAGACCCTGTATCTAAATACATCCCGGAATTGAAAAACCTCAAGGTATACACTTCCAAGGATAATGATAAAAAGGCCACAAAAACAATGACTGTTTCGGACCTTATGCGACACACCTCTGGCCTCAGCTATGGTTTCACAGGTGGACCTATTGCTAAGCTCTATCGAGAGAAGCGAGTCCTCGACCGTAATTCCTCACTCAAGCAAATGATTGACAAACTCTCTACAATTCCCCTTCAAGCCGAACCCGGCAGTTCATGGGTTTACAGCGTTTCCATTGATGTGTTGGGACGTCTTGTCGAAGTAGTGACTAAAAAACCTTTCTCAGAATTTGTTCATGACCGGATATTTGTTCCCCTCGGCATGAAAGACACCGGTTTTTATGTGCCTAAAAACAAATCGCAGCGTCTTGCCAGTCAGCACTCACGAAACGCATCAGGCAAGCTCAGAGTCAGTGAACCCGGAGCCTCCAGCCCCTTCCAGAAAAAACCGGTTCACGAATCAGGTGGTGGCGGCCTTTGTTCCACAGCCAACGATTATTTCCGATTCTGCCAGATGATCCTCAATGGAGGGGAACTTGATGGCGTCCGACTACTTAAGGCTGAAACAGTGGCAATGATGACCACGAACCAACTGCCTGCTTCCATTCCAAATATTGGCATTGGAGATAATCGGAAAGGCATCGGCTTTGGTTATGGTTTTGCAGTTCGGAAAATGGAGAGTGACTGGGGATTTGGAGGTCGTGTAGGTGAATTCGGTTGGGGCGGTGCAGCAAGCACCCATTTTTGGATATCCCCGAAGGACAGGCTCATTGTCATCACCCTACGAAATTTTATGCCCTACGAGTGGACCCTAGAGAAAGAGCTTAAAAGGCTTATCTATGAATCACTTGAAGAGTGAGCATTTGTCTCTGCAACTGCCGAGTCGTGCTTGCCCATCGCCACAGACAACCATCTGAACTCTGCAGAGTTATCAAGGGCTACCTTCAGGAGCATGGTTAGCGGCACAGCAAGAAACATCCCGATCAGTCCCCATATCCATCCCCAGAAAACCACTGACAAAACAACCATTGAAACAGAAATGCCGAACTTTCTTCCAAGCAGCATCGGCTCAATAAAATTACCGAGCAACATGTTAATGGCCAGAAAACCAATCAAGACAAGGCAAGCAACACCTGGAGTCTTATCAACCAATGCGAGTAAGGTTGGCGGAACACTGGCTATAATGGAACCAATGGCAGGAATGTAATTGAAGGAAAAAGCAACCATTCCCCAGAGCAGGGCAAAATCTAATCCCAACTGCCACGTTATAAGACCTGCCAGCACCCCAGTAATCCCGCTGATAACTGTCTTTATGCCCAAATATTTCTGAATGTCTTTTGCGGCTTCGGCAAACCGTGACAGGTCAGGACCACGCGCCAGTTTAATTGCCCCCATCTTTCGACTAAAGCCACCGGCCTCAGTAAGGAAAAAAATCAGGATAATCAACACAAAGGTAAAATCCTTAAGAAACTCAGCCGCACCCCCGAGAAAGCCCACAAAAAAAACCTCAACAGCCTGCATTACCTCCTCGGCTTCAACCTTCATTTCATAATTTAATTCTTGCTTAGTCCACTCCTGAAATTCAGCCGCCCTATCAACAAGACCCTTGTTGTAATAATCAAATTTATCCTGAAACTCCGTGGCTAAATTTAAGCCTATCATTACAACGGGGCTGAGAATTCCGATATCAACAATGACCGTTAACAATACGGCAGGGAATCGTGGCAATCCTCTTTTCCGTAGAGTTCTGAGAATCGGAAGACTGACTACTGCAAGGAAAAAAGCAAGTATCACCGGGAGCAATAAGTCAGCTGCCAGCTTCAAACCCCCAATGACAATCACGATACTGGCCAGAGCAGACAAAAGCTTCAGGCCGTTAATGCGTCGCGTAGATGGCTTTTCCATTTTTTAAGTTCCGCTCATTCATTGTTTATCACAATGATATTCTTCGCAACACCTTCAATTACCTTGAATGCTCAAAACTATTTGTGAAAATTCAAGCTACCCCCAATAATCACTAAATGATGACAAATGACCTTGGGCTCACATCAGGGCTAATCTCCTCTCTTTTTCAGTGGCCTGAAGATCCGGAAGAATGGCTCAATTACACCATATCGGAAGCTCAAATCGAATGCTTCAGAGATCAAGGCTACCTTACGGGGGTTCCATTGTTAACATCTGAACAGATCGATGTGCTTAAAGAGGAGCTACTGGAAATGACCATCCCTGGCCATGCGGGTAACGAATTTTTTTACGAATATCACAGCAATGAATCGGAAGACCCTGACACCATCCTTTTTCATGCGCTAGGCGCATGGCGTGTTCGCACAGCCTTTCATGACCTCTTGTGGAACCCGGCCTTCCTTATTCCTGCATACCAGCTTCTGGGTAAGAACTTTCGTCTTTTTCATGATCAACTCTTTAGTAAGCCCGCACGCCACGGCGGCGTAGTTGCATGGCACCAGGACTACTCCTATTGGACGTGGACAACCCCCATGGAACACCTCACCTGCTGGATCGGACTGGATGACACAGATACATCAAACGGTTGCATGTACTACGTTCCCGGGAGTCACCAATGGGGACTACTAGAGAAAAAAAGCTTGGCCGGGGAAATGGACGCCATTGGCAAGCAGCTCACTGATGATCAGCTTGAGGACTTTGATCGAAAAACCCCCGTTGAGATGAGGGCTGGTGAAGCAAGTTTCCATCATCCACTCCTCATGCACGGCTCTTACGAAAATCACTCTGAAAGAAGCAGAAGGGCGACCATCATCAATGTCTTCGCCGACGGAGTTAAATCCAATCGCGAAAATGATGGTAGCAATGCACCGGGAGCTGACAACTATCCACAAGTTCCGAAGGGAGAAATGATGCAGGGAACTTACTACCCCCTGCTACTTGAAGCCGAGAAGACGCTGGGACGAATCAGTTCACAAATCCCGACCATAGCCGACTTTTTATAATACCCAAAAAATAGGTAACTAAGCTTACCGAACACTGAGCCTTTGCCATACAGGCCGTTGAAATACAGTCTCACTCATTGACACAATAATGGTGACTTGGCGCTCCGCAAACTCCTGGATCAGCTATAAATAAACGCCCGGCCAAAGGTTCTTCATCATCGCGAAGGCCAACTCTGGCCGTAGTGATATACAAAT
>MDTA01129132.1_pt1 | contig 10399 bp, 12 predicted proteins | sample 811151 | NCBI WGS metagenome assembly MDTA01 (sample SAMN05326648, study PRJNA326480) | marine metagenome | isolation source: seawater | place: Indian Ocean: South | collected 2010 | reverse complement strand
TAGTGATCTATTAGGTTCATTTGATTTTCAAGATAAAAAGAGTTTTAATTATAACTTTAGATATGATGTAAATGACAACTATTTAAAGTCTCAGAATATTAACTTTATTTCACCAACAATTATTGGAGATTTAAATTTATCATATTTAGATGAAAAAACTAAAATAGATAATAGCATTACTCAAGATACTGAAACATTAAATTACGAGCTAAAATCAAAAAAATTTAAAAAATTCTCTAAAATATATTTATCAGGCTTGTATGATTTAAAAAAAGAAATTAATAGTGAATATTCATTTGGATATACTTATTTTGATGAATGTTTTGGAATCAATTTGGATTTTAATCGCAAGTCATATGAAGAAGATAATTTAAAACCACAAGACATACTGACATTAATGTTTTCATTTAAAAATATCGGATCATATAAATCTTCAAACTTAGCTGTTTCAGAAACAGATAAACAGGACATAAGATGGGAAACTGGGGATTCAAATGAAAATTTATTCGAAATAATAGATTAAATATTATGTTAAGAGTAATTTTAATTTATTTCGTTATAAATGTTCTTCATTTAAATCAAAGTATAGGTCTCGAAAATAAAATTTTATTTAAGATAAATAATATTTCCTATACATCTTTTGATATAAATTCTAGACAAGTTTATTTAAAATTTATCGGTGATGAAAAGATAAAAAACATTAATGAAATAATTAATGATTTCATCTCTGTGAATTTATTCAGAGAATATAATAAAAAAATATTTAATGATAAATATTTGGAAAGTGAAATTAGAGAGATTTATAATAATATTATTGAAAAAAGAAATAACCCAGAAGATATTAATTTTAATAATGAATTTAAAAATAATATCTTGATAAATCTCAAATTAGACCTGAACAGAAAAAAAATACTAGAAGAAATACTTAATACAAAACGAAATATAATTTTTAGTGAAGAAGAAGAAATAGATTTACTATACAATATAGAAATTAACTACGTATCATTTAAAGAAGAAGAAGATAGTGACATTTATAATCAATTAATGAACAATAACTTTAATAATATAATAAAAATACAAGAATTTTTAAATAAAAATAATATTAATTATTTTTCTAAAAAAACAGAGATTAATAAAATTAATGAAGTAGATGCAAATATTAAAAATAAGATTCTTACAAATGAACGGTTTTTTATGATTAAAAAAAGTAATCTAATATCTTTTTTTCAAATTACAAAAAAATTTGAAACAGAAGAAGAAATAATTGCTGAAATTTATAGTGTTGAAGTAAGCAATAAAACCAAAAAAGAAAATATATCATGTGATAATATAGAAAATTTTGATAAAAATATTTATAAAATTAATAGAAAAGAATACGAATACAAAAAGTTAAATAATAAGATTAAAGAAAATTTAATACAGAAAAATGATTTTTTAATTATTAATAATGAAAATAAAATTACTTATATTTTATTATGTAATTTGAAGTTTAATAGAGAAATTTTGAATAATTTTAATTTAAATAAAAAAATAAATAAAATTGTCAGTAGAGCAGAATCACAATTTGTTAAAAAATATTCTGAAAAATTTAATCTTATTTATATAAATGAATAAATACATAGCTGTTACGTTGGGAGATATTAATGGTATTGGTATAGAAATATATTTAAATATTTTAAAAAAAAATAAAAATAATAATTTTATACTTTTTACAAACTATAAATTAATATCAAAATATCTTAAAAGAAATAATAATAATCTTAAAATTAATACTGTAAACATTTTAATAGAAAAAATTTATTTTAAGAAAAAATATTTAAATATTTTTAATTTTGACGCCACAACACCTGAAGAAAACACTTTTAAATCTCTTAAAATTTCATATTTAACTGCAAAAAGATTTCAATTTAAAGGAATAGTAACATTACCACTTAGAAAAGATTTAATAATTCAAAATGTGTATTCTAAATTTATTGGTCAAACTGAGTATTATCAAAAACTTGATAAAAAAAATATTTCTAATATGATTTTATATCATAAAAAAATTATAGTATGTCCTTTGACAACTCATCAAAGTATAAAATCAATATCTAAAATCGTAAGTAAAAAAAATTATATTTATGATAAGATTTTATCACTTTATAATACTTTAAAGTATGATTTTAATATAAAAAAACCAAAAATCTTAATTTCAGGACTTAATCCGCATGCTGGAGAAAATGGAAATATAGGACAAGAAGAAATTAATATAATTGAACCATCAATAAAGAAAATAAAAAAGAAAAATATAAGTATAACTGGACCAATTTCAGCAGATAGTATGCTTATTGAAAAGAATTTAAACTTATATGATTGTTTTGTTTTTATGTATCATGATCAAGCATTAATACCATTTAAATATATAAGTAGATTTTCAGGTGTAAATTTTACAGGTAATTTAGATGTTATTAGGGTATCACCTGATCATGGAACTGCCTACAATCTTAAAAATTCAAAGAATGTTTCCGATAAGTCTATTTTAAATTGCTTTAATTTAATTAATCAAATTAGTATTAATAGAAAATTTAATGATAAAAGAAAAAATAAAAAAATCCTTAAGTCAAAATTTTATTAAAGATCAAAATATTTGTGAAAAAATTGTAAATCTTATTACAATTAAAAATAACTTTATTATTGAAATAGGCCCAGGTTATGGAAATTTGACAGATTTTATTTTAAAAAAATCGCCTAAAAAATTAATACTTATTGAAAAAGATATTAAACTTTATGAATATTTATTAGAAAAATACAAGAATGTGAAAAATATATATATTCTAAATGAAGATGTAATGAATTATAATTTTTATAACCATAAAGATTATAAAATCATTTCCAACCTACCTTATAATATAAGTAGTAAAATTATTTTAAAACTCTTAAAACTATCAAATAATATATCTGAAATTGTAGTTATGATACAAAAAGAAGTAGCATTAAAGTTTGATTATAAAATTAAAAAACCTAATAAATATAAATTTATTACAAAAATAAGTGCTGAATACAGTAGATGTTTTGATGTTTCAGCTAATGTCTTTATTCCTAAACCAAAAGTTAAATCCACTGTTGTGAAATTCATTTTAAAAAAAAGTAAAATTAATTGGAAGAAATTGACCGAATTCAATACATTAATCTTTAAAAATAAAAGAAAAAAAATTTATAATAATTTAAAAATTACAAATAAAAATAATTTATATAATAAAAGAGTTGAAGAATTGAGCTTTAATGAATTATTAACTATATATAATTCTTTTTAAATTTTTATCTAAATTAATTTTATTTTTATTATTCATCAGATCAAATTCAATATATTTTTTGATATTATTAACAGTATCATGAATATTTTTATTAATTAAAACATGTTTATATTCAGTATAATGCTTCATTTCTTTAATAGCATATGACAATCTTAAGTTTATTTCTTTGGGATTATCTCTGCCTCTTTTCACTAATCTTTTTTTTAATTCAGATTTTGAAGGTGGTAATATAAAAAAATCTATAATATCATTTTTATCTACTTGCCTTCTAATTTTTCTTGCTCCTTTCCAATCTATATCAAATAACAGATAATTATTATTTTTTTTTGCTTGAGTGATATTTTTATATGGAGAGCCATAATAATTATTAAAATTTTTTGCAGTTTCAATAAAAAAACTTCTATCTTTAAGTTTTAAAAAATTTTTCTCAGATACAAAAAAATAATCTCTTCCATTAATTTCATTTAATCTTTTATTTCTAGATGTATAGGATATGGAAAGAGTAATATTTTTCATTTTTTTTAACAATAATTTACATAAAGTAGTTTTTCCAGCCCCAGATGGTGAAGATATAATAATTAATTTACTTATCATTTCTATACTCTCTTAATTTACGCTTATGTTCTTTAAAGTTCTTAGAAAAAATATGTTTATTGTAATTTTCATTAAAAAAATAGAATAAAAAATCTGTTTTATAATTTTCTAAAATTAATTCAATTGTTTTAGTTCCAACATATGCAATTGGTCCAGGAGGAAGTCCATTAATAACATAAGTGTTATAAGGATGTTGAACTTTTAAGTCGCTATAGTTTAATTTTCTACCTAAATTATAATTACCATTGGTTAAAGCAAAAATGACGGTAGCATCTATTTGTAATTTAATTTTGTCATTTAATCTGTTGATTATTACTGAAGAAATTTGTTTTTTATCAAAATAATTTAAACCTTCTTTTTCTATTAATGATCCTATTATAAATAACTCTTCAATAGTATATTTATCCATAAAAATATTATTTTTGATATTACTGATATATTTTTCTTTATGTTCAATTAATTTAAGATAAAATTTATCAAATTTTTCATACTTATTAAAAAAATAAGTATCAGCAATAATTTCATCATACTCCATAATATGAAATTCATCAAAGTATTTTGATAATTCTATATAAAGATCTTTTTTAGACCACCCTTCAACTATTGTTATTTTATTAAGTATATTACTTGGTTTGGATATCACATTTAGAAGCTCTATAAATGTAATTGTATTTTTAATATTAAAATGTCCATAATGTATTTTTTTTTTACTATAGATTGAATTTATTCTATAAAATAATTTGAATATAGTTATTTCTATTGGACTTAATTCATAAAAGTTATTTAGAATTAAATTATTAAAATTTTCACCTTTTTCAATAAATAAAACCTCCTTTTTAAAATGTAATTCTTTGTTTATTAAAAAATAAAATAAAGAAACAAATACTAAGAAAATTATTACTAATATAATACTAAAACTTTTTAAATAATAATGCAGTATTGGTTCCTCCAAACCCAAATGAATTACTTAATGCATAATTAATTTCTTGTTGAACAGATTGTTTCGAAATTAAATTTATACCATCAGAGTCAATCGGATTATCTAAATTAAGAGTGGCGGGTAAAGTATTTTCTGTAATTGCTAAAATTGAAAAAATTGATTCTACACTACCTGCAGCTCCTAAAAGATGGCCTATTGAAGATTTGGTAGAGCTTACATTCACTCCTTTATCAAATAATTTTTTAATTGCATTTAATTCTATCTCATCACCTTTAATAGTGGAAGTACCATGAGCATTAATATAATTAACTTGATCTGTATTTATTTTTGCCATTCGTAACGCCTCTTTCATTGCTCGATAACCACCATCACCATCTTCAGATGGCGAAGTTATATGGTAAGCGTCTCCTGACATTCCATAGCCAATAAGTTCTGCATAAATCTTTGCACCTCTTTTTTTAGCAGACTCTAATTCTTCAAGAATTAAAATACCTGAGCCCTCTCCCATTACGAAGCCATCCCTATCTTTATCCCATGGTCTCGATGCAATTTCTGGATTATCATTAAATGAAGTACTCAAACTTCTAGCTGCACAAAAACCAGCAATACCTAATCTGCAAACCGCAGCTTCTGATCCGCCGGCTACCATTATATCGCAAGCACCTCTTTTTATCATCTCTCCAGCATCACCGATTGAATGGGCTCCAGTAGCACAAGCTGTAACTACTGAGTGATTTGGACCTTTAAATCCATATTTAATTGAAATTTGCCCTGATAATAAATTGATTAATGAAGATGGAATAAAAAAAGGTGAAAGCTTTCTAGCGCCCTTGTCATTAATTGTGAGAGAACCCTCGTATATGGTTTCTAATCCACCAATTCCTGATCCAACTGAGACTCCAACTTTTAGTTTTTGATTATCAGATAGGTTATTTAAATTTGCATCATCAATTGCCATTTTTGCGGCAAGAAGGCCATATTGGATAAATCTATCGTTTCTTTTGATATCTTTAGAGTCAATATATGATGACTTATTAAAAAAGTTACTGCTATCAGGATCATTAGATAGATAACCGGCTATTTTACAGGTAAGATCAGACGTATCAAAATGATTTATTTTGGAAATTCCAGATTTACCCTCAATCAAATTACTCCATGTAGAATTTTTGTCATTTCCTAGTGTAGTCAATAAGCCTAATCCAGTAACGACAACTTTTCTCATTCAAGAATTAAAATTTATTTATTATTTTCTATATAATCGATGGCGTTTTGTACAGTTTGAATAGTTTCTGCAGCATCATCTGGAATTTCAATACCAAATTTTTCTTCAAAAGCCATTACCAGCTCAACTGTATCTAAACTATCGGCACCTAGATCATCAATGAACTTTGCTTCAGGTAATACTTTTGATTCATCAATGCCCAAATGATCAACTACAATTTTTTTTACTTGCTCTTGTATTTCACTCATATTTTTCTCCTTATTTCTTAATAGATTATTAATAAACAAAATGTCAACCAATTAAAACATTAACATTCCCCCATTTATATTAAAATTTTGGCCAGTAATGTAAGATGATTCATCAGATGATAAAAAATATACTAAATTTGCAACATCTTCAGATTTACCAAATTTTTGCATTGGTATTTTTGAAAGAATTTCATTTTTTTGATTATCAGTTAATTTATCTGTCATTGCAGTATGAATAAAACCAGGTGAGACAATATTTACATTTATATTTCTTCTTGCTACTTCAAGAGCAATTGATTTATATAACCCAATCATACCAGATTTTGAAGCAACATAATTTGATTGGCCCTGGTTTCCTGTAGTTGCGACAACAGAAGAAATACCAATGATTTTTCCATGTCTATTCGCCAACATATTTGGCAATAATGATTTTATAATAAAATAATTAGAATTAAGATTTGTATTAATTACCTTATTCCATTGTTGTGCTTTCATTCTAAAAATAAGATTATCCTCTGTGATACCTGCATTGTTAACAATAACAGAAATATCTTTATGTGTTGATGATATATCTTTGATTACACTCTCAATGTTATTTTGATCAGAAATATCAATTTTATAATAAAAATTATCATTTCCATATTTTTCTTTTAAGCTATTAATCTTTTCATCGGATGAAGAAGTTAAAATAAGCGTAAATTTTTCAGATAGAAATTTGTCACAAATAGCAGAACCAATACCTCCGGAGGCACCAGTTATAAATACCTTTTTATTAGATAACATATTTATATATCCGATGTTTTTGAAATTGATTTTATATCAAATTTATTAGAGATTCTCTTTATTAATCCAGATAAAACTTTTCCAGGACCAATTTCAAATATTTTATTCTCACCTATTTTTTCAAGATTTTCAATACTTTCAGTCCATCTAACTTTATTTGCCATTTGATTTTTGAGATTATTTTTTAAAACATTTTCATCATTTGAAGCTAAAGATGAATAATTTGAAATTATTTTAATTTTATTAAATTTAAAATTTATATCTTCTATTAAGCTAGCAAGAGAATTCTGAGCTTTTTGCATATAACGACTATGAAAAGCAGCAGATACATTTAGTTTTACAAATTTTTTAATATTTTTTTTTAGAAAAATATTCTCATTTTTATCGATTTCTTCTATAGAACCAGAAATTACAACTTGTAATGGTGAATTATCATTAGCAATTTCCAAGTTCATTTTATTTTCAACAATAATTTTTTCAATAGTTTTTGCATTACACCCAATTAAAGCCGCCATGCCTGATTTATTTGGCTCAACTGCAGTGTGCATAAGCTCACCTCTTTTTATAAGTATTTGACTACATTCTTTCAAATCCATTTTTTTGCTACAAGCTAAAGCAGTATATTCACCCAATGAATGACCGAGCATAATATCATTTTCTGACAAAATAAATTCTCCATTGTTTTCAAGTGTTTTGAAAATAGCAATTGAAGCAGTAAATATTGATATTTGTGTAAAATTTGTAAGATTTAACAAGTTTTTATTATCATCAAAAATTATTTTTTTTAAATCAATGTTGACATAATCTGATATTTCTTCAAAAACTGTTTTAGCGACATTAAAATTATCATGGAAATCTTTGGACATTCCAACAAATTGGCTGCCTTGACCAGGAAATACAAAAGCTGTCATTAATGCTTGATTTATTAGAAAATAATAATATATGCAAGTCCAACTTCTCTAGTATTATCACAATAATATTAGATTAACCATGGAGTTATATGAGTAAATTTGAAGTAGTTTTATTATTTAGCCCTGAGCTGGGGTCAAAGAATCTTAAAAGTGACATTGATAAATTTAAAGACTACATTAAAGATAATTCAGGTACTATCATCAATGAAGAAGATTGGGGTCTGAGGGATTTAAGCTATAGTATTAATAAATTCAAGAAAGCGTTTTATAACTTCATTCAAATAGAAATATCTGGAAATTCACTAGATAAGATAAAAAAAGATCTAAACCAATCAGATAATATACTTAGATATTTGTTTATAAAGGTAGACAAACATCAGGAACTACCAACCAAATTAAAATATGAAAAAAAATAGAAGAAAAAATAGTAATTCCAGCAGAGAAGAAAATAATAACTCACCATTTGAGAATAAAAAACGTTTTTGTCCATTTAGTCTGCCAAATTCGCCTGTAATTGACTACAAGGATCTAAAAATGCTTAATCGATACATTACAGAAAAAGGTAAAATTGTACCAAGCAGAATAACAGGTGTATCAACGAAAAGACAAAAAGAACTAGCTAAAGCAATTAAGAGAGCTCGTTTCTTATCATTAATGTCATACACAAATAAGTATATATCGCAATGAAAGTCATACTAACTACAAATATAAAAAAACTAGGCAAAATTGGTGACCTCGTAAATGTAAAAGATGGATTTGCTAGAAATTTCTTACTTCCAAACAAAATGGCACTAAGAGAAAATAAAAAAAATTTGGAGTATTACGAAAAAATTAAAGACGAAATGAATCAAAAAGAACAATTAAAACTTAAAGACGCTAATGAATTGATTGAAAATATTTCACGAATTAAAATTATTTTTCATAAAGAGGCAGATGAGAAAAATCAATTGTATGGATCAATTTCAAAAAAAGAAATTATTGATTTTTTAAATGATAATAATCTAAAGGTAAAATCAGACGATCTTATAATTAAAGAACCAATTAAATCACTTGGTGAACATGAAATCGAGATAAATCCATATATTGAAGTATCAAAAGTTTTCAAAGTTAAAGTAAATAAGAATTAATTTATTCACATTATTAATACTTTATTAACCAAATAATTTCCATTGTTATTGTTTCAATTTTTTTTTCCTTTAATAATTTTTTATGGCTTTTGAATTGATTGATTCAGACAGTAAAAATATTGATAATAATACATATGACAACTTAATAAACTTAGATGCTGAAATTGCGCTAATTGGCTGTATTTTATGGGATAATAAAAACTATGAGAAAATAGCAGATTTTATAGATGATACTCACTTTGTTGACAAAAATAATCAGATAATTTTTAGAACAATTAAAAATCTACTTGATAAAAATATCTTAGTATCGCCTATTACTTTAAAAAATTATTTACCAAATGATAATGAAAATTTGGATAATACTCATTACTTAAATCAAATTAAGGACAGCACACCATCTACTCAAAATACTTATAATTATGCAAAACTTATTTATGATCTTCATATTAAAAGAACTTTAATTGGAATAAGTCATAAGATAATTCAAGATACAAATAATAAAAGCGATAGTTTATCAGGTGAAATTTTGATCGAAAATGCTGAGAATGAGCTTTATCTACTATCACAAACTGGAAACGCTGATAGAAATTTTTTAGATTTTGGAACTGCTCTCAAAAGTGCAGTCGATATTATAAGTGAAGCATACAAAAGGGACGGTAAAATTGCAGGAGTTCCAACTGGATTTAAAGATTTGGATAATAAACTTGGAGGATTGCACAAATCAGATTTAATAATTATTGCAGGAAGACCTTCAATGGGTAAAACTGCTTTAGGTACTAATATTGCTTTCAATTGTGCAAATAAATTTAAAGAACAAAAAGACGAATTTGGAAACTTAAAAATTATTGATGGTGGAAAAGTAGCATTTTTTTCATTAGAAATGTCTTCTGAACAACTAGCAACAAGAATTTTAGCTGAAAGATCTCGAATATCTGGTGATAAAATGAGAAAGGCTGAATTTTCAAAAGATGATTTTAATAAAATTGCTAAAACTTCTGCAGAACTAGAAACATTAAACTTAATTATTGATGATAATCCAATTCTTACTATTCCAACTCTAAGAGCACGTGCTAGAAGATTAAAAAGATTACATAATATCAATCTTATAATCATTGATTATCTTCAGTTAATGTCATCATCAAATTACAACAGATCTGATGGCAGAGTTCAGGAAATATCAGAAATAACCAGAGGTTTAAAATCAGTTGCTAAAGAATTAAACATACCAGTTATTGCACTTTCACAATTATCAAGACAAGTAGAGCAAAGAGAAGATAAGAG
>MDTA01092082.1_pt1 | contig 10399 bp, 10 predicted proteins | sample 811151 | NCBI WGS metagenome assembly MDTA01 (sample SAMN05326648, study PRJNA326480) | marine metagenome | isolation source: seawater | place: Indian Ocean: South | collected 2010 | reverse complement strand
TGGTAGATGAAGCAGAATACAAGAAGACCATTGATCATGCCGTGCGCTTTCTCCGTGGAAAAAACTCCGAGGTCATCAAAGCAATACGTGAGCGGATGGAAATCGCCTCTGAATCTCTTCAATTCGAGAAGGCAGCGCGTTACCGAGATCAACTTAAGGCACTCGAATCTATGCAGGCGCGCCAAAAGGTTGTTATGGATAGACCTATAGATCGCGACATTCTATCGATTGCCCGCAACGATGACGAGGCTTGCTGCAGCGTACTCGAGATCCGCGAAGGGCGCCTACTGGGTAAGAAACACCACTTCCTCGGGGGCATTATTGACTCTACTGACAGAGATGTCATCTCCGCATTCGCTCGGCAATTTTACCTGCAAAACGATTTTGTTCCCAACGAGATCCACCTACCCATTTTGCCATCGGATGCCGAAGAAATTAGCTCATGGCTTAGCGAGAGGATGAATTCGAAGGTAAAACTTTTTGCACCGCAGCGAGGAGCCAAAGCTCAGATGATGGTGATGGCGGAAAAAAATGCGCAACAGATGCTGAAGGAACGCCAAATGAAGCGTGAAATGAAGCGAGATCGCGTTCCCCAATCGGTGTATGCGCTACAGCGGGATCTCAACTTGCAGAGTCTTCCCCGCCGTGTAGAAGGAATAGACATATCTAACTTCCAAGGAACCGACTCCGTTGGCTCTCTCGTCTGCTTTGTTGATGGAAAAGCCAAACGCAGTCAATACCGCTTTTTTAAGATTCGCGACATTGAGGGACCAAACGATTTTGCGTCCATTCATCAAGTCGTATTCAGACGCTTTAAAGGCCTTAAGGAACGCGGTGAATCTCTACCTGATTTGCTCCTCATAGACGGGGGCAAGGGGCAACTGTCCAGTGCTGTTCAAGCTCTGAGAGAAGTCGGAGCCGACACCCAACCCGTGCTCGGCATTGCCAAACGCTTGGAAGAGGTTTTTCTGCCAGGCCACAGCACGCCCATTATTTTACCCAAGACATCGGCCTCCCTACGCCTATTACAGATGCTCCGCGACGAGGCACACCGCTTTGCACTCAAAAACCACCGAGAGCAACGCGGCAAGCGAACGCTTACCTCCAGCTTAGATGACATTCCCGGCGTCGGCCCTAAGCGACGTAACGCATTGATCAAATTATTCGGTTCTGTGCAGAGGATACGTGCTGCATCAACTCAAGACATTGCTAATGTACCGGGCTTCAGCCTCCATTTAGCAGAAGATATCAAGCGCCATCTGGGCAATGCGGGAGGGGAAAGCTTAACAACCGATCATGGCTAGACCAACCACACACAACGCCCTACTACCCGAAGCACTGCAGAATGCGCTCGATGACTTTTTAGAGTATACGGAGGAAGACAAAGGCCTGTCTCACAACACGCTCGACGCGTATCGTAGAGACCTTCGCCGATATTTGAGTAAATTAGCCAACGAGCAAATTACTCACCCTGAAAACATTCAACAGGAGCATATAGCACGGGTCCTACACGACTTACATGGAGCAGGCCTAAGTCCCGCAACGTTGGCTCGCAACCTGACTTCTATTAAACGTCTACACCAACACTTGCTAGTTAAAAACGTCTGCAAGCACAACCCGAGCGAGATATTAGAGCCGCCTAAAATAGATCGTAAGCTACCTGACATTCTCACGCTTGAAGAAATCGCTGCGCTTATGGAGACCCCTGATATATCGGACCCAATAGGCATGCGCGAACACGCCTTACTGGAACTTCTATATGCTACAGGTATGCGGGTAACAGAGTTGACCGACCTCCGCATTAATGCAATGCGTTTGGAGGAAAACTTAATACAAATAGCGGGCAAACACATGCGTCTTGTCCCAATCGGAAGCCAGGCAGTCAGAGCACTACGAGCCTATTTACGTAGCGGCCGCCCCCATCACGTCCGTCCTGAATCAGGCGACCACGTTTTCCTCAACGCACAAGGTGGACCGCTGTCGCGCATGAGCACGTGGAAGACTATTAAACAAGCAGCAGAGAGAGCAAAAATCGATAAGGAAGTGAGTCCGCAGACCCTGCGACATTCATTCGCAACTCACTTACTAGAGGGAGGTGCCAACTTACGTGATGTACAGGAACTACTAGGACATGCCGACATTGCGACAACACAAATTTATACGCATGTCGACAGCACACACATCAGAGAAGTACATAAAACGTATCACCCAAGAGCATAGTAAAAAGGCAACCGCCTCAAACCAACAAATTCATATTTTTCATATTGAGATTATTGACAGAATGTTAACATTCCTTAGGACAGCAACATAAGACCTAATCAGAAAAAAACTTTGTTTTGATTTGCTTTATGCTATTTACCCTCGTTTGGCACGTCTTGGCATTAGCCTTGCCAAACGTTTTCACATTCACTCTCTACGTGGTATGAGCGCCACGTATTTTCACGCAAATGGATGCGTTTAACATGACCGATTTACTCGTCATAGCATCAGGTGTAGGTAAAGAATTCTCGGGCGGCGTGCAAGCGCTAGACGACGTCAATTTGAGCATAGAACGAGGCCAATTCGCCGCGATTGTCGGACCTTCAGGCTGCGGTAAATCCACCTTCTTAAGGCTGGTTGCTGGGTTGGACGAGCATACGAGCGGCGCGCTGTCTGTCGATGGAGACGCCCCCCTAAATGCACGCCGTCGGCGCGGCGATCTAGCTTACGTTTTCCAAGATGCCACGCTCTTACCTTGGCGTAGCGTCCGGCGCAACGTGGCCCTACCACTGGAACTTCGACAACAAAACGATGAGGCCCGCATTGATGAGGTCTTGACCACCGTTGGACTCAGCGAGTTTGCCGAGGCGCTGCCCGCCCAGCTATCGGGCGGTATGCGCATGCGCGTCTCTATTGCTCGCGCGCTAGTGACTCAACCGGGGCTGCTGCTGCTAGATGAGCCGTTTGGAGCATTAGATGAGATAACGCGCCAGAATCTCAATGAAGAATTGTTGCGCCTATGGGAACGCGACCAATGGACAGGGATTTTCATAACGCATAACGTATATGAAGCCGCATTCTTAGCCGATCGCGTTCTCGTTATGAGCGCGAGGCCCGGACGCATTGTTGCCGATATAGACGTCCCGTTTGAACATCCACGCGATGCAGACCTGCGCCACCAACCGCAATTTGCCGAGCTGGCGCGAGAAATATCTGAACAGTTGGAAAGGGCACACGCATGAACGCACGAGCGCTATTTACGCAGGTGGGACCCCCCTTATTCTTTTTCACCTTTTTCGTGCTGAGCTGGTATGCACTCGTCGAATTTTTTGACATACCACCCTACCTTCTACCCGGACCACCGCGCGTCGCCGAGGCCGTTTCCACTCATGCAGACCGCCTAATCGACGCTGCTTTACTAACGGCCACGGGGGCAATGAGTGGGTTTGCTCTCAGTTTTGCCTTCGGCTTTGCCGTAGCGCTTCTCTTTTCGCAATCGCGCATCATTGAACGCGGACTCTACCCTTATGCTATCTTTTTGCAGACCGTGCCCATCGTCGCTATCGCTCCTCTTATAGTGCTATGGATTGGCTACGGTTTGCAGGGCGTTGTAGCCGTCTCTTTTATCATTTCTCTTTTCCCGATCATCGCCAATACTACAGCTGGACTGACGCAGGTAGACCCGCGACTCCTGGATCTATTTGCGATGAACAACGCCAATCGCTGGCAAGTATTATTCAAGCTGCGCGTGCCCAATGCGGTTCCCAATATGCTTACCGGGGCTCGTATCTCCAGCGGTTTGTCTGTTATAGGTGCAATCGTCGGTGAGTTTTTTGCCGGCTACGGAACCGACGACTTTGGATTGGGTTACTTAATCATCCAAACCAGTGGACAGGCAAAAACAGATTATCTATTTGCCTGTATTCTGTTTTGCACGCTGCTTGGACTCGCTATTTTCAGCGCAGTAGGCCTAGTGAGCAACCAACTTCTTCGCCGCTGGGGAAGCGAATAGATCAATTAAAACACCTTGAGATCACCTCGAGTCACCTGCCATCTCTGTATACATATAGAAAGGCAAAAATCATGAAACTATTTCGCTATATTTTTTGCACCCTATTCCTCTTTGCTTGTGGTCAAAGCGAAACGCCTCCACCAACAGAGGAGGGGAAGACGCGCGTGAGACTCGCACTCAACTGGTTTCCCGAAGCTGAACACGGTGGTTTCTATGCGGCTCATCTTCACGGATACTATGCCGCACGCAACCTAGAAGTAGAGATATTAGGGGGCGGACCCGATGCACCTGTCATACAGCGTGTTTCCACAGGCGCCGTAGAATTTGGTGTCACCAATGCCGATGACGTGCTATACGCGCGCGCCCAACAGGCACCCGTCGTCGCACTGATGGCGCCCTATCAAATCAATCCACGCTGCATAATGGTGCACGAGTCGTCGGGCATTGAACGCATTGATCAGATCAGCAATATCACGTTAGCTATGTCACAGCGTCCAGCCTTTTCTCACTATCTGAGATGGAAATACCCCCTTGAGGGCGTCAATATTGTACCTTATCCCGGAAACGTTAGTCAGTTTTTAGCCAACCCCAGCTTTGCCCAACAGGGCTATGTTTTTAGCGAGCCGTTTGTGGCACGGCAGCAAGGCGGGAATCCGCGTGCCCTGTTGGTCTCAGAGATTGGATTTAATCCTTACGCAAGCGTGGTCATCGCGACCGAAAAGACTATTGCACAACGCTCCGAAATAGTGCGTGCAGTTGTCGAGGCGAGCATTGAAGGTTGGGAGCACTATTTGCGAGACGGTCAAAAAACCAATCAGTATATCAACTCACTTAATCCGGAAATGGGCCTGGATATACTGGCCTATGGCGTAGAAGAGTCGGCCGCGCTCGTCTTGGATCCAGTAGCCAGCGAAAAGGGACTCGGCCATATGAGTAGTGCGCGATGGAACGAACTCCACAAACAAATGGTCGAAGCAGGCCTAATAGAAGCCGGAGGTAGGGTCGAAGGCGCTTTTGACACTCAGTTTTTGCGCTAAATTGTGGCCGCACTAAAAGACCTAACACTCGGGCGTTATGTCGCTTTGGATTCACCGATCCATCGGCTAGATCCACGTACTAAGTTTATTGGGACGATAGCGCTCATGATCGCAGCGCTGTCGTCCCATAGCTTTCCCGCCCTCTTCGTTTTTACTGCTTTCCTTACTTTAGCAACGCTCCTGTCCCACCTTCCCTTTCGCATGGTTATAGCAAACCTGCGCGTTTTTGTCTGGCTGTTCACTTTTACGTTTGGGCTACACGCCTTTCTGACGCCGGGTACAGTCCTCTGGACGCTGCCCCTGACAACATGGACTGTCAGCGTAGAAGGCCTGCGCATGGGTTCGTTTTTCTGTTTCCGCCTGGCGACCGTGGTCGTATCCGCCGCGCTCATGACGCTCGCAACCTCTCCCATGCAGTTAACCAACGGACTCGAACGACTTTTTAGTCCCGCTAAGCGCATTGGCATACCCGTAGCCGAACTCGCACTCATGATATCAATCGCCCTGCGCTTCATTCCCGTTCTCGTAGACGAGGCCGAACGGCTGCGAAAAGCACAGGTGGCCCGCGGTGCAGAATTTAGCGGTCATCCTCTCCGCAGGGCACGCAGCCTGCTCCCCCTGCTTATTCCCCTCTTTGTATCCGCTTTTGAACGGGCCGATCGCTTGGCCCTAGCGATGGAAAGCCGCGGCTATCAACCAGGATTGCCGCGCACGTATTACCATCGGCTAGTTCTGCAAAAAAACGATCTTTTCGCGGGCTTTGTTATCGCATGTACGATCTTAGCCATTTATTTGATTCGCTAGAGCATGCGCGGCATTCGTCTTCTCATCGAGTATGACGGCAGCGATTTTGTCGGCTGGCAAGTTCAGAAGCGTGGACGCACAGTTCAGGGTGAGTTGGCCAACGCACTCTGCATCCTTCTCCGCGAAGACATTACGCCCATTGGCTCCGGACGCACAGATGCCGGTACGCACGCCCTTGGGCAAGTAGCTCATTTCCACACGCGTTCATCGGCCGCGACAGAACGCATGCTCCGCGGTCTCAACGGACTACTGCCCAGAGATATAAGTATACACGCCGTAGACGAAGTCAACTTAGAATTTCACGCGCGCTACAGCGCCAAACGCAAGCGCTATCGTTACCGAATCCACCTCGGCAAAAGCGCCACGCAGCGTCGCTATACTTGGTCACTGCACACCCCACTGAACATCGAGCGCATGCAGGACGCTTCCGCTCATTTAAAAGGAACGCACAACTTTAGCGCATTTTGCAAGCAGGATCCGGTTCCCGACCTATTTTCCTGCGCTATCTTTGCGGCCGACTGGCGTTTCGAAGGTCGTGAACTCATATTCGAGATTGAGGGAAACCGATTTCTGCGCCATATGGTCCGCATCTTGGTTGGAACCATTGTCGAAATTGGGTCTAACAAGCGCTCGCCAGAAGACGTGGTTCACCTGCTCCAAGACGGTCGCCGGGAAGATGCAGGAAAAACGGCGCCCGCCAGTGGTTTGCACCTTTTGAAGGTTTACTACGACAACACGTAGTGCTTGCTTTTGATGCTGGCCATCCATTACTTATCATGTGTCTTCACACACCTCTCTTGGGTATAAGAATTGAACGCTTTCTTCCCCCTTCTCCTATTAGGTCTGTCTAGCACATTTGCTGCAGCCGATCAGATCTCACAGTCGCGGCGAACAGCAGTCGTCAGCGCAGTCGAGAAGGTCCAACCGGCTGTCGTCAGCGTCCATGTGACTACGCGCGTCCGCTCTCTGCGTCCCTACCGACTTCGCGATCCATTCTGGGATTTCTTCTCCCCTTTCTACTACGTCGTTCCCGAACACAGCGAGCGTCCTTCTACCGGATCAGGCCTCATTATTAATCCAGAGGGTTACATTCTCACTAACGACCATGTCGTGGGCGGAGACACGCAGCAGGAACGGCGTATTGTGGTCTCTCTACCAGAACCGGATGGCCGAACACTAGAGGCGCGCTATATAGCCTCGGATATAGGCTCAGATTTAGCAGTCCTCAAGGTAGATGCCAAAAATCTGCCGGTTGCGTCACTAGGTATTTCAGACGATATTTTGGTTGGTGAGTGGGCCATTGCCATTGGCAATCCCTTTGACTTGGGCCCAACTGTAAGCATTGGCGTGATCAGCGCACTTGATCGTGACTTCCCGCAGCCTCAGGGCGAGCATTACTATCGAGATATGATTCAAACCGATGCGGCGATCAACCCCGGCAACAGCGGCGGTCCACTGGTAAACGCTGACGGTAAAGTTATTGGAATTAATAGCTTTATATACACCGGTGGCGACTATAGTATAGGCTCTATTGGCATCGGCTTTGCCATACCAATAAGCACCGCGCGAGACTTTTTGGACGAAGTACAACAGCACGGGCAAGTACGACGTGCATGGAGCGGCATCATAGCGCTCAAGAATATCACACAGCGCTTGGCCGACTATTTGTCTCTGTCTTCGACGGAAGGAGCGCTCGTGGTAAAAATTGCCGTTGAAAGTCCTGCCGATCAAGCGGGACTGGAAAGCGGCGATGTGATCGTTGCTATAAACGGAGAAAAGATGCGCAGCGGTGAGGACGCACTCGGCGTGCTGCGTGGTCTCCGCGTCGATGAGGAATGTACACTGCACGTATTGCGCTACGGTGAACGCCTCGAGTTGTCTATGCGCCTGAAAGAATGGCCGCGCTACCGACAGCGCTGGTAGGTGGCAACACCTTATATCGGAGCTATTTATGCGAGTTATTATACCCCAACTATTTACCGCAGGTAACCTATTCTGCGGCTTTCTGGCTCTGCACTATGCGTTTAAAGGCAGCTATGTGCCAGCAGCTTGGCTCGTTTTCCTCGGGGCCGTGCTCGACAAGATGGACGGAAAGATAGCACGCGTCATGGGCAAAGATTCTCTCTTTGGAATACAGTTCGATTCAATCGTCGATATTTGCACCTTTGGTTTTGTCCCAGCCGTCATAATATACCAAGGCTACCTCAATTCGAGTTGGGGATTAGCACTAGCTTTCGCTTTTGTTCTCTGCGGTGCCATTCGCTTGGCGCGCTTTAACACGATCAGCATGAGTGAAGATAAGGAAGAAGACTACTACTTGGGTTTGCCCATACCCACAGCGGCTATTTGCTTGACCCAGTTTATCGTTTTCGAGACGGCCTTTGAAGAAACGTTGTCCATCGCCTACAAGACCAATGCGGCGGCAGCACTCGCGCTATCTCTAGCCTTTCTCATGATCAGTCGGCTCGACTACGACTCTGTACCCAACTTTCGCGGCACCTCATTCGCCGATCGTTTCAAACAGTTATTCTTTGTTGTTGCAATCGTCCTCGTCCTCTACGAGAGTGCTTATTTCTTTCCGGTAACAATGATATACATATTTTCGGGTGTTTACCGCTGGATTATCGGTTTGTTCAGCAACGAAGTGACTCAACACGCTTAGGCCTCCATGCTGCACGACAAACCGATCGGTCATCTACTTCTCATACTCTTTACCAGCACGCTCGGCGCGAATATACTGGGCGAAACACTACGCGTTTTGTTGGGTTTTATCGCCGGCTCGGACACCATTGTAGAACGCGCATTGCTTCAGTATGTCACTTATTCCATAGGTCCGCATTGGCTAAATCTCATTATTCTCTCGTTCTCATTTGAACTGGCCCTGCGTTTCAACCTGATTACGGTACTGGGCATGTTCGTAGGTTGGTATTACTTCAAGTACAGCTACTGAGTCTCCCAAAGGAGGATCCGCACCATGTTTGGCATGGGCCACATTGAAATACTCATCATATTCCTCATTATCCTACTGATTTTCGGAGCCAAGCGCATTCCCGAAATGGCGCAGGGGCTGGGCAAGGGCATTCGCGAATTTCGCACTGCGATGCGAGACGTCCAAGAAGAGATCGACATCAATGCACCCGCCTCTAACAACGCACAGAAGGGCAATATAGAGACGGCTCCAGCAACGGGCTCCGTAGCCCAGAACGCTCCGAATAATACCGGTGACAGCCGCACTGAGCAGGGCACCGAAAAAAGCGCAGGAAATCAGGCATAGACACTTCTATGGGGCTCAACACAGAAACGGCACACGCACTTTCTGCGCGCCTTCAGGCCGGTGAGATTACGTCGAGGGAAATAACCTCTGCTAGCTTGGATCGCATCGCAGAGGTTGACGGAGATATTAATGCGTTCATCACCGTAGATACTGACGGTGCGCTGGCACAGGCAGATGCCATCGACCAGAAGCGAGCCTCGGGCGAGACACTTGGCCCTCTGGCTGGCATCCCCGTAGCACTTAAGGACGTGCTCTGCGTGCAGGGCGGTCGCACCACCTGCGGGTCGCGCATTTTAGAAGACTACGTCGCGCCCTATGATGCGACGTCGGTCGAACGCCTGCGCGAAGCTGGCATGGTCTTCTTGGGCAAGACCAATATGGATGAGTTCGCAATGGGTTCATCCAATGAGAACTCGTACTTCGGTGCGGTGCGCAATCCTCGAGATCTCTCGCGCGTGCCCGGCGGCTCTAGCGGCGGTTCTGCCGCAGCCGTAGCTGCCGACGAGACGATTGTGGCACTAGGTTCGGACACGGGTGGTTCGGTGCGTCAGCCAGCAGGTTACTGTGGTGTGGTCGGATTAAAGCCGACCTATGGACGCATTTCTCGCTACGGGCTAGTCGCCTACGCATCTTCATTGGACCAGATCGGCCCAGTCAGTAAGGACGTGCACGATGCGGCACTCTTATTAGGGGCAACGGCGGGCTATGATTCTCTAGATTCTACGTCAATTGATGCACCAGTACCCGATTACACCGCCCAGCTAACGGGTGACATACGAGGGCTGAGAGTCGGACTGGCAGACCAGCACTTTCCCGAACAGCTCGATTCGGAAATCGGCAATACCATTCACAGCGCTGCAAAAGCGCTGCAAGAAGCCGGCGCCGAGTTAGTCGACGTGAGCCTGCCCGTTGCGGGGCATCCCGAGTACTGTATTAGCACCTACTACCTTATTGCCATGGCCGAGGCCTCGGCCAATCTATCCCGCTACGACGGGATCAAGTTTGGCCACCGTTCGGCTGAAGGCAAAGATCTTATAGAGCTTTATTTTCGATCGCGCAGCGAAGGACTTGGTGCCGAGGTAAAACAGCGCATTATGCTCGGGACCTACGCACTCAGCACCGGCTATTACGATGCGTACTATCTGAAGGCGCAAAAAGTGCGCACGCTGATTCGCCAAGATTTTGACAAGGCATTTTCCCAGTGTGATGTGCTACTCTCGCCTGTTGCTCCCACCACGGCTTTTAAACTTCGTGAGCAAATCGACGATTCGCTGCAAATGTATTTAAACGATA
>MDTA01021651.1_pt1 | contig 10399 bp, 5 predicted proteins | sample 811151 | NCBI WGS metagenome assembly MDTA01 (sample SAMN05326648, study PRJNA326480) | marine metagenome | isolation source: seawater | place: Indian Ocean: South | collected 2010 | reverse complement strand
TCAGAACGATCTGCGCTGGGCGGTCGAACTCGGCTCATGGTTGATCCATGTCGAGCCCGACGACACCGGTCGACTCGACGGCGGAACGGCCGCAGACCGCGACCTGCTCGCACGCGCCTGGCGAGCGATCTCGCAACGCACGACCTCGGCAAATCTCCGGAACTGGGCTTTGACCCGCGCGCTCGAACTCGAGGGGCACGTGGACATGCGCCGTTTCCGGATCCACCGCTTCTCTCATCGCGACATCACGAACAGTCCACCCGACGTTTTCGTGTCGACCCTCCGGGTGCTGCTGATCCCGGAACGGGCTGCCGGGATCGACGAGCACCTTCGCTTCGTCTTCGATGACGGGACCCACACCGGCCTTCATCTGCGCCGCAGCGTCGCCGTCCCGACCGATGGTGCAGATGCCGAGCTCGAGATACGGCTTGATCTCGAAACGTGGGCGGCGCTGCTGACGAATCGAGTGTCGCTCGCCGACGCGATCGACCATGGGAGCGTGCACCTCACGGGCAACGCAGATCGGATTCGCCAGGTCATGCATTGCTTCGATCTCGCCAGCATGGAGTCAAAATGAGCGGTGATCGCCTACCGAACCCGACGCCGCCGTTCGCCGGCACCGTTGGCCGACTCCTCGACGAGTCCGAGGCCGTTCCCCTTCAAGGACTGCGGCCTCCAGCCGATGCCCCCAACGTCGTCTTGATCCTGCTCGACGACGTCGGCTTCGGCACCTGCAGCACATTCGGCGGCCCGGTGCCCACCCCGACAGTCGACCGGGTGGCTCGTGCCGGGCTTCGCTACAACCAGTTCCACACGACGGCGTTGTGTTCCCCCACTCGGGCAGCTCTTCTCACTGGCCGAAATCATCATGCGGTGCACATGGGCGGCATCACCGAGATCGCGAACAGCTTTCCCGGGTACGACAGCGCAATCCCGAAGGAGGCGGCCACCGTCGCCGAGATCCTGCGGGGGCACGGCTACAGCACGGGCGCCTTCGGCAAATGGCATCTCACGCCGTCGTGGGAGCAGAGCCCGGCGGGGCCCTTTGACCGATGGCCCACCAGGATGGGCTTCGATCGCTTTTACGGCATCATCGGTGCCGAGGCGTCGCACTGGGAGCCGGCGGTCTATGACCAGACCACGCCGATCGAACCCCACCTCGGTCGTGACGACTACCACCTGACCGAGGATCTCGCCGACCAGGCGATCACCTGGATCCAACGTCAGCAGGCGTCGGCTCCGCATCGCCCGTTCTTCTGCTACTTCGCTCCTGCCGCGGTGCATGCGCCGCACCATGTCGCGCCGGAGTGGATCGAGCGATTCGAGGGCACGTTCGACCAGGGCTGGGATCGGCTTCGGACGGAGATCTTCGAGCGGCAGATCGCGCTCGGTGTGATTCCGGCCGACACGACACTCACGCCTCGGCCGGCGCAGGTCCCGGCATGGGAGGACTACCCCGACAAGTACAAGCCCGTTGCCACCCGGCTCATGGAGGTCTTCGCGGCGTTCATGGCCCACACCGATGCCCAGGTCGGACGGGTCCTCGACGCCGTCGACCAGCTCGGGGTGGGGGAGAACACGCTCGTGCTGTACGTCACCGGCGACAATGGGGCATCCGCTGAGGGCACCATCCATGGTGCGTGGAGTGCGCCGTCCTTCCAGAACGGTGTGCCGGAAGATCCCGAGTGGCTCCTCGAACACATGGATGATTTCGGGTCAGCACGTTGCGAGAACCACTTCAACGTCGGCTGGGCCTGGGCGCTCGATGCTCCGTTCCAGTGGATGAAACAGGTCGCCTCGCACTTCGGCGGCACACGCAACGGGTTGGCGGTGTCGTGGCCGGCTCGCATCACCGATGCGGGCGGTTTGCGAAGCCAGTTCCATCATGTCGTCGACATCGCTCCCACGATCCTCGAGGCCGCAGGCGTGCCGTGGCCCGACCACGTCGACGGGATCGAACAAATGCCGGTGCACGGCACACCCATGGGGTACTCCTTCGACGATGAGGCGGCGTCGAGTCGGCGCACCACGCAGTACTTCGAGATCCTTGGCAATCGAGCCGTGTACCACGACGGCTGGATGGCTTCGTGCTTCCACGGCCGAGTGCCGTGGATCAGGCTTGCGGCCTACGAGTTCGACGGCCCCGACGAACACTGGGAGCTGTACGACATCACCAACGACTTCTCTCAGAGTGTCGATCTCTCCGAGACGTTTCCCGAAAAGCTGGCTGAGCTCCGAGCCCTTTTCGAGCGCGAGGCCGGAGCTAACGGGGTCTTTCCCCTGCGAGATGCAGGATCACCGCGGGGTGGTGCGCTCCGGGTGCCGCACAGTCTTGATGGGGTCACCAAGATGACCTACACCACCGCACATGTGCGGATGCCGGAGAGTTCGGTCGTCAATCTCAAGAATGCTTCGCATGAGATCACCGCCGAGCTCATCGTGCCCGAAGGAGCGCCGGCTCATGGCGTGATCGCCTGTCAGGGCGGCAACATGGCGGGCTGGTCGATGTATCTCGACACGGAAGGGGTCGCGTCCTACGTCTACAACCTCTTCGGCCATGTCGTAACGACGGTTCGGGATCACCAGCCTCTTTCGGCTGGACGTCATGTGCTCCGGCTTCGCTACGACCATGACGGTGGTTTCGGCGCAGGCGGCGATCTGACCTTCGCGGTGGACGATGTTGAGGTCGACCACGCTCGTCTCGATCGCACCGTTCCGATCATTTTCTCGATGAGTGGCGAGACGTTCGATGTCGGCATCGACACGGGTGCACCCGTCGGGCCGTATCCACCCGGCTTCCCGTGCAGCGGCGAGATCATCGGTGTCACGCTCGAACGGCTCCGTCGTCCCGACGATGCCACTCGTGCGGCGATGGCCGACGGTGCAATCACGGCGGCGATCCGAACCCACTGAGTGCGAGCCACACGGGACTGCTCAACTCGACAGATCCCGGCGCTCGCCGTCGCCTGAAGGGTCAATCCTCAGAGCGATCGGGGCGTGACCAGCTCCGAGTGCGGATCGCGCGAAGGCCGACGTACCCGACGGTGAGACCAACGACCCAGACAACGATTGTCGTGAACATGACGTCACCGTAGGGCACGGCACAGCGTCTCGCTGCGGCCGAGCCGTCGTGGCAGGGGAGTGAGCCGGGGACGCACGTGAACGGGCTTGGATGGCTGTGACCGCACGTAGAGCACAGACGTGCATTGGAGTGCAAAGATGGACAAGACTGACCATTCGTGGCTGAGCACCGTCATGTTCCAGCTCTTGACGGACTTCGTGGTCTGGCTGTGGCTGTTGTGGTTCTCTATCACGCATGGCCAGAGTTGCTGCCCGGCGGTTGGATCGGTGTTTCAGTCTTCTTCACCCTTTCAGGATTTCTGATCACGCAAATCCTGCTCGGTGACTACGTCCTCACCAGGGCATCCCTTGCGTCGTTCTGGAGCCGGCGGGCCCGTCGATTGCTGCCCGCAGCACTCGCCACAGTCTCGGTGACGGTTTTGGCCGTTGTGGTTATTCGTGGCGAGGTTGATAACACGCTGGACGCAGCGCTCGCTGCGACCCTCTATGCCCATAACTGGTGGGCCGCGGCTTCGGGGGATGGGTACTGGGAGATCTTCGAGGCGCCTTCACCGCTCGCTCACATGTGGAGCCTGGCGATCGAGGAACAGGTCTACGTGGTATGGCCGTTAATCGTTCTCAGCCTTGGCGCACGCAGGGCGCTCGTCGTCGGAGTGGTAGTGGTCGTCGCTGGTTACGCCGTCTGGTGGGATACCGCCGACGCGTACTACGCGACGCCGGTGCGCTTCGCAGAAGTCCTGGCTGGTGCACTGGTTGCCGTTGCAGTTCTGCAACGGCCGAGCTTTCGAGTTCCCACTTGGGTGACTGCTTTCGCCTTCGGGGGTATTGCGTTCTGCGTCGCGACTCTGGCCGAAGACGACCCATTGGTGGCGCAGGGCGCACTAATTGGGCTCGCCTTTGCGGCAGCGATCCTCGTTGCGTGGTCCGTGACTGATAGCGGGCTGGCCGATGCGCTGTTCGGCGGGGCAGTGGTCAGCTGGCTAGGGCACCGGAGTTACGCGATCTACCTTTTCCACTGGCCGCTGCTGGTTTTGGTCGACGCGCCGCCGGTTATTTCGATTGCCGTCACGCTCGTACTTGCCGAGTCGTCGCACCGAGTCCTCGAGGGCCCAATTCGCCGACGTGATCGATTGCGTCGACCATTGCTCTCACTTGGCGGGGCGACTGCCGCCCTCGCGTCAACGTTGGTTGTCGCGGCGATCGGATTCAGCGGAAGCTCTGAACGTGACATAGCCGCTGCCACTGTTGACGCCCTCGTATCGAAGACGACCGTCCCTACATCGATTTCGTCACTTCCACTGCCGCCAAACGAGGTGACGTCCGCACCCGCACCACCTTCGAGCGTGGCCCCGACCTGGCCTATTGAGGTGCCGGCTGGTGCGTCGGTGCTCCTTGTGGGCGACTCGGCGGCCTTTGAGGCTCGGGGCGCCTTCACCGGCTGGGTTGATGCGAATGGTGGTCTCGCGAAGGTCGCGGCGTGGGCCGTTTGCTCGCCGGTTTTCGGCCCTCACTCATGGGCTGATTGGGGAACGCCTTTCTTCGAGTCGCTGGAGGGAGAATGTCGATCCTCGATCTCTGGCGACATCGACCTCGTTGTGGTCATGGATCACGGTGCGGCGTTCATCGACCACCTCTTGATCCGAACGGGCGAGTGGCACGATATCTCTGACGGCGTTCTTGGCCCGGTGATGCGCTTTGCCTACGACTCGATGGTTCAAGAAGCCGCTAAGGCAAACGCGCAGGTCTTGATTCTTGCCCCTCCTGTGCCGCTTGATCCTGAGTTGCTTCCCGGATACAGCCCTGCACGGATGAATGCGTATCGTGAGATCGTTGCGGCGGTCGCAGAAGAGCCTCACGTGCACGTGCTCGACGTTGGCCCCTTGATTGACGCCGACCCGATGCGCTACCCGCGCACAGATGGGCTTCACCTCGATGCCGAGACGGGAGCGGTGAACCTGTTTGTCGATCTCGTGGCTCCAGCAGTCTTCTTCGGCGACCAACCCGGTTAGCCTCCCGAATGCTGATTGGCTTCCTGGTGCTCTGAGCGGATCTCGATGCACAACTCGATCTGGGGTATCAAGAGGGACGCCGAGTGTAGGGCGGTGGCGGGGAGTCGACCTGTAAGCGGGGGACCGGTGGCAGCAGGTTCCTTGGTTTTGTGTCCACCCCCACAATCGAGTGTCAGGCGGGACTCCCGGCCAGTCGCCAAAGGAACGCAGCCATCTGACCTCTGGTCACAACTTCATCAGGCGAAAATCGGCGCCCACCGGTCCCAGTCGTGATTCCTCTTTCGAACAGCCAGTCGATCGCTTCAGAAAAATACCGACCGGGAGGCACGTCGGAAAAGGGCGCCGTCGTAGCGCGGGGCTCTCCCTCCAAGCGCCAGAGGAAGGTCGCCATCTCGGCTCGTGTCACATGCCTTCCAGGAGAAAATGCGTTGGCGCTCGTGCCGGTAGTGATGCCTTGGTCGAAGAGCCAGTCGACTGGTTCGGCAAAGTAGGCGGAGCGTGGCACATCTGCGAACGGGTTGCGTGGTAAGCCGATTGGCGCCCCTGCGTACCGGTAGAGAAAGGCTGCCATTTGGCCCCGAGTCACTGGAGCATTGGGAGAGAACGTCGTCGGGCTTGTTCCGTTTGTGATTCCCGACGAGGCAAGCCAAGCGACTGCCGGCGCGTAGTAACGGCTTTGGTCGACGTCTGGGAAGCGATTGAGGGTTGAGCCAGGTAGGGGGTGTGGGCCAAGGTTTGACCCCGCAGCGAAAAGGTTCAGACGTTCATAATTCGAACCGAGAATCCCAACAGCGTCAGCGGAGAGCCAATCCTCCAGGACTGACGCGTAAACCGAGCGGAAGTCGAGATGATGACGCATGTCTCCGCCGCTATCGAGGTACCTAAGGGATGGCTGAACGCCGTACATGCCGCCCCGCACACTCGGGCCCACAAGGAACATCAACCCAGCTGTTCCATGATCAGTCCCGGACATCGTCTGTTGAACTCGGCGTCCAAACTCGCTGAAGACCAGCACGCAAGTCCGCTGAGCGAACTGTGGGTCAAGTGACGAGAAAAACGCATCGATGCCAGCGTCGAGCTCCGCCATGAGGCCGTCATGGTGTGGACGTTGCCCTTCGTGGGTGTCGAAGCCGCTTTGGTTTACGTGAACGAGCTGCGTGCCAACGTTGAGGTTGATTACTTTGGCTGCCAACGCAAGTTCACGCGCAAGACCATCTTGAGGTAGCTCGCCCGTGTATGCGGGAGCAATTGTTGAAGCGGCGTTGACTGCGGACGCAAATGTGTCGGCAACTCTCGGGCCAAACACACCGTTGCCAGCGTTGGTGCCGCCTAAATCAGCAAAGACGTCAAACACGCTGCGCTGCCAGACCTCTTCGCGGTCTGCACCGAAGAGATAGCCGTGTGGTGGGAGTCCAACTGCGGAAGAGAAGCCACCACGCAGAATCAACGGTATGCCCTGCCACCCGATAGAAACGGCGCCCAATTCTCCAAGCCCGGCGTCATCTTGATAGCGGCCGAGCCACCCACTGCTCGTCAGAGCGCTCCGTGTGCCTTTCATCCAGGTCTCAATCGAGCTGAAATGACTTTTGTCAGCGGTTCTTTCGCCGACGCCTCTAACAAGTGCTACCTGACCGGCGTCAAAGCGGGCCTTGAGTCTTCCAAGGCTGGGATGGAGGTGAAGTTGATCGCCCACGCTTGTGGAGCCATCGACGGAAACCGCAAGTCGGCCTCGTGCGTCGTGGTAAGCACCATCTTCTGCAGGGATAACAGTATTGAGGTGGTCGTTACCGCCATTAAGGAAGACCGTGACGAGAATTCGATCCGCGTGCCGTAACGGCTCGGCGGACACAGCGTCGAAGATGCCTGTGCTTGCAGACACACCCGCAGCAGCCCCGGCCATAAGGGACCCCTGAAGGAAGGAGCGGCGACCGAGACCTGGAGCGCTCAGGTCTTGCTGGGAGGCGTTGGCTAGCGCAATGTCAGCCTCGGTTGGTCTAGCTAGTACGGAGCTCAATTTTGGACCGGGCATGGCGATGAAGCGCTGCATCAGTAGACCTGAAACTCGGCAATGAGCGAACCAACGATTGGAGCCTGGCTGGCGATTGACCAGCGGTGAGATTCGTACGCCTCATCGAACCACTGCTGAAGTCGGACCCGTGTCTCAGTTGAAGGCTCGTCGATTCCGAAGAAGGCAAAGATCTGGTCGACCGCTGCCCCAGCGCTCATGTGTTGCAGTCCAGAAAATTGTTGCTCGAGTTCCACCCGCCCATTGAGATTGAGGGCAAATGACCCTCGCCCCCAAGCCGAAGCCGTTGAAAGCCACGCTTCGCCTTGGCCCCAGCCCGCGACACTCGGTGGATCGAGCGGCACCATGCCCATCTGCATCATCGGATGACGGAGTTCGAGAGACGAGGCCGGGAGGCCGGTGCGGCGAATGACGGAGACCACAAAGTCGAGAGGGTTCTTCACTAGGGCCCAACGAGATGATTGATTCCAGAAGTCGTCATGCAGCAGGATCGCTCTGACGAGGGCGGAGATCTCCATCCCGCTTTGCTTGAACACGTTGGCCAGTTCAGAGATGGTCGTTTGGTCGGGTTCGAGATTGGCGAAGAATCGGAACATCAATGTGGTGATGCGTTCAGCCGTTGCGTGTTGTCTCGATCCGAAAACCAATTCATCGATTGCATCTCGTTCTCGCGGATGTTGCGCGATGCCGTTCCATCGGGCAGTGATCCCGAAAAGAGTCTTCTCGCTGTTGTCGTGGTCGTCATCGCGGTAGGCATAGGTGGAGTTCCAATGCGTGTCGCCTAACGAGAAGCCGATTGTGTTGTGACCTGTCCAAGCAGCGGTCATAGAGACCACATCAGCCTCGGAAAAGTGGCCCACCCCGCACGTGTAAAGCTCCATGACTTCACGGGCGAAGTTTTCCTGCGGATTACGAACGGTGTTGTGCTGATTGTCGAGTGCAACAAGCATCGCTGGGTGAATCGCAACAGCCTTCAAAAGTGTCGCAAAGTTTCCAAGCGCCATCCGCCGAAAGAGACGGAGCTGATCCCACATCGCCTCGATGTCTTGAACCTTGTGCTGTCCACATGCGAAATGGTCGTGCCAGAAGAAAGCGAGGCGTTCGTAGATGGGGAGCCCCGCAGCTTCCGAGGGTGGGTCTGGGGGAACGGCGCTGGGGCTCAAGAGGCCAGCCATTCGATCGACCCACCACTCGAGTATCAGGTCGTGCACCCTCCACTGATTTTCTCTATCAACTTCCCAGGGCAGATCTCCGACATCTGGACCTTCCGGCACAGAGCTGTTGCCATCGAATCCCATGACAATTTCGACGCACTCCCGACGGGTCTTGCCGATGAGTGCATCAATCTCTTCCGCGGAGCCGCCGAACGCCGTTCTTCTCAGGAGGTGGGCAGCGTCGGCGCGAGACACTGCTGCGTCGGTGTGGCCCCCTGTTGACCGGTTGCTCATGTGCACTGCGCTCGCTCCGGTTGGACCTTACCGGACTTTGGGGAAGCGATCGGTCGACCGCAGTATCTGTTACTCCACAGACCTCCCGAAGATTTTCGCCCTCGCCTTCCTCGGTCACTGCGGATGGTGGCAGGACCGGGTATCGCAAGCAGATCTACGTGCACATCTGGTGCACACCTCGCAAACCGAGGTTTCGTAAGGCCTTTGTTTGTTTGGTGGTGGCGGGGAGTCAACCTGTAAGCGGGGTTCTGTCCGGGGCCTTGCGGCCCGTGGATGACCATCCATCTGTGCAGTCGACCCGGGAGTGTCGACGAGCGGACCGCTCTCTCCCTGCGTGACCTTGCTCCGGGTGGGGTTTGCCGAGCCATCCCCGTCACCGGGAATGCTGGTGCGCTCTTACCGCACCGTTTCACCCTTACCGGCGAGACGAGCCCGCCGGCGGTCTGTTCTCTGTGGCACTTTCCTGCGAGTCACCTCGACTGGCGTGAGCCAGCACCCTGTCCTGCGGAGCCCCGACTTTCCTCAGCCCCGAAGGACCGCGGCCATCCAGTCGGCTCCCCGCCACCGGCTTCAGTGTGCCACGGTCAACGACGACCGCGACGGGCGATCGGTGAGGTCAGTTCGGCGAGGTGTCTCGCAGGGCTCGCCACACGCCGATACCGGCTCCGACCACGCCGATGGTGGCCGCTAAGAGGCCGTTGAAAATCAGTCCGATCGGCGAAAGGCCGTCACCCTGTGCGAGGCGCACGATGCCGAAGATCACCTGCACGACAACAAAGGCGCTGAGCGTGGCTGTTGCCCCGTTTGCGAAGGGGGCAGCGGTCGCTCGTCGTCCTGCAGCGGCACCACCGGCGAGATAGGCGATCACGACCGCCGCCAACGCAACGAAGACCCAGTTGGATTGGTTGGTGCTGCCGCCGCTGTCGTCGTCGGCGAGCAGGCTGCTGGCCACGGCAGCGGGCGCCGCAATCACGAGACAGATGAGGGCACCGCGGCGGACGGCGGCAACGTTGAGGGCGCTCAGCACAGGAGCCCTAGAGTACCGCCGATGAGTGATGTCGAAGGAAGCCCGGCGATCGACGCACTGCGCGCCGGTCTCCGCCAGATCACTGCGGCGGTAACCCGGGCCGAGTACCTCGCCGAACAGGCCGATGTCGATGGCGAACCGGGTCTTGCCGGGGTGCTGCGGGGCATGGCGGAGCGCAACCGTGGCCTCGCCCAAGGGTTGTACGCCCTGCTCGCCGAGGAAACCGGCACGGCCGATGCTCGCCCCGGCACCGACGATCTCTCCGGACGGCTTCCCATCGAGGCAGCGATGTACGAGTCGCTCGCCGACGAGATCCGAGGCCACGCTCGCCCCGACCTCGCCGCGTGGATGGACAAGCTCGCTGCCGCGCAGCACGATCACCTCCGACAACTCGACGAGGCCCGTCACTGGGTCGAGGGAGAAGCATGAGTCTTGACGAACACGGCGGCTGGAGCGAAGTCCTCGGCCGACTCACCGCCGGAGCCGACCTGAGCGCAGCCGAGTGCACCGCCGTCCTGAGCGAGATCCTCGCCGGCCATGCCACCGATGCGCAGAAGGCTGCCTTCATCGTCGGTCTCCGGCTCAAGGGTGAAACGGTCGAGGAGCTCACCGGGCTTCAACGAGCGATGATCGCAGCGGCCGAGCCACTCAACGTGCCCGACACCACGATCGACATCGTCGGCGTCGGAGGGGCCCCGAGTCGTCGCACCCACGCACTCAACGTCTCGACGATGGCAGCGTTCGTCGCTGCCGGCGCCGGCGCCTCGGTGTGCAAACACGGCAACCGAAAGGCTTCGTCGACATCGGG
>MDTA01217048.1_pt1 | contig 10400 bp, 14 predicted proteins | sample 811151 | NCBI WGS metagenome assembly MDTA01 (sample SAMN05326648, study PRJNA326480) | marine metagenome | isolation source: seawater | place: Indian Ocean: South | collected 2010 | reverse complement strand
GAAGAAGTTAACTGGTCTTTTTTTAAAAATTTAGTCATGTGCCAGGATTAATACTATTAATAAGCTAGAAGTCAATTTGATAATTATCTTGAAATTTAAGACTAATCTGTTATTGTTTAAATGCCGATTTGATCCTATTGCGGGCACATACTGCTAAAAAGGAATTTCATCATATAATCGGTAGGCATTTGAACTATATTGTGCGCCTTGCCTAATGCAAAAGCACTAAAAAAGGAGTAACTATGACTAAAAAAAGAAATAACCCAGAAACTGTGGCCATCCATGGTGGAGATTACAGAAGTGATCCAACGACAAATGCAGTTGCGGTACCAATCTATAGAACAACGTCTTATCAATTTAAAAGCACTGACCATGCTGCAAATTTATTCGCATTAAAAGAGTTTGGCAACATTTACACAAGAATAATGAATCCAACTAATGATGTTTTAGAAAAAAGAATAGCAGCATTAGAAGGTGGTTTAGCATGTGTAACAGTGTCGTCAGGTCAAACAGCTTCAAGCTTTGCTGTTTTAAATGTGGCACAAGCTGGTGATAATATTATCAGCTCAACAGACTTATATGGTGGAACTGTTTCGTTATTTACACACACGTTAAGTAAATTAGGAATTGAAGTTAGGTATGCTGATCCAAGTGACCCAAAAAATTTCGAAAAATTAGTAGATGATAAAACGAGAGCTTTTTATGGTGAAACATTACCTAATCCTTATTTAAGAGTTTTTCCAATCAAAGAAGTTTCTGACATTGGAAGAAAATATAATATACCTTTGATTATGGATAACACTGCTGCACCTGTGATATGTAAACCTATTGAACATGGAGCAGCAATAGTAATTCACTCTTTAACTAAATATATTGGAGGACACGGTACAGCTGTAGCTGGAAGTATTGTTGATGGTGGAAATTTTGACTGGACTGCTGATCCAAAAAGACAACCATTATTTAATGAGCCAGATGCTAGTTACGGTGGTGTAGTTTGGGGAAAAGCGGTCCCTGAACTTACTGGAGCTAATATACCTTTTGCAGTAAGAGCAAGGGTTTGTCTTTTGAGAGATTTGGGTTCAGCTTTAGCACCAGACAATGCTTTTGCAATTATCCAAGGACTTGAAACAGTACCCCTTAGAATGAGACAGCACTGCGAAAATGCAGAAAAAACAGTAAACTTTTTAAAAAAACATAAAGAAGTTACAAGAGTAATTTACTCGACTGAGCATGATAAAAATATATCAGACAGAGCAAAAAAATATTTAAAAGGAGGGAATGGGCCAATGTTGGGAATTGAATTAAAAGGCGGTCTTGAAGCAGGTAAAAGGTTTATAGAATCTTTAAAGATGTTTTATCATGTTGCTAATATTGGAGATGCAAGAAGTTTAGCTATACACCCTGCTAGTACAACACATAGCCAATTGAATGAGAAAGAATTAGCCGCCTCAGGTGTCACTCAAAGCTATGTGAGACTTTGCATAGGTTTGGAACATATTGATGATATAATTGAAGATTTAGATCAAGCATTAAATAAATCTTCAAAAGGTAAACTTAAAGCAGTTAGTTAAATCTTGTATTTATATATAAAAAATAGACACAGGAACTAACTAAAAAAATTGAACTAACTTGGTGCATGGAAGCTATATAGATTTGTGCACCATAGATTACGGTTATAATTCCTAAAAAAATTTGTAACAAAATAAAACAACCCAAAATGTTTATAGATTTATAAAGATCATAAATTTTATTTTTATGAATTTTATAAAACATAAATAAATAGTAAACTCCAATGATATAAGCCAAGTTTCTGTGTATAAATTGAACCAAAGAAGGATCACTAAAAGCTGATAATTTAAATAAACTATTTATATTATTATCATCTGGAAAATATGAATTACCCATATTCGGCCAAGAGTTATAAATTTTGCCAGCATCCATGCCTGATACAAATGCCCCTATTACGATTTGTAAAAAAATAAGCACTAAAAAGAATAATGGTATTTTGGAATTAATCTTATTTACCATATCATTCTTAAAATTTATTTTAAGATAATTCCAAAAAATCAAAGACAAAATTAAAAAAGCTACTAATAAATGAATAGATAATCTAAAATGACTTACATCGACTTTATCAACTAAACCACTACTTACCATATACCAGCCGATAAGACCTTGTAAACATATTAGAAAAAAAATAATATATAAATTAAACAATTTTGTAATTTCAATTTTAAAAGAAAAATATATTAACGGGATCAAAAATCCAATTCCTATTAATCTTCCAATAAATCGGTGAGCCCATTCCCACCAAAAAATTATTTTAAACTCCTCTAAATTCATATTGTAATTTTGCAGTTTGAATTCTGGTATCTGCTGATAAAGATTGAAATATGAGATCCAGTCTTTTTGATTTAATGGTGGCAAAAACCCTGAAAACAATTGCCATTTAGTAATTGAAAGACCCGAGTCTGTTAATCTTGTAAGACCCCCAACGATAATCATAACCGACACAATCCAAAACATTGAAATTAACCAAATAGAAATTTGGTTATTAATTTTTGGATTAATTGTATACATAAGCGCATAAATATAATAATTTTTCATGAATCCAAATATATAAATGTCGCCATTAAAAAGAAAAAAACTAAGCAAAATTAGATTAGAATTAGACAATTTAGATAATTCTTTAATTAAGATAATAAAAAAAAGAACTAATTTAGTAAAAAAAGTTTTAGCTCTCAAAGAAAGAAAAAATCAAATTGTTGATCAAAAGAGAATAAAATCTATTCTGAATAATATAAAGAAAAAATCTTTAAAAAATAATATTGATCCACGTATTACTAATAGAATTTGGAAAAATATGATTTGGTCTTATATTGACTTTGAGAGAAGAAATTTTAAAAAGAAATAATTATTTGCTATGTGGTGGAAGTTTTTTTTCCACAAAAATTTCATGTTTTCTGGTTGCTGGATTGTATTTTTTTGCTTTTAATTTAATCTTAGCTTTTTCACCTCCCGCAGGTTTTTTAACATAATAAAAAAAAGGACTATCAGGTTTTTCCTCAGGTACTAGTCTTACTTTAATATGAGTTTTTTTGGCCATGTTATTTTAAATTTTTTAATTCTTTAGCTATATTAGAAATTTTTTTTAATTTATTTTTAAAATTATTAGCACTTATAGAATGATTTAAATTTTCGTCAAGTTTTAAAGTTTCGTTATTATCCAAAATCTTTTTTACACCATTTATTGTCATTCCTTGGTCCTTTAAAAGGAAATGAACTTTTTTTAATAAATCAATGTTTTTTTTATCATAATATCTTCTATTTCCATTAAGTATTATGGGTTTTATTTGTTTAAATTCTTTTTCCCAAAATCTAATAGTATATGTTGGCATTGAATTAGTTTTTTTAGATGTTAATCCTAGTATTTTTACGACCTCACCTATAGTCTTATAAGCATTATTATTCTTTTTCATCCTATCTAGTGTTAATCAAATCTTTAAAATTTTTGGATGGCTTAAATAATACAACTTTTCTATCAGAAATCATCTTAATTTGTTTGGTTTTGGGATTTCGACCTATTCTTTGCTTTTTTTCTCTAATAAAAAAAGTTCCAAAATTAGAAATCTTAATCTTTTTTTCTTTTTTCAAATTTTCAATGATTGTCAAAAAAAAATCTTCTATAAGATTTTCTGCTATATTTTTAGAAAAACCCAATTGCATATAAACAAGATTAACTAAGTCTCTTTTAGTTAGGTTTAATCTCATTTATTTAATATTGTTCTTTATTTTTTGAATCAAATTCCCCTTCACTATCTTATAACATACATCAAGTGAATTTGAAAAACCAATAAAGTCAGTTCCTCCATGACTTTTAACAACAGGAGAATCTAAACCAATGAATATTGCTCCATTATATAATCGCGGGTCTAGTCTTTTTTTAAATTTCCGTAGATTGCTAAAATTTAATATTGAAGAAATTTTTCCAATTAATGTCCCACTTAATGCATTTCTTAATTCACTTGTAATAAAATTTGCAGTACCTTCAGCAGTCTTTAATGCTACATTTCCAGTGAAACCATCGGACACTATTACATTTACATCACCGTTCATTAATTTGTCTCCCTCAATATAACCTGAAAAATTAAAATCATTTTTTTCTTTTTTATTTAATAATTGGAAGGTTTCTTTAATTGTTTCATTTCCCTTAAGTTCCTCTGAGCCTATATTGAGTAGTGCTACATTGGGATTATTCTCAGGATAAAGTGATTTATACAAAGATGCTCCCATAACAGAAAAGTCAAATAAATTTTTTGAACTACATTCAATATTTGCTCCTAAATCTAAAACAACACTCATACCTTTTTTATTAGGCCACAAAGCAGATAAAGCTGGCTTGTCAATATTTTCGATCATTTTCAAATTTAATTTAGCAATTACTAATAACGCACCAGTATTTCCAGCAGAAATTACAATATCAGCTTCCTTTTTTTTCACACTTTCAATTGAAAGCCACATACTAGTGTCTTTACCTCTTTTTGCTGCTTCTAAAGGACTATCAGTATTTTTAACTATATTAGCTGAATGAATAATTTCAAAAAAATCTTTTTGAATTTTATTTTTTAAACACTTTTCAATTTCATTCTTGTCTCCAAAAATTTTATAAAAAACATTTTTATTATGGTTATGATAATGAACTATTCCATCTACAATTTTCTGAGGTGAGTTATCACCACCCATTGCATCTACTGCAATTTTAATGTAATCTGACATTGTTGATAATTGTTAATTCTATTCCTTTACGTCCAAAACTTGTCTGCCTTTATACATCCCAGTTTTCAAATCTAGATGATGTGACAATCTATATTCACCTGATTTTTTATCCTCAACAACATTCTTAGTGGAGAATTTCATATTTTTAGATCTTCTCATTCCTGTTCTTGAAGGTGTTTGTTTGCGTTTTGGTACAGCCATAATTAAATGTTAATTACACTTTTTAAATGAGAATTCAAAGTTTTTTTTATCAATTTTTCCTTAAATTCATCAAAATATTCTACTAAATAATCAGTTTTTTCAAAATTTAGTAGAAAATTTGATACAATTTTTTCCTTTTCAGATTTATTTTTATCATCCCAAAAATGAATTTCAGAAACTATTGAGTGAAAGAGATTAATATAATCTTTCATTTTTTTATTAATTGATTGATCACCATACCCAATTTCACGAATACTTAATTCAAGTTGTCTAAAATTAAAATCGTAAATTTTTTGAAGAATTAATGAATTTTTTTCACTCTTATAAACTTTTAAAAAAAACGCAAAGTGAAATAAGAATAATATTAATCTATCAGAAAAAGTATCTTGAGATTTTATATGTTTATATAGATATTTATTAGTAGTTAAATTGATTAAATTATTATAAATATTTAGATATTTAATAGACATGAGAAATTTTTTTATTATATCCCTATTTTTCTTTTTTTCAAACTGCTCTTTAAATAATGTTGTTCATCATCATGGCGTTCATAATCTTGAGAAAAAACAATCAAAACTGAAAATTAACTACACTAACAAAAACGATATCATTAAGTTAATAGGACCACCTTCCACAAAAAGTTCTTTTGATAATGATGTTTATATATATATTGAAAGAAAAACAAGTGGATCAAAATTAACCAAGCTAGGTAAAAAAAAATTACTTATGAATAATGTTTTGGTTTTAGAAATAGACAATAAAGGTTTGCTTTTAAGTAAAAAATTTTATGATATGAATGACATGAATGACATCAAGTTTGATGAACAAGAGACTGTGTCAAATTATACTAAAAAATCTTTTGTTTATAATTTCTTATATTCTTTAAGACAAAGAATTAATGATCCCCTTGGTAAAAAAAGAATAAAATCTCAACCACAACCTTAAAATTATCCCGCTATTACTGCCAATAACAATAAAGCTACGATATTTGTAATTTTTATCATTGGATTTACTGCTGGACCAGCAGTATCTTTATAAGGATCTCCAACTGTATCACCAGTTACAGCAGCTTTGTGAGCCTCTGAACCTTTTCCTCCATGATTTCCATCCTCAATATATTTTTTTGCATTATCCCAAGCTCCGCCACCTGCTGTCATCGACACAGCAACGAAAAGTCCCGTTATGATAACTCCAAGTAACATTGCTCCAACTGACGCAAGAGCTGCAACTTGACCACCAATAGCAAAAATAACAAAATATAACACAATTGGTGATAGTACAGGAAGTAAAGATGGTATTATCATTTCTTTAATTGCCGCAACTGTTAACAAATCAACAAGTTTAGCATAATCTGGTTTTTGTTTTCTCTTCATTATACCGGGATATTTTTTAAATTGTCTTCTTACTTCAACAACAACAGCTCCACCCGCTCTACCTACAGCCTGCATACCCATCGATCCAAATAAATAAGGTAACATTCCTCCAATTAGTAAACCAACAACAATATAAGGATTAGACAAATCAAATGTAACTACAATACCTTCCAATTTTGATCCCGCAACTTTAGAAAAATGTTTAATATCCTCTGTGTAAGCTGCAAAAAGAACTAACGCACCTAGCCCTGCTGAGCCTATTGCATAACCTTTAGTTACTGCTTTAGTAGTATTTCCAACTGCATCCAAAGCATCCGTGGTTTTTCTTACATTGTTTGGTAATTTTGACATTTCGGCGATTCCACCGGCGTTATCTGTGACAGGACCATATGCGTCTAATGCCACGACCATTCCTGCAAGAGCAAGCATTGTTGTAACAGCGATTGCTATTCCAAATAAACCAGCAATATAATTTGTTAATAGTATTCCTGCTACTATTATTAGAGCTGGAATTGCAGTGGCTTCTAAAGATATCGCCAATCCTTGAATAACATTTGTTCCATGACCAGTTGTCGAAGAACTCGCAACACTTCTAACGGGTCGATAATTTGTTCCTGTATAATATTCTGTTACCCATATTAATAAACCTGTTATTATTAATCCTATTACTCCACAATAATACAAACTCATTCCAGAGAAAGATTTGTTTTCTAAATTATATGTTTTATCTAACCCTAAAACAAAATCAGTCACTGGATATAAAATAATAAGAGAAGCAAGAGCTGAAACAACAAACCCTTTATATAAAGCCCCCATCACGTTTTTGCTATTTCCAAGTTTGACAAAATATGTTCCTAAAATAGAAGTTAAAATACAAGCTCCACCAATGGTTAATGGGTAAATCATCATAGACATTTCACCTGGAAAAAATATTGAGGATAAAACCATAGTAGCTACAATTGTGACAGCATAAGTTTCAAATAAATCTGCTGCCATTCCTGCGCAATCACCAACGTTATCACCTACATTATCAGCAATTACTGCTGGATTTCTTGGATCATCTTCTGGTATACCTGCTTCAACTTTACCTACAAGATCAGCACCTACATCAGCACCTTTGGTAAATATACCACCTCCTAATCTTGCAAATATCGAGATTAAAGACGCTCCAAATCCTAATGCAACTAACGCATTAACTATTTCTCTTTCTTCGACATTAAATTTTAATAATAAATAATAATAAACGGCAATTGATAATAAAGCTAAACCAGCAACTAGCATACCAGTTACAGCGCCAGATTTAAAAGCTACAGAAAGACCACTCGCTAAACCTTTTCTTGAGGCTTCTGCTGTTCTAACATTTGCTTCTACAGAAACTAACATTCCTACATAACCTGCTATCCCAGATAAAGTTGCTCCAATAAGATATCCAAGACCAACAAGGATACTAAAAGAAAAACTTACAATTACCAAAACAACAACACCAACAATCGCAATAGTTTTATACTGTCTCGCTAAATAAGCTTTTGCCCCAATTTGAATTGCAGAAGCAATTTCTTGCATCTTCGAATTACCTGCATCTGAATTTAGTATATTTTTACCAGTAAAATATCCATAAACAATTGATAAAAATCCTGCAGCTATTGTATATAAAAGTATAGTTTCGATGGTTGAGTTCATTTTGACCTTAATATGTTGTTGGTTGTTACTTATAAAATGCGCACAATACAAAAAAGTCTATAAAAGGCAATCATTAACTTTTAAAAATTGTGTAAATAACCCTTATGTTTAATGGCAATTTTCTTCCCTTTTTCATCAATAATTTGACATTTTTGATATTGATTACAAATTTTTCCTATTTTAGAAATCTTTACCTTCAAAGATTTAGAGATTTTATTAATGATTCTGTCTTTAGCCGGGTCAGCTGTAAATAAAATTTGATAATCATCGCCTTGAGAAATAAATGAAATTTTTTTGAGTTTTTTAATATGAAGCAATCTTTTTAAATTGTTTGAAATTGGTATCTTCTTAAGATCAATGATGTAAGTATAATTTTTTTGATTAATAAGCTTATCAAGGTCAGAGAATAAGCCATCCGATATATCTATTGAGCTATTAGCAAAATCGTGTAGCTTTTTTACTAAATTAAAAGGAATATCAGGAACAAAATAACTTTTTTTAAAGTAATTTTTTAAAATCTTATTGATTGCAAATTTTTTTTTTAAAATAGATAAGCCTGCAGAGCTATCACCTAAATTTCCTGTAACATAGATATTGTCATTCAACTTCACTTTATTTCTAAAAATAATTTTTTTAGAAAAACCAATACACACAATAGTAAAACTTAATTTATTTGAGAAAACTGTATCTCCTCCCGATATAGAAATATCAAATTTTTTTTGCTCTTGTTTAAGAGATTTAGATATTTTTTGTAGATTCTTTTTTGAAAAGGATGTTTTATTTCCTGAACCAGATATAAAGTAATATTTTGGTTTTACTCCTTTACAAATTAAATCTGAAATCGATGCCCTGAGCACTTTTTTAATTACATTATCAGGTTCTTTAAAATCTAAAAAATGTACACCTTCAACATAAGTATCAACAGTCACAACTAAATTTTTAGATTTATCAAAAAAAACATCATCATTGAGGTTTAAAGAACTCTTGTTGTTAGCTAATCTTGAAAAATATTTCTTAATTAATTCAAATTCATTCATCAAGATCTAAGTTTTTTTGCAATACTGTCTAGTAATGCATTAAGATATTTTGTTTGAGAGTCATCTAAGAAAAAATTTGAGGCATTCAAATACTCTTTAATTATAATATTTACAGAAAGATTTGGCTTGTACAAAACCTCATAGGTTGCTGATTCTAAAATAACTTTAAATACTTTATCTAAAGTCTTTAGATTTAATCTGCCTCCAAAATTTTTTTCTAATTCATCTAAAATAATTTCATTTCGTTCAATAGTTCCAAGGACAGTGTCTTTTATAAATTTTCTAAATCTGTGTTTTGGGAAAGTTAATTCCTCCTCATTATTATACAACTTACCATATAATTTTTGGATAATTATAACTCTAGGATTTTTGCTCGGACTAAAGAAAGTTTTCATCTTTGTGATAATATTGATAAGACAGCCCTAGCAGCTTCAGCACCTTTTTTTTTTCTTGCTTTAGCTTGTTTTACATTTAAACAAGTTATTATACCGTTTCCAATAGGTTTTTTTGTGTCGATAGAAAGTTTCATAATAGCATTAGTTGATGCTTGAGATATAAATTCAAAATGTGGGGTTTGACCTTTTATTACACAGCCAAGTGCAATAAAAGCATCAAATTTTTTTTGATTTTTCGAAATTGTTACTGGTATTTCAAAAACACCAGGAACATTAATTATCTTAATTTTATATTTTTTTACAATTAACTTTAAAGCACTTGAAATAAGACTTTTTGAAATATCTTTATAATAATTTGCACAAACAATTAAAATTTTTTTTTTCATTAAATGAGCTCTTGTTTAGTTATCTTTATATCATAACCTTCTAAACCAATAACCTTTTTTGGTGACTTGGTGATTAAAATCATTTTTTTGATCTTTAAATCTTTAATAATTTGAGCTCCAATACCATAGTTTCTTATTTGTTTATTGTTATCTTTTTGATTATTCAATTTATTTTTGTAATCCTTTAATGTTTGAGAAACGGAATTCAAATTTGTTTCTTTTATAAAAACTAAAACACAATTATTAAATCTTTTGAAATAGTTTAAGGTTTTATTAAATGAGTTAGGTAATTTTTGATTTATTAAATAATTTTGGACAACATTTGATGAAATTACTCTAACTCTAGGAGTTACTCCTCTTTTAATTGAACCCTTAATTAAAGCAAAATGTTCAGAGCCATCCAATAAATTTTCATAAATCTTTATTTTAAATTTTTGATTATTTACATTTATATCTGATGTTTTTTTAAGTTTAATTAATTTTTCTTTTTTTAATCTATATGAAATCAAATCCTCGATTTTACCAATTTTTAGATTATGTTTTTTTGCAAAG
>MDTA01014088.1_pt1 | contig 10400 bp, 6 predicted proteins | sample 811151 | NCBI WGS metagenome assembly MDTA01 (sample SAMN05326648, study PRJNA326480) | marine metagenome | isolation source: seawater | place: Indian Ocean: South | collected 2010 | reverse complement strand
TTTTGGTGAATGGCTTGGGCGATCCGCTCTTTTCCAGTCCCCGTTTCACCCTCGACAAGCACGCTAGCCCTAGAAGGGGCCACCAACTTCACCCTCTCGATAACCTCTTTTAGCTCATTCGAGTTGCCGATGATTCCCTCGAAGCTGTATTTGAAATCCAATCGCTCGTGCAGGCTTTCCACCTCAGTCTGCAGGCTCTTCGTTTCTAAAGCCCGCTTCATGAGGATCTCCAACTTTTCCAAATTCACCGGCTTGGTAAGAAAGTCATAGGCCCCACGCTTCATCGCCTCCACCGCAGAAGGCACATTCCCATAAGCTGTCATCATTATCACAGGTGGGCGATTCTTCAGGACCAAGGCCTTATCGATTACCTTGAGCCCCGATTTTCCCGGCATACGCAGGTCCGTAAGCACTAAATCAAACGTCTCGCTCCCCATCAGTGTGAAGGCTTGATCAGCATTTTCCGCAAGATAGACATCGTACTGGTCCTCCAGCATTTGCTGGAGCCCCTCTCGGGTGTGACGCTCGTCGTCGACAATCAATACCGTTGGCAACATACCACTTGCCTAGAATACCCAATACTGGAGTCAATGGGCAAATTTGTCCCATTTAGAGCGAATAACAAAACGCGGCCCAAAGGACCGCGCTAATCGGCACCCGCATTTCATCCTTCGACCCTCACTCTACTACCTTTATTTTCAACCCAACATACGGAATTTTCGATTTTGCTTTGGAAACTCCAAGGTTACCACCGTGCCAATGCCTTCCTTGCTATCTATGCCAACTTGTCCCCCATGCTCACGCATTATACGTTCTACAATCATGAGGCCCAGTCCCGTACCGCCTTTCTTGGTCGTATGGTAAGGCTCGAATACACGGGATAGACTATCCTGGCTAATACCTGATCCCGAGTCTCCGAAGCGGAGATACACACGCTCCTCATTCGACTGTACTTTCACTCGGATCAATCCACCAGGCTTCATGGCTTCCATAGCATTCTTGGTTATGTTGAAGAACACCTGCTTAACCTGCTGTTTGTCCGCTCGTACAATAGGGCTTTCCGCATCAGCCTCCATCTCCACTTTTATACCCCGGTCCTCAAGTTCGCTGGCTTGGAACTGTAGCGATTCTTGCAGTAGCTCGTTTAAGTTAACGGTTTGAAAATCCGGCGTCTGCGGCCGAATCGCCTCTAGAAAATTCTTTATGATGCCGTCCAAGCGCGACACTTCCGCCCGGCAAACTTCCACTGAAGACTCAAGCTTACTGCGAGCGGCGGATTCCTCTAGTTTCTTCAATTGGCGTTCGATTAACTGTAAGTGGATGGTAATCGAATTCAGAGGATTCCCCAACTCATGGGCGACTCCCGCGGCAAGAAGTAAAATGGAGCTTATCCGCTCTGATTCAATCATCGCCTCGCTGGATTGTTTTTCCGAGGTGATATCAGAGAGAATAACTATAAATTGGTTCGATTTATCACTGTGCATTCCTCCTACCCCCTCGAATGGCAGAATATACAACCTCACATACCTGTTCTCTGGGTACGTCAATTCCAGCTCTCTTGAGCTGACAGACGATTCGATCCGAGCCCCTTCCTCCAATCCAAGCGATCCTCTCAAATCAGGGATCAGTCGCCAAAGAGAAACTTCGCCGATATCGCTATTTTTGAGCCCGATCATCTGATGGCTGGCGATATTGGCGTATTCGATCACTCCCAAATCGCTTATAACTAGGATTCCTTCACGAGCCGTATTGAAGATCGTCTCCAGAAAAGCCCGCTCACGAGCGAGCTTATTGACCAAATTCGTCAAATTTGTCGTATCCAAAGAATCAACTTGGCCGAGAACGCGATCGAGCGAGGAGACCTTCTTTCCGGTAATCATCCCCCCTCTTTAAAACCGCAGTAGCGAAATGGCAATATTTCCTCGCCTAGAGCACCCCTGTTTCCTTTGCGCTTGCCATCGCAAAAGTTGGCCGTTCGATTCTGAATCGACCATGAGCGCCTTCCAAACGAGACCCCCTGCAGACTGTAAATACGATTGCGTTTCCCTAGGCGAGATCATGCTTCGACTGGATCCTGGCGAAGGCCGAACGCGGACAGCCCGATCCTTCACGGCCTGGGAAGGCGGCGGCGAATACAATGTAACCCGCGGCCTCCGACGCTGTTTCGATATGAAGACTGCAGTCGTCACCGCATTTGCCGACAATGAGCTCGGACGCCTGCTGGAAGATTTCATACTTCAAGGCGGAGTCGACACGGACTACATTCAATGGAAAACATACGACGGTATCGGAAGATCCACTCGCAATGGGCTTAACTTCACGGAACGAGGCTTCGGTATTCGCGGAGCCAAAGGTGTTCCCGATCGCGGCAATACTGCAGCAGCCCAAATGAAACCAGGCGACATTGACTGGAACAAGCTGTTCATACGGGATGGTGCACGTTGGCTCCACACTGGGGGGATCTTCGCAGCTCTAAGTGAAACGACAGCAGACCTGGTTATCGAAGCGGCCAAAGCAGCAAAAGAGGCCGGAACTATTGTTTCTTACGATCTTAACTACCGTCCTTCTTTATGGAAAAGTATTGGCGGCATAGAAAAGGCCCAGGAAGTTAATCGAGAGATAGCCCGCTACGTGGACGTGATGATTGGCAACGAGGAAGATTTCACCGCCTGCCTCGGCTATAAAATCGAAGGAGTCGACGAAGGACTTTCGAACTTGGAGACTGAAAGCTTCAAATCGATGATCAATCGAGCCGTTGCCGACTACCCGAACTTCAAGGCAGTAGCCACTACGCTTCGCAGCGTCAAAACAGCAACGGAGAATGATTGGGGAGCCATTTGCTGGGCAGACGGATCGTTTCACGAGGCCACGCACCGACCGAATCTGGAAATTATGGACCGGGTAGGTGGTGGCGACTCCTTTGCCTCCGGACTGATCTACGGTTTGATCGCCCATGGTGACGCGGCTAAAGCCGTCGAATACGGAGCTGCCCATGGCGCCCTGGCTATGACAACACCTGGCGACACGACTATGGTCACTCTCGCCGAGGTGGAAAAGCAGATGTCCGGCGGCTCGGCCCGAGTGGATCGATAGACGAATCGTCGAATAATTTGGAAGCAATCGCGGGATCCGCGAGTCAACATTCGATCTCCGATCGCATCTACAACCTTGGAAACCAAGTCAGCAACTGCTTTCGAGGATATCCGTAGGCAATTAATGGACACTTACTTTTTATCGAGCTTCACAAATACGCATCGGTCCTGCTTGATTATTCCGAAAATTAGCCCTTTGCTCCCCGGTCGATGATGACAACATTTGGATCGAGATCGAAGGCGGCCGCGTTGATCGTCCTACTGGCCTCTGGCTGTAGCCGACAAACAGTGAAGGTTTACGATGTCCCCAAAGAGGAAGCGTCTGCCCCTTCCTTCGCTGAACAGTCATCCCAAACGAATGCCCCTGAGGACCGCGACTGGATCCACTGGACCAAGCCAGAGCAGTGGACTGAACGCGCCCCAACCGCGTTCAGAAAAGGGAACTACGTTTTCGAAGATGAATCTGGAGGGAAAGTGGAAATTACTGTTTCTTCATTCCCTGGAGATGTCGGTGGCACTTTAGCGAACGTCAATCGGTGGCGCGGCCAAGCTGGTCTCAGTCCAATAAGTCAAGGTGAGCTCGCCGCCGCTCTGAGCGACCTGACAATCGATGGTCACCGCGGCCAGATCGTAGACATTCTGCCCGAAGACGAAGACCCGCAGGCAGCTAGAATAGTAGCCGTCATTTTCATTTATCGGGGCGAGAGCTGGTTCTTCAAAATGTCGGGACCCCAATCAATCGTAGCCTTCCAGAAACCCCTTTTCGACAGTTTTATCGATTCACTAAAGTTTACTGATGCCAACGCAACCAACTCCCAGAAAGCCGAGTCCTCCGAATCTCAACCCCTTGTCCTCGCTTTCGATACACCCGAAGGATGGACAGAATCCAGCGGATCCTCGTTTCGCATTGCCAGCTTTCAGATCGAACTTGAGGGCTTCGATCCCGGAGATTTTTCAATCACCCGTTTTCCCGGCGATGCCGGTGGGGTCTTCGCCAACGTGAACCGATGGCGGCAGCAAATCGGACTCCCTAAATGGTCCGAATCGCAAGTAGACGCCAACGCAAAACCGGTCGCGGAAGACCTGCAATTCAGTTTCTTCGATTTGGCTCCACGCACCGAAGAAGAAAAAGAGAAGGTTGAGGAGCGAATTCTAGCTGCCGTGATGGAACACGACGGCCAAAGCTTTTTCTTTAAACTTAGGGGGGAAATATTCCTAGTAGAGACGCAGCTAAATAAGTTTCTGCAATTGCTTCGATCGACTCGGTTCGAACCAGAATCCCCCTGAGTTTCCACCGCACATGAAACCTTTCATTAGATTCTTTTCATCGTTCGAGCTAGCCATCAGTTGCATGGCTCTGGGTATCGTCCTAGTTTTCATTGGCACCATCGCCCAGGTACAATTGGGCATTCACGGAGCCACCGAGCTCTACTTCTATAGCTTTTTCCTTTTCTGGGAAATCCCCGGCATCGGAGTTTCTATCCCATACTTTCCAGGTGGATACACAATCGGCTTTCTTCTATTAGCTAACCTCGTCACCGCTCTCTTCGTCCGCTTTCGCTATTCCTGGAAAAAGACCGGAGTGCTGCTGGTCCACTTCGGTGTCATCACCCTGCTCATTGGCGAACTCATCAGCAGCATGATGCAAGTCGACAGTGCCATGATAATCGATGAAGGCAGAAGCTCAAACTATTCTGAGGATCGGCAAATAGTGGAGTTGGCTATCATCGACCACAGCCGGTCCCAGGAGACCGATCGCGTTTATGCATTTTCTCACGCACTGCTGGAGAACAAGCAAGACGCCCGTCACGAAGAGCTTCCCTTTACGGTGAGCGTCAATCGCTACATGGCCAACGCCGAGATACGCCGTCGGGATGACACTGCCCCGAGCGATGCCCTTATTGTCAATAAGGGGATAGGGCTCAACACTTATGCCATCCCCATTCCCAAAACCGGCAAAATGGACGATGTCAATCGAAGCACTGCGATCCTCACTGTATTCGACAACACCAACGCGGAGGTCGCAGGAACCTGGCTAGCAAGCCTCGGCTTCCCTCAACAGACATTCGATTTCCAGGGTAAAGAGTACTCTATGGAGATCAGACGCAAACGCTACTACCACCCCTTCGACATCAAGCTGCTCGATTTCAGTCATGACCGCTATCTGGGAACCAACATCCCTATGAATTTCTCTAGCGATATCGAGCTCACCCATACCGACAGAGGTGAGAAACGGGAATTCCTCATCTACATGAATCATCCATTACGATACGACGGGTTAACGTTTTTCCAAAGCGGTTTCGCCAACGAAGACACCACCACCATCCTGCAGGTCGTCAGCAATCCAGGAAGACACCTTCCTTACATTAGCTGCATTCTCATTTTCCTTGGCTTATCCGTCCAATTCGGAATCGGCCTATTCTCTTTCACCCAGAAGCGATTGAAGAAATCATGAAACAACGTCTGCCCTGGATTATTTCAATCACTTTTCTTTTCTTATACTTTGCTTCCAACTACAGGAAGCAATCGCCTAGCAGTAATATCGACTACGATACCTTCGGCAACACGCCCGTTCATTTGAATGGCCGCGTGCAACCTTTGGATTCTGTAGCCCGGAACGCGCTGCTGGGCATGCGCTACAAGCGTACATTCAAAGACGAAAACGGCAAGAAGACGCCCGCTATCGTCTGGCTCACCGAACTGATGATGCGTCCCGACCTAGCTCACGAGAGACCAGTTTTCCGAATTCAGGATGAAGACGTCAGAGCGTTACTAAAGCTACCCAATAAACCAAGTAATCGCAGCAAGGTCATGATAGCTTTTCTGGGGCCAGGGAACGACAAATTTTACTATACCTTCAATGAAATAGGCCCGTCATTAAAAACGATTAGCGAACAAGCCCAACAGGCTAGCGAGCTGGAAGACGCTCAACGGTCGAGGTTTCAAAGAGCCGTCATTACATTAGCTCGAGCCTTGTCTAACTATACGGGCCTCAGTCAATCGCTTCATCACGGCCAAGTAGCCTCTTTCACACAAGAACTCAATGATCTAGAGCACTTTTCGACCGAGGGAATCGAAGCGGTAAATCTCCGCCAACAAGGTGCAGAGTACGACGAAACCGCTTTCAATCAAATGATGAGTATCGGATTCCTCTATCAAGGGTTCGAGCAATCAGCCAAATTATTGACCCTTCCCCAGAAAACCGAGGGCGAAGAGCTAGAATGGAACAAAACCAGCCACGTATTGAAACAAGTTCTCCGCGAAGGCGGAGCCAGTGAAACCATTCGAAGCTACGCTGCAGTCATCGACTCTTATCGGACTGAGGATTTTCAGGCCTTCAATGAGAATGTCCAAAAACTGCATGCGGACTTGCGAGCGGTTGACCCGACATTGATAAGTAAAGCCAGCGTCGAACAGCAGTTCAATTTCATCGAACCGTTTTATATTGCCGCCACCGGATACGTAATGGCCTTTTTAGCTGTAATCATTTCTTGGGCACGCTGGCCTCAGGTCATGAACAAGGCGGCATTTGGACTCATATGCGCCTGCGCCGTCATACACACGATCGGAATCATATTCCGCATCTACATTATTGGCTATGCTCCCGTCATTAACCTCTACTCGTCGGCGGTTTTTGTGGGATGGGGGGCAGTCCTTCTGGCAATCGTGTTAGAGGCGATTTTCAAAAATAGCATGGGGAACGCCACAGCGGCCGTCATTGGATTCGCTACCCTTTTGGTCGCCCACCATCTATCCGTAGGTGGCGACACCTTGGAAATGCTCCGAGCTGTGCTCGACAACAACTTCTGGCTAGCTACTCACGTAATCATAATCACTCTCGGCTACTCAGCTAAATTTTTGGCCGGAACGATAGGCTTCATCTTTATTCTGATGTCCGTCCTCTCCCAACGGGTCGACAAAAAGACGGCTCGAACATTCGGCTCCATGGTTTACGGTATTGTCTGCTTCTCCACCCTTTTTAGTTTTGTAGGCACCATCCTCGGGGGTATCTGGGCAGACCAATCTTGGGGCCGCTTCTGGGGATGGGATCCGAAAGAAAACGGGGCCCTTTTGATCGTCATTTGGAATGCCATAATCCTTCACTGCCGCTGGGGAGGATTCGTCAAGACACGAGGACTGATGATGCTAGCCGTTTTCGGCAACGTCATATGTAGTTGGTCTTGGTTCGGAACGAACATGCTAGGTATCGGATTGCATGCCTACGGCTTCATGGACGCAGCGTTTACGTACCTTTCGGCCTACATGCTTGCCCAAGTGGCAGTCATCGGACTGGCTGCGATCCCGACTCGCTATTGGAAAAGCTCATTCGCCTAGGCCACCTGGACGAACCGGGATATTGTGCAAGGCAGGGAGGATCAGCTCGATCCTGCAAATCCTAAAGCTGGAGGACCGAGACGGTCCTATCTACCCTCTATTAAGCGTCAAAATCCTTGATTTGGACGGACCCGATTTCCCCTACACCGCTTCGGCATTCACCACCCGAGCGAGCTTCAAATCGTCTTTTTCCAATGAATACACGACTTCCATTCCATCTTGCACCTCGCCTTCGATAATGGCTCGGGCCAAAGACGATTGGATTGATCGTTGCATAAACCGCTTTAAAGGGCGGGCCCCATAGACTGGATCGAATCCTTTCTCAGCGATCCAAGCGACTGCATCGTTGTCGAGCGAGACCGTAATCCGGCGATCCGCGAGGGTCTTGTTGAGCTCAGTCAGAAGAAGGCCGACGATCTTCTCGATCTCCTCGAGATTCAGCGGCTTAAATATCACCGTCTCGTCCACCCGGTTTATGAACTCGGGACGAAAGTGAGTCCGAAGCTCTGTAAGAACCGACTCCTCGACAGACTCAGGAACTTCCGTAGCTACAACCCCATCCAGCAAATGCTGACTGCCGATGTTAGACGTCATAATAATCACCGTATTCTTGAAATCCACTGTCCGCCCATGCGAATCCGTTACACGGCCATCGTCAAGAATCTGGAGCATTACGTTGAAGACATCCGCGTGGGCTTTTTCGATCTCGTCGAAAAGCAACACCGAATAAGGCTTGCGACGAACGGCTTCGGTCAGTTGCCCGCCTTCTTCATATCCAACATATCCAGGAGGCGCTCCGATTAAGCGGGCAACCGCATGGCGTTCCATATACTCGGACATGTCGATACGAACGACTGAATCCTCGCTATCGAACAACGTTTCCGCTAATGCCTTAGCCAATTCCGTCTTTCCTACTCCCGTTGGCCCTAGAAAGATGAAGCTGCCAATTGGGCGGCTAGGATCCTTGATTCCCGCTCTGGCTCGTAGTATCGCTTCGGATACGAGTTCTACAGGTTCATCTTGGCCGATAATACGTTCATGCATAATCGATTCAAGATGCAATAGTTTCTGTCTCTCTCCTTCAATGAGACGCGTTACCGGAACCCCCGTCCAGCGAGAAACGATATCGGCTATCTCCTCTTGAGAAACCTCCTCCTTCACTAAAGTCCGCTCAGCTTGCTTGGATTCAGCTTCCGCCAATTGAGCCTCCAATTGAGGCAATCGCCCATGCCTCAATTCGGCCGCCTTATTCAGGTCATAAGAACGCTCCGCTCTTTCGATTTCCGCCTTCGCATTTTCGATATACTGACGAAGATCCTGCAACTTGGATACGGAGGCTTTTTCGTTCTCCCATTGCTGGCGCTGAGCCTTTTCTTTCTCTTTCAGATCCGCTATCTCCTTGCGGAGGTTCCCCAATCGGGTCTTCGATGCTTCGTCCGTCTCTTGTGAAAGGGCCGTTTCTTCGATCTCCAGCTGCATCAAACGCCGGGTCAGAGCATCCAATTCCTCCGGCATGCTATCCATCTCGGTTCGGATACTGGCACAGGCTTCATCGACGAGGTCGATCGCCTTGTCCGGCAAGAATCGGTCGGCTATATAACGATCCGAAAGCGTAGCCGCGCGTACCAGAGCATTGTCCTGAATACGCACCCCATGGTGCACCTCAAACCGCTCCTTCAATCCCCGCAGTATTGAAATCGTGTCTTCCACATTAGGTTGATCCACCAAGACACTCTGGAAGCGTCGCTCCAAGGCAGCATCTTTTTCGATATTCTGCCTATACTCGTCTAAGGTCGTGGCTCCGATACAGTGCAATTCACCCCGTGCAAGCATCGGCTTGAGCAAGTTGCCCGCATCCATCGCTCCTTCAGCTTTGCCCGCTCCGACGATAGTATGCAACTCATCTATAAAGAGAATGATCTGGCCCTCGGAGGTCTTCACTTCCTGCAACACGGCTTTCAGGCGCTCTTCGAATTCGCCTCGGTATTTTGCTCCCGCCAAAAGCGAACCCATATCCAATGAGAAGACCGTCCGGTCCTTCAAACCTTCAGGAACATCTCCTCGGACGATACGCTGAGCCAGTCCTTCCACAATGGCGGTTTTACCCACACCCGGTTCCCCGATAAGCACTGGATTGTTTTTGGTCTTGCGAGACAGAATTCTAATGACTCGACGTATCTCGTCATCCCGACCGATTACAGGATCCATTTTCCCACTGCGTGCTCGTTCGACTAGATCCATGCCATACTTTTCCAATGCTTGGAAAATCGCCTCCGGGTTTTGGCTCGTCACCCGCTGAGATCCTCGCACGGATTGCAAGGCTGACAGTGCCTTGCCCCGGTCCAGGCCGAAGCTTTTGAATAAATTGGCTAGAGTCGCCGGCTTACCCGTTTCCAGCAAAGCCAAAAACAAGTGCTCCACGCTGATAAAATCGTCCTTCAAACTGGTGGCCTCTTCTTCCGCCTTAGTAAAAACGTCATTCAAGGCGGCCGTAATGAAAATCTTGCTACTGTCTACAGAACCCGAAACGCTTGGTAGCTTGGCGATCTCCCTATCGATGCTCAAAGCCATGGCATTTGGGGTTATCTCCAGATTATTGAGCAACCCTTGGACTATTCCATTCTCTTGCCCAACGAGTGCTGACAAGAGATGCAGGGTCTCTACTTCATTGTTCTTATTACGCCGGGCAAACGCCTGTCCCTCAGTTAAGGCATTGCGAGCCATTTCCGTAAGTCGATTTGGGTCTATCATTCAGGTTTTCTCCTGCGGCTCCCGTCGCATAAATCGTACCGAAGTCGGATTGCCTTGAATCTCAATGCTTACGTGGCCGCTACGAAAATATAAAATCTCTTATTTAACTGTATATCATATGCTTATGATAGGAACGATAAACTCGAACCACTCAATCACCACCCCGTGAAGGTGAATACAGAATATCACACAGGGCCGCCTTGACCGCCTACAGAATTTTAT
>MDTA01076359.1_pt1 | contig 10401 bp, 7 predicted proteins | sample 811151 | NCBI WGS metagenome assembly MDTA01 (sample SAMN05326648, study PRJNA326480) | marine metagenome | isolation source: seawater | place: Indian Ocean: South | collected 2010 | reverse complement strand
TTCCATGAAATTTCAATTATATTATTTTGAATTTTTAAATTCTCTAACAGAAAATCTGCGGGATAATTGCTATTAGCTAAAATACCACCAACTTTTGCAGCGCAAATAATAACTACATCTGGGTAATTGTTTTTAAACCATTTTTCAACATCTTTGAAATTTCTGAGATCTAAATCTTTTCTTGAAGCTAACAAAAGATTTTTAAAATTATTTCCCTTCAAAGTTCTCACTATTGAACTTCCAACCATACCCTGATGGCCAGCTATAAAAATTCGATCACTCGTATTTATAAGATTCAATTTAATTAACCTCTTCTAAAGATGCCTTTTCCTCTTTAGCTTTTTTAAGATCAAATTGAGTCATTTCTCTAACTAATTCTTCAAGTGAAATTTTTGGATCCCATCCTAATTTAATTTTTGCTTTAGAAGAGTCCCCAATTAAATTATCAACCTCAGTTGGTCGAAAATATCTTGGATCAACTCTTACAATTATTTCCCCATTATCGACTCTTCTTCCTACTTCATGCAAACCCTTCCCTTCCCAAATAATTCCTTGCCCTTTATTATCAATTCCCCAACCTAATTCAATAGCAGTTAATTCAATAAATCTTCTAACAGTTTCTTGTCTACCTGTGGCTATTACAAAATCATCAGGAATTTTTTGCTGTAACATCTTCCATTGTAATTCTACATATTCTCTAGCATGTCCCCAATCTCTTTTAGAATCTAAATTTCCAATATACAAACAATCTTCTAATCCTGAAGCAATTCTCGCTAGACCTCTCGTAATTTTTCTCGTCACGAATGTTTCACCCCTTCTTGGAGATTCATGATTAAATAAAATTCCATTACATGCAAAAATTTCATATGCTTCTCTATAATTTAAAACGATCCAATATGCATACAATTTTGCAGCAGCATAAGGACTCCTGGGATAAAAAGGAGTATCCTCTTTTTGGGGATATACTGGAGAAATTCCAAATAATTCACTTGTACTGGCTTGATAGAACCTTGTTTTTTTTGTTAGACCTAAAATTCTTATTGCTTCTAGCAATCTTAATGTTCCTAAAGCATTTATATTTGCAGAATACTCTGGGGAATCAAAACTTACGGCCACATGACTTTGTGCTCCAAGATTGTATATTTCATCAGGTTGAATTTGCTGTATAACTCTTATTAGATTTGAACTATCATTTAAATCTCCATAATGCAATTTAAACCTATTTTCAGGGATATGATTATCTTGGTAAATATGATCAATTCTGGCAGTATTAAAACTACTTGATCTCCTTTTTAAGCCATGAACTATATAACCTTTATTTAGAAGAAACTCAGCCAAATAACTACCATCCTGACCAGTAACACCAGTAATAAAAGCTATCTTTGACTGTTCTTTTAAAGTTTGAGAATTCAATTTTTGATCTTTATTTTATTTCATTAGATTAAAATAGCAAAAATTGCACAAATAAATATTTTTTATTAAAATTTTGATTTAAATTTTTAAGTCCATTATGTGCAAATAATGCTCATAATACATCCTAGAAATTTTTTCTTGGCTCCACTTTTCTACAGCTTTTTTTCTTGAATTTTTACTAAGTTGTATCATCCTTTTTTCATTAAGCAATGTCCAATTTATTTCATAAGCCATGGAATCGCAATCGAAAGGTTTTGCTAGTGCTCCATTGACATGATGGTCAATGATATCCGTTAATCCACAAGTATTAAAAGCTACAACAGGAGTTCCACAAGCCATAGATTCAAGTCCAGTTCCAGGTAAATTGTCTTCACGAGATGGCAAAACAAACAAATCTGCTGCTGAGTAATGTAATCTTAGAGAAATATCATCTAACCTACCTACAAACTTCACTTTTAAATTTTTTAACGCCTCATCAACTTTACTTTCTGCCCCAAAAACCAATATTTCGTATTTATCAAAAAATAAATTATCTAAATTTTTCATCTTAAGAAAAGTTTTTATTAATAAATCGCCTCCCTTTCTCTTATCTGCCAACCCCCCTATAGCACCAAAAAGAATAATTTTTTTATTTAAAGGTAAAAAGAGTTCTGATTTAGCCTTATTTTTATTGATTGGACTCCACTTATCAAGATCAAGAGGAGTATTTATTACAGAAATATAACTATCCTCAAAAAGTTGACTTTCTTTTACACATTTTGCGATCCAGTTAGTTGGTGCAATTATATGAATAGGTTTTTTCCAATACTTCAATTTTAAATAAGTCTGAAAACTTTTAAAATCAAATTTTAATAAGTTTTTAAAAATTTCTTTTTTATTTTTAATGTATGGGAATTGATTTTTTATTGAATCAAAATCAAAATCATTTCCTAAATAATGTTCGCAACCGAATATGGGCCATTGATCTGCAAGCCTCCAAGTTAAAGGCATTTGAAGATCACCTATCTCTTTAATAGATAATGTTAAATCACCTAACCAATGTAAATTTATTAAATCAAATTTTTTAAATAGATAATCTTTATTTAGTTCTTTAGCCAATCCAGAAGATGGCCAAGCAGCTGAAAAAGGTGTTTTTATTTTAAAATTATATATTTTCCTTAAGCATTTATTCAGAGCTCTTTGTTTAAAATAATTGATATGATTAGAATTAGCAGGGCCTCCAATAACATTTGGATCATTCGAGTATTTTCTTATAACCCGCATTGATGAGATAATTTCCTTTTTGCTAAAATTATTAACAAGAGATTGATGCACTCTATATGCAGCTCTTGCAGCCCCTCCATTAATATCACTAAATGCTACATGTTTAACTCTTATAGCATTATTCTCAGATTCCATTTATTTTTTTATTTATATTGTTCTTAAATTTAACTTAGAACAAATAAAAAAAGTTTGTTTTTTTTAAATAAAACTTATACGTTAACTTTAAAAAAACTTTAATGTTGTAAAATAAAATATTAAAATAATCTTATAATGATTACTAATAAAAGTGATCTTAGCAATCAAGAAATATTTTCAAACAACCATTCCCAAGAGGAGTTAAATGTTAAAAGAATCAAACCAATATTTTTTAGAAACAAAAAATTAGTATTAATTTCCACAATTTTTGGCTTGCTATTTGGAGGATTTAATGGATTTAACCAAAAAAGGATTTGGCAAGGTGAATTTCAAATTGTGCTTGACTCTACAAATAATTCTTCATTGGCCTCAATACCCCAAAGTGCCTCATCTGAACAACTCGCAAAATTTTTAAATCAAGGGTCCTCAAATCAAGCTCTAAAGACAGAAATTGAAATTCTTAAAAGCCCTTCAGTACTAATGGATATATTTGGCTTTATCAAAGAAAAGAAATTATCAAAAGGTGATAACTCCTTTGAAGAAAAGAGATTTACAAGTTGGTATAATAAATCTCTAGATATTGAACTAGAAAAAGGTACCAAAGTTCTTAATATTAAATACAGAGATTATCATAAGGATATTATTTTAGAAGTTTTAAATAAAATTTCAGATAAATATCAGGCATACTCTGATAAAAAAAGAATAAGAGGCATTAATTTAGGATTAAAATTTTTTGAGAAACAAATAGAATTCTATAAAAATAAAAGCAAAGAATCCTCAGCGGAATCACAATTATTTGCTATTAAAAATAATTTAAGCTCATCCTTTGAGAACATAAAAAAAGGTTCCTTCCCAATAATTAATGTTGAGAGAATTAGAGTAGAAGCGATTGATGAATTAAATTTAATTAATAAACAAATTGAATTGATTGAAGAATTAGAAGAAAATTTAGATTATGAGCAACTTACTTATCTTTCAAAAAATATATCTAACGTTAATTTCTCAAAATTATTCAATGATTTACAAATCATTGAACAAAAATTAAGAGATGCAAGGAATATCTATCTTGAATCGGAACTATCTGTTCAAAATCTAATTAGAGAAAAAAAAATAAAATCAAAATTGCTAAGAGAAAATTTAAAAGAAGACTTATTATCTAAAAAGAAAATAGTTGAATCTAAAATGGAAGCCTCAAAACGACCAGAGGGGGTTTTAGTAAAATATAGGCAGTTAGAAAGTGAAGCTAGTAAAGACATGCTGGTTTTAGATAATTTACAAAATAATTACAAAATATTATTGCTTGAAAAAGCAAGGAAAGAAGAACCTTGGGAACTTATAACAAAACCTACACTTTTGCCTTACCCTGTAGAACCAAATAAACGTTTATTAATTCTATCGGGGACAATATTAGGTTTTATTGGCGGATTTTTATTAAGTTCAATTATAGAAATAAGACGAAATAATATATTCTTCCCAGAAGAAATTGAAAATATAATGAAAGTTCCATGTTTAGCAAAACTATCTATCAAAGATAAAAAGAATTTCACAGATTCATTAGACTTATTATTTAATGGTTCATTATCGAAAAAAGATGATTCATTTGGAATTATCAAAACCGATGGATTAAATTTGGAAGATATAGAATTTTTTAAAAACGAAGCCTTTAAAATTAAGGAAAAGGATAAAATAATAATTACAGATAATCTAAAAGAAGCATTTTTACAAAATAAAATACTTCTAATAGTAAAGAGCGGTAAGACGAAATTTAGTGAATTAATAGAGATAAATCGTAATTTTTTAACACATGGTAAAATTGCGATAGGATTTATTTACATTGAAAGTAATCTCTAAGAATGTTATTAATTATTAATCCGTTGAGATCATAAAGATTATGAATGTATCAAAATTTAGATTCTTATACCTTTATATTTTTATCATAAGTACTTTTTTTGTACCTAACTTAATTCAAACAAAAGCATTACGAGCGACGGTAAATAATTTAGAAACTTTAATAAAACATGCAAATAAAATCCCTAAAGAAAGTTTTTATATTTTAGGCCCTGGAGATTCGTTAATAATCAAAGTAAACGAAAATACAGCCGCTCTAAATAACATTTTTACAATTGATGGTGAGGGAGCAGCAAGTTTAAAAAGACTCGATAAGATTTATGTGTCAGGGATGACTATCAAGGAGTTAGAAATTGTATTAAATGAAAAATATAAGAAATTCGTGAAAAAACCAGATGTCAAATTAGAAGTAATTAAATATAGAACTATTCAGGTTTACGTAGATGGAGAAGTAGTTGATCCTGGGATGCATTCACTACCTGGTTCTTTCTCTACCTTAAACTCTTATCAGACTGGTAGTTATCTTGAAGAAGAATATTTCCCAAAGATATTTGAAGAAAATAGTTTTAATAGAGCCATTCCAGAAAATATTGAAAACAATTACAACGAAAAAAATATTAGTTTAGTACAAACTCCTGGCTTCCTATTCCCTACGGTATTTGACGCTCTAAGAGAAGGAGGCGGTATTAATGCAAATGCAAATTTAGAAGAAATAATAATTACAAGAAAAAATAATATCTCTGATGGAGGCGGAAGAATTAAAGCAAAGATTAATTTACTTTCGGCAATTGATTTAAGTGACCCTAGCCAAAATATTAGGATATTTGATGGTGATACAATACTTATCTCTAAGAGTGAAGATAAAATTCCATCAAAAGTTAACAAAATTCTTAGATCAAATATTAATCCCAAATTTATTAATGTTTTCATCGGAGGACAAATAGAAAATCAAAGTAATTTTTTTAAAATAGGTAGAAATTCTTCTCTTCTAGAAGCTATTGAGATTAGTGGCGGAACAAAAATTTTCAAAGGACCTGTAAAATTTATAAGATATAATTCAGATGGAACTTATGAGAAAAGAAAATTTAATTTGTCTAAAAAAGCTTCAAAAGGGTCATACAAAAATCCATATCTTAGAGAGGGTGACATAATCATCGTAGGCAAAGGTTCATTAAAAATTGCATCAGAAATAATTAATGAGATAACAAGTCCTTTTAGAGGTTTGGTTACAACTTATGGATTATATGAAGCCCTTACTGATTAATCTTTTGCATTTTCTAAGAGTTATAAATATTTAAAACATATCTAGAAAAAGCTTAAGTCTTGACTTTAATCAGAAAAATAAATTGAAAGCTATATTTGTGAACAAAAGAAAAAATCTTTAGCTTTGTTATAATATAAAAGTAGTAAAAAATATTTTGAATGTTAGGAATATCTATACCTGCTTATAGAGAATCTAAATTAATCAATGATACGATAAAATCCTTAATAAATGAACTTGATAATGTTAACTTTATTGCTGTTGTGATTGAAGATGGCTGTAACGAAAATACATTATCTCATATCAAAACTAAAGATAAACGTATTCATTTCATTAAAAATAATAAAAATTACGGTGTTGGATATTCTACTTTAAAGGGTTTTGAATATTTAAAGGAAAGAAATTGTACTTGTTTAATAAAGTTTGACGCGGACGGGCAACACGATAGTAAACATATTATGGATGTTTATTTATTATGCGAAGAGATTAGGAAGCGTAAATTGTCCAAACCTTTCATTATTAAAGGAAGTAGATATGATGCCTTATCCATAGGAAGAGTCCCTTTAAGCAGGAGAATTGGTTCTTTATTAATAGAACCATTATCAAGAGGGGCTATTAATTATAGAGATTTATCAGATATAGCGAACGGTATGATTTGCTTTTCGATTGATTCCTATAAAATACTTAGAAAAAGATATAAGGTCAAAATTGAAAATAGGTATTTATTTGAATCTTCAATAATTGCGAATGTAGGATTACTAAATTTCGATATATATGAGTTTCCTATGGATAGAATTTACAATTCAAGAATAAGTTCAAATATGAATGAATATAAAATGATTTTTAGTATACTTTCTCTTTGGTTAAAAACATATTTCATAAGAATTAAAGATAGCGCTATCTCAAAAATAGGTTTAAGGACAATCCTACTTTTTATATCATTAATTTTTGCAAATTTGAGCTTATTGCATTATTTCTTAGTTATAAGAAAAATCAATAACTTGGGTCAATTTGTGTCTCCAGGAACAGCGGGTTTGCAAATCTTCTTTATGACAACATTTGTATTCTCATTGATAGTCTTTTACATCACTGATTATTTAAAATGCAACAAAACAATAAAATTTATAACTAAGAATTTTTATAAATAATAAAAAATTAAACCTTTCTCCAAACAGCTAAAAGTCTACCTTGAAAAATAACTTCATCTAGATTTAATTCAATTGGTTCATAAGCTGGATTTGCTGCCTCTAAAAATACTTTACCATTCCTTTTAAAAAAGTATTTTAAGGTTGTTCCCAGTCCAGGAACCAATGCACTAACAATTGTTCCATTTTTTAGGGAATAAATATCTTTAATAGGTTCCATCAAAACCATATCTCCGTGTGCGATACATGCATCAATCATAGAATCTCCATTTACGCAGAGTGCGAAAACATTTTTTCGAGATAAAACATCAGAGATATCTAATTTCTCACTAACATCAGAAAAAGTCTCAATTAGTCCACCAGCAGCTATGGATCCCATAATAGGAACTCCTTCTAAAAATTCATCTACAATTTGGAGAGTTCTAGCTTTTCCTTCTTGCCAAGAAATATATCCCTTTTCTTGCAAATGCTTTAATCTACTTTGAATTGGCGCTGGTGATTTCAAGCCCATCGCTTGCATCATTTGCCTAATAGAGGGACTATGTTGAAAATTTTTCAAATAACTTTTAATCCACTCATAAAGCTCATTTTGAGCATCCGTAAGTCTATCTTCAGAAGAATTAACCACAAAATAATTCAGAACTAATACATTCGTACCACATAAACAAAAGACTGCAAGTATTTTTTAAGAAAAAAGACATGCTAATAGAGCTTGTTGAACATGCAATCTATTTTCAGCCTGTTCAAAGATTCTGCTATTTTTACTTTCTATAACTCTATCTGTAATTTCCTTACCTCTATAAGCAGGGAGACAATGAAGAACTATTGAATCTTTTCTGGATATCTCCAATAAATTTTCATTAATTTGATATCCTAAAAAATTTTTATCTTTTACTTCTTTATCATTTTCTTCACCCATAGATGACCAAACATCTGTATAAAGAATATTGGCATCTTTTACTGCTTTTTTGAGGTCATGAGTTATTTTGAGAAAACTCTTATCATTATTAATAGCTGTTGCGTTTTTAATGACTTGAGGATTTGGTTCATACCCCTTTGGACATGCTATTCTCACTTCAACGCCCAACATGGCACCGCAATAGATTATAGAATTAGCAACATTATTACCATCACCTATAAAAGTTAAAACTAAATCTTCAAAGTCTAAAAACTCTTCTTGAATCGTCAAAAAGTCAGCCAGAGCCTGACATGGATGTTCTATATCAGTAAGGGCATTTATTACAGGCTTTGTTGACCATTTGCTATATTCCTCCAAATCTCTATGATTAAATGTTCTAATAGCGAGAACATCACAATATCTACTTAGTACTCTTGCCGTATCTTTTATTGGCTCACCTCTTCCAATTTGTGAGGTATTTGGGTTTAGATCTATTGTATTTCCACCTAGTCTAGACATAGCCACTTGAAAACTAACTCGTGTACGAGTTGATGATTTATCAAAAATAAGACCCAAAACTTTTTTCTCGAATTTTAAATCCAAATCATTGTTCTTTATTCTTCTTGCGAGTTCAAGAATATGAGAAATTTCTACTTTTGAGAAATCTAAAATTGATAAAAAACTTTTATCAATTTTTCTTGGCATAAACATTTAAATAATATTTTAATTTTTATACTGGCATTTTAGATTCAGACAATAAACTTTTAAGATCTTCACCTTCAATTACTTCTTCTTGAAGAATTTTCTGAGAGATAGACTCCAGAAGAGGTAAGTTATTTCTTAATATTTGTAATGCTTTCTCATGAGCATCATCAACTAAATCTCTTACTTCTTTATCAATAGCTTGTGCGGTAGCATCACTGACAGCTCTTCTAGGATTATTACCATTGCCTAAAAATTGACCTCCTCCTTGTTTATCATAAGCAAGTGGACCTAGTATTTCACTCATACCAAAAGTACCAACCATTTGCTCTGCTATATCAGTAGCTCTTTGTAAATCATTAGAAGCTCCAGTAGTTATTTTTCCAAAAACTATTTCCTCTGCAGATCTTCCACCTAATAGAGTTGCAATTTGTCCTTGCAATTCTTCCTTAGAATTTAAAAATCTTTCTTCAGTAGGTAATTGAAGTGTATAACCTAAAGCACTCATTCCTCTTGGAACTATAGAAATTTTAGCTACTTTAGAACCTCCAGGCATTAAATGGCCAACTATTGCGTGACCAACTTCGTGATAAGCAACTACTTTCTTTTCATCATCCTGTAAAACCCTACTTTTCTTTTCCAAACCGGCAACCACTCTTTCAATCGCTTCACTTAAATCTTTTTGCTCTACGCTTTTTCTTTTACCTCTAGCAGCTAACAAGGCTGCCTCATTAACCATGTTAGCCAAGTCAGCACCTGCAAATCCTGAAGTAGCTTGAGCAATAGAATCTAGGTCTATTGAATCAGATAATTTAACTTTTTTCGTATAAATCTCTAAAATAGTTTTTCTTCCAGACAAATCTGGTCTATCTACTAGCACTTGTCTATCAAATCTCCCTGGTCTTAATAAAGCAGCGTCCAAAACTTCAGGTTGGTTAGTAGCAGCAAGAACAATAACTGGTTTATCAGAAGCAGTAAAACCATCCATTTCTGTAAGTAATTGATTAAGTGTCTGCTCTCTCTCGTCATTACCGCCTACAACACCCATAGAACCTGAACGGCTTTTACCTATCGCATCAAGCTCATCAATAAAAATAATACATGGAGCTTTTTTCTTAGCTTGTTCAAATAAATCTCTCACTCTTGCAGCACCCGCACCTACAAAAAGTTCAACAAATTCTGAGCCTGAAATAATAAAAAATGGAACTTCTGCTTCTCCAGCCACTGCTTTTGAAAGAAGTGTTTTTCCAGTTCCTGGAGGACCAACTAATAATACCCCTTTGGGTATTCTTGCCCCAATATCTGTATATCTTTCAGGTTTTTTTAGAAAATCAACAATTTCTGTGAGTTCATCTTTAGCTTCATCTACACCAGCAACATCTTCAAAGGTAATTTTAGATTCATCGTCAGGTACATATACTTTTGCCTTACTCTTAGTAAAACTTAAAGCACCTTGGGCACCTCCTCCTCCCATGCTTCGTCTCGCAAAAAATTGTAGTACCAAAATAAAAATCAAAGGTGGTACAACCCAGCTTAAAATTGTTGAAAAGATATTTGGCTTTTTAGGGGGTGCGGCAGCAAATTCAACTCCTTTGTTTTCTAATCTTTGAGGTAGATCCATATCAAAGATAGGTGTTGTCGCTAAGACCGAAGGTGCTCCCTCTTCAGCTCCATTTAATTCATATCTTATTTGTTCTTGTGTAATATAAGCTCTTTTGACTTCCCCGTCATTAACT
>MDTA01007788.1_pt1 | contig 10401 bp, 11 predicted proteins | sample 811151 | NCBI WGS metagenome assembly MDTA01 (sample SAMN05326648, study PRJNA326480) | marine metagenome | isolation source: seawater | place: Indian Ocean: South | collected 2010 | reverse complement strand
GGTCGCTCCGTGGATCTTGGTGGTGGTCTGATTGGTGGCGCCGAATTCGCTGGATGTCGTCTGCACGGCGGCGATCGCGCCGGCGGCTTTCAGTCGCTCTACGGAGATGCCATCGGCGTCGAACACTTCGTCGGCGAGTGGAAGCGATCCAAGCGACGCTGGCCAGCCGTCGACGGCCAGGAGTTCCTTCACCGCAAGGGGGACACCCCCGTACGGGAGTGAGACATCGGCGGCGGCCGCAGCCACCCGAGCCGCCTCGGCATCAACGTGGCAGACCGCATTGAGGTCGCTCGCATCAACGGCGGCGAGCGTGGCTTCCAGTTCCTCGCTCGGGCTTCGCTCACCCGCTCGGAATGCCTCCACAAGGCCGACGACGTCTCCGGACCATGGCGTGTCGCTCATACTGCGACGCTACTGCGACCAATCGACGTGTCCCGAATCAGTTGAGCGGGGCGAGCCTCCGTGTCGTCCGAACCGCATCTCAAAGAGCTCAGTCGTTCTGGAGCAGGTCGTGTTTCCAGGTCCGGAATCGTTCGTGGCGCGTGCCGGTCGGGCCATCGCCTCCGCCCGTACCGTCCTCGAAGAGCCGGAAGGTCAGGATGCGGTGGAGATCCTCGCTGTGGATCGCGACATAGCGGGCGTTTGCCTTGCGAGCAGGCCCAGCCCGCCACAGCAGCCACGAGCCGATGCGGCGCTTGTAGGCGATTCGGGGGTTCCCGATGTCGTCGCCTGATCGCAGGAGTTCGTCGGGGGCCTCGATCCATGCCTCGGCAGGAATGTTGCGGTCCCGGATCGGGAGCGGTGGGAGATCCTCGGTGTGCACCGGCGTGTCGTCATAGGGACGCTTGTGCGACGGCAATGCGCCACCGTCAGGCACGGGGTTCGGGCGAGACGGGGTGGAAGACGACTCGGTCACGAACGCATCATGGCGGTTCGACTGCGTCTCCGCTCGTCATCACCAGCCGATCTCAACGCTCGAGCGGCGTGACGACTTCCATGTCGAGCGAAACCGCCGCCGGGATCTGGCGGGCGTCCAGCGTTGCGAGGCCCAGTGGGCGGGGGAGGCGGTCGAGTGCGGCGAGATGAACGGCGTCGACCGTCCGAAGGCCGTAGAGCGTGCCGAGCTCGACCGCTCGCCCGAGCGTGCGCTCGTCGATCGGCACGACGACCATCGCGTCGACATCGGCCCGGGCCGCCGCTGTGAGCTCCGCCGCAGTGACCGGATCGGGCGAGACTCGGTGCAACGCCATCAGTAGTTCTGCGCGAGCGAGATCAGAGATCGCCCAGGTTCCGGCGGCCGCCATCGCCTGGTTGACGACGGCCGAGTGCGGTCCGCCTGTGTAGCGCTGCACCAGGGCGCTGGGATCGAGCGCCAGAATCACAGCCCGCCTCGGCGCCGCGGTGGTTCGCCCCGAAGGTCTGCGAGCACCTGATCGATGCTGACGTCGATCGGCAAGAGCGGGAGATCCTGGGGAGGGCCCGGTCGATCCGAGCGGAGTGGCCGGCGTATGAGTCCAGCGGCGGCCAGGTCGTCGAGATCCGGTGTGCCGTCAGGACTGATCGGAGCGAGCTGGGCGGCCGGACGCCCGTCGACGGTGACGATCACCCGCTCGCCCGCCTCGGCTCGCCGGACGTGGGCGGCGAGATCGGCGCGCAGATCGCGCACGCCGAGGTGAGGGGCGCCGGGAGCAGGGTCAAGGTGCATCACTCGAGGCTAGCGCAAATGGTGTACAGCGGTGTACGCATGTGACGTTGGCGCCTCGCCGAGTGGATCGATATGGTCCGCTCCATGAACTTCGCCTTCTCTGAAGAACAGGACCAGCTTCGCGACTTCGTGCGCTCCTTCCTCGAGGAAAAGTCGTCCGAGGACGACGTGCGCGAGCAGATGGAGACCGATCAGGGCTACGACGAGGCCGTCTGGAGCCAGATGGCCGAGCAGATGGGCCTCCAAGCGCTCGCCATCCCTGAGGAATACGGCGGCCAAGGCTTCGGCTTCATCGAGCAGGTCGTCGTTCTCGAGGAAATGGGCCGCGCCCTGCTGTGCGCCCCGTACTTCTCGAGCTGTGTGCTCGCCGCCAACACGCTGCTCCACAGTGGTGATGAAGACGCCAAGAACGCCCACCTCCCCGGAATTGCGTCGGGTGAAACCCGAGCCACGCTGGCCTTCACCGAGGAGAGCGGTCGCTGGGACGAAGGTGGGATCACGATGCAGGCCACCCCGGGCGACGGTGGATGGACCCTCGACGGCGTGAAGAGCTATGTCCTCGACGGCGCCACCGCCAACCTGATCCTCGTTGCGGCTCGCAGCGACGCCGGTGTCAGTCTCTTCGCCGTCCAGCCCGACGCCGAAGGCCTCACTCGCACCGCCCTGTCCACGATGGACACCACACGCAAGCAGGCGAAGCTCGAGTTCTCGGGTGTGCCCGCCACGCTCATCGGCACCGACGGCGGCGGTTGGGATGTCCTCTCGACCGTCCTCGACCTTGCTGCCGTGGCGCTCGCCGCCGAGCAGGTCGGTGGCGCTCAGATGTGCCTCGACATGTCGGTCGAGTACGCCAAGGTTCGTGTGCAGTTCGGTCGCCCGATCGGCTCGTTCCAGGCCATCAAACACAAGTGCGCCGACATGCTCCTCGAGGTCGAGTCGGCCAAGTCCGCCGCCTACTACGCCGGCTGGTGCGCCAACGAAATGAACGACGAGCTTCCCCAGGTCGCCTCGCTCGCCAAGAGCTACTGCTCGGAGGCCTACTTCCACGCTTCGGCCGAGAACATTCAGATCCACGGTGGCATCGGGTTCACCTGGGAGCACCCCGCTCACCTGTACTTCAAGCGGGCGAAGAGCTCGGAGCTGCTGTTCGGTGATCCCACCTACCACCGCGAGTTGCTCGCCCAGCGAATCGGCATTTGAGCCCGGCACGGTTCTGACAACACCCAGGTCGTACGCTTCGGCGTATGGCCTGGGTGTTCTTCGTTTTCGGTGCAGTGCTCGTCACGGCAATCGCGCTCTACGCGGTCGGCCGGGCGACGGGGGAGATGGCGGGCCAACGGCCTCCGGCGGTGTACGAATTGCCGGCCGCCGTCGATTGGATCGCCGACCGACTGCCCGACGAGGTCACCGCCCGGATCTCCTACGACGACGTCACCCGGATCCTCACCTGGCATCTCGACTGGTTCACCTCCGTCGGGGTCTCCTCCGAGCATGGTGAGGAACTGGGCGGCGAGAACGTCCTCCACGAGGGTTCAGTCGCTGTCGAAGACGCTGCCGTCGACGCAGTCGTGGCGCAGTCCGTGGCGGCCGGAGAGCAGATCGATGCCGTCGATGTCGTCTGTGTCCTCGACCTGCAGATGGCGTACCTCCGCAAGATCGGCGCCGTAGGGACGGTCGTGGAGCAAAACTCGGCACCCCCACCCGAGGGTGTGATTGACTGAGGCCACCAAAGAGAGGAGGTGGTCCAGATTCCTAGTAATGCTTTTGTGACCTTGGAGGTGGCTGGCCGCTAGGCCCCAAGCCGCTGGACTGCTTGGCGAATTCACGCCACCCACCCTCGGATCATCTGGTCGGGAAAAGTCACGCCCTCACCGCTTCGGCGGGGCTGCGATCCGAGTCTCCAGCAAAAACGTGAACAACCCTGGGGCTCCGGCCCCGGGGTTGTTTCGTTCACCGGCTAGATTGCGGCGCATGGAGCGAAACGGCCGGTTCGAACACTTCCGCTTCCTGGGCGACAAGCGCACCCAGATCGTCTACGACGTCGACGAGACCACCGACGAGGAGACGATGGCGAAGATCACCGAACTCGCCGAGAGCCCGTTCGCGCTCGGGTTCGGGCCCGACACCCTCGCGGAGGCCCGCAACCGCGGCTACCGCCTCGCCCAGTAGTCGGCTCGAGATCCAGATGGATCGTCGTTTCAACGTCGATGGTCTCGAACTCGCCGCGCACCTGGCCCAGCCGGCCGATCGCAACGAGGGAGGTCGACCCGGTGTCGTCATCGCTCACGGCTTTCCGGCCGAGGCCGGTGGAGGCATCAACTCGGTGGCGAGCTTTCCGCAGCTCGCCGACCGTATTGCGACCGAGCACGGATGGGCGGCGCTCGCCTACGCAAGCCGCGGCATCGGTGAGAGCGAGGGTGACTTTTCGCTGGCCGGTTGGCTGCGCGATCTCAACGGCGCGATCCGACATCTGCGAGCGTCCGCCGAGATTGATGCGCTGTATCTGATCGGTTTCGGCACCGGTGGCGCTCTTGCGATCGAGGCCGGCGCCGCCGACCCGCAGGTTCGGGGGGTCGCCGCGGTCGGAGCTCCGGCCGACTTCGAGGACTGGGCCCGCTATCCCCGCAAGCTCCTCGTTCTCGCCAACGAGATGAACCTCATCCGCGACCGTTCGTTCCCTGCGTCGTTCGATACGTGGGCTGAAGGACTCCGGTCGGTGCGCGCTGCCGATGCTGCATCGCGGCTGGCGCCCCGGGAACTCATGGTCTTGCATGGCAGCGACGACGAATCGGTGCCGGTCTTCGACGCCCGGGCGGTCGCCGATGGTCACGGAGCCGCCGACCTGCGCATCGTGCAGGGGGCCGGACACCACCTCCGCCACGACCCACGGGCGATTGCGATCCTGCTCGGATGGCTCGAGCGGCAGCGCTCGGCGCTGGGCCGCAGCACCTAGCTCGGATACCCGTCGCTCAGCTTGTTCGTGCTCGGCTCACTCGTGCTTGGCTTTGCCGGCTGCCTTCTGCGCCTTCTTCCAGGCGCGCACGGCGAGTCGTTCCTCGGCGCTGCCCATGTCGGCAACCGAGCGCGGCTGGTCGTCGCTGAACGGGGCTGACGCCGCCTCCCAACCCGGGGGACACACGCCGAATCGCTTGCCGAGGACGGCGAGCAGGATCTTGGCCTTCTCCTCGCCATACCCGGGTACGGCCGCCAGGTTCGCGGCAACCGTGTCGGCGTGACGACGGCGCTTCCAGATCCGCGATGCGTCGCCGTCGTAGGTGTCGGCGACATGGCGACACAGCTCTTGGATACGCCCCGCCATCGAGCCGGGGAAGCGATGCAGTGCCGGCTTCTCGGCGCAGATCGCCACGAACGCGTCGGGATCCCAGTCGGCGATGGTGGCTGCGTCGAGGGTGTTGCCGAGCCGCGCTTTGAGTCGTGAGGGTCCGCGGAATGCGAGCTCGATCGCAATCTGCTGATCGAGCAGCATGCCGATCAACAGCGCGAGGGGATCGGTGTTGACGAGATCGTCGACCTCGGATTCGCCGGTGATCCAGAGGGTGCCAGGTCTCACGATTTCGGGGTTAACGGCCGATCCCGGTTGCACCCGTGTCGGGGTGGGCCGGGTCGGGACGGTTCGGGTCGATACCGAACGTCGTGATGGCGTCGGCGACGACCTCGCGGCTGATTTCACCGTCTCGCGCCAGCGAGTTGAGCACGGTGACCACAACGTGGGCAGCGTCGACCTCGAAGAACGACCGCAGTGCCTCTCGTGTGTCGGACCGGCCGAAGCCGTCGGTGCCGAGCACCGACATGGGGCGAGGGGTCCAGCGGTTGATCTGGCCGACCACACCGGCCATCCAGTCCGATACGGCGATGATCGGCCCCTCGCTGCCCTGCAGCTTGGACGTAACCATCGGGACGAGACGCTCCCCGAGTGGGTTGAGCCGGTTCCGTCGCTGAACGTTGATGGCATCCTCGCGGAGGCGCTTGTAGGAGGTGACACTCCACAACTCGGCAGCCACGTTGTACTGCTCGGCCAGGATGGTCTGGGCCTCCTTGGCGGCGAGGTACGACGGACCGGAGAACAAGAGGGTCGCCCGGTGCGCATCGTCGCCGAGGTCAGGGCCGTCATCGAACTTGTACAGACCTGAGGTGATGTCGCGGTTGTCGACATGGTCGGGCTGCGACGGCTGCTCGTAATTCTCGTTGTAGACGGTGATGTAATAGAAGACGTCCTCACCATCGATCGAACCGTCGGGGTACATCCGATCAAGGCCCTCTTCGATGATCGCTCCGAGTTCGAAGGCGAACGCCGGGTCATAGGCCTCACAGGCCGGAATGGTCGACGCGAGCAGCAGGCTGTGACCGTCCTGGTGCTGAAGGCCTTCGCCCATCAGCGTGGTCCGGCCCGCCGTGGCCCCCATCAGGAAGCCGCGGGTGCGGGCATCGGCGGCCAGCCACGCGAGGTCACCGATGCGCTGGAAGCCGAACATCGAATAGAAGGTGTAGAAGGGCACCATCGGCACGCCGGTGTTTGCGTAGCTGGTGCCGGCGGCGATCCACGACGCCATCGAACCGGCCTCGGTGATGCCCTCCTCGAGCAACTGGCCATCGAGCGCCTCGGTGTAGGACAGCAACAGGTCGTGGTCGACCGGTTCGTACAGCTGGCCGCGCGGCGCGTAGATCTTGAACTCGCGAAACAGCGAATCCATCCCGAAGGTGCGGGCCTCATCGGGCACGATCGGCACGACCCGATCGCCGAACTCCTGATCGCGCAGAAGGTCCCGAAGCAGCGAGGTGAACGCCATTGTCGTGGAGACCTCGCGGCCCGACGACCCCTTCTGCAGCTCGAGGAACGGTGCGGCGGACGGGGCGGCAAGCGGGCGACGATCGCGCACGACGCGCTTCGGGATGAAGCCGTGGAGCGCCCGACGCCGCTGGATCATGTACTGGTGCTCCTCGGAGTCCGTCGAGGGGCGGAAGTACGGCGGGATACCGTCCTCGAGGCTTTCCTCGGGGATCTCGTCCTCCATGTGCAGCCGCTCACGGAGTTCGAGTAGTTGGTTCTTGGTCATCTTCTTGATCTGGTGGGTGGCGTTCCGGCCCTCGAAGCCCTCACCGAGTGTCCAGCCCTTCACCGTCTTGGCGAGGATGACCGACGGCATGTCGGTGGTCTCTGCCGCGGCCTTGAAGGCGGCGTAGACCTTCTGGTAGTCGTGCCCGCCTCGCGGCAGGTTCTCGATATCGCGGTCGGAGAGATGCTCGACCAACTTGCGCAGACGAGGGTCGGGCCCGAAGAAGTGCTCGCGGATGTAGGCGCCGTTCTCGGTCGCGTAACGCTGGTACTCGCCATCGACCGTGGTGTTCATCTTGTTGAGGAGCACGCCATCAACGTCGCGGTGGAGTAACTCATCCCATGCCGAGCCCCACACGACCTTGATGACGTTCCATCCGGCCCCGCGGAACACGCCCTCGAGTTCCTGGATGATCTTGCCGTTGCCGCGAACCGGGCCATCGAGGCGCTGCAGGTTGCAGTTGATGACCCAGTTGAGGTTGCCGAGGTCGGAACGGCCGGCGAGGGCGATGGCGCCGAGCGTCTCGGGCTCATCACATTCGCCGTCGCCCAAGAACGACCAGATCTGGCTTTGGCTGGTGTCCTCGAGGCGGCGATCGTGGAGGTACTTGTTGAAGCGGGCGTGATAGATCGAGTTGATCGGACCGAGCCCCATCGACACCGTCGGGTACTCCCAGAAGTGCGGCATGAGCCGAGGATGCGGGTAGCTCGACAGTCCGGTTCCGCCGATTTCCATGCGGAAGTGGTCGAGATTCTGTTCGGTGAGGCGACCTTCGAGGTACGAACGGGCGTAGACGCCCGGGGCGGCGTGGCCCTGGTAGTAAACGTGGTCGCCCGCAAGGCCGTTGTCCTTCCCCTTGAAGAAGTGGTTGAACCCGACCTCGTAGAGCGCAGCGGATGACGCGAAGGTGGAGAGGTGGCCGCCGATGCCATCGGCGGACTTGTTGGCACGGATCACCATCGCTGCGGCGTTCCAGCGGATGAACGCCCGGATACGACGCTCGATGTCCTCGTTGCCGGGGAAGAACGGCTGGTTCTCCGCCGGGATGGTGTTGATGTAGGGGGTCGAGGTGGTCGGAGGGACGCCGACCTGCAGTTCATTGGCTCGCTCCAGCAGTTTCGCCATGATGTAGCGGGCACGGGGGGTGCCCTGAGCAGCGACGACCGCATCGAGCGAGTCGATCCACTCCTTGGTCTCGGTCGGGTCGATGTCGGGGAGCTGTCGAGCGAAGTGGTCGAGCATGATCTCAATCATCGCAGGGTCGATCGCGGTTCGGACGCGAATCGGTCGAGTATCAGCAGGTATGGTCAGCTCCGTGACAGGTGCCGCAGATCGCACGGTCGTGTACACCGACGGGGCGTGCCGAGGGAACCCCGGTCCTGGCGGCTGGGGTTGGGTTGTGCCCGACGGTCCCTGGGCCAATGGCTTCGATCCCGACACGACGAATCAGCGCATGGAGTTGATGGCGGTCCTCGATGCGCTGCGCACGATCGAGGGCCCGATCGAGGTCGTCTCCGACTCGACCTACGTCGTCAACTGCTTCCGCGATGGCTGGTGGAAGGGCTGGCTGAAACGGGGCTGGAAGAACTCGAAGAAGGAACCGGTCGCTAATCGGGACATCTGGGAGCCGCTCATCGACCTCTACCGCTCACGTGAGGAGGAGATCACGTTCACGTGGGTCAAAGGTCACGCCGGTGACGAGTACAACGACATCGCCGATCGTTTGGCGGTGGAGGCATCACACACGGGTCGGGGACGCCATGGTGTCGGCACCCCCGACGATCTCGGCCCCCCTGACGAGATCGACGCAAGCGGGTCGGTTCCGGCGGCTGCGCCGAAGCCGGGGTCCGACGGCGTGTACTCGTCCTCGTGGGTGCCGACCGGCCCGGCAATCCTCATCACGGGGGTCCAGCCACCGCAGCTCGGCGGCTACGACCCCAACCCGATCGCCGACGAGGTCCGCCGCCAGATCACCGAAATCCTCGTGGCCAAGGCAGAGCTTCATCCGGATCTCGTCGTCGTGACCGGTCTCCGGCTCGGTGCTGAGACCCTCGCAGCGGAAGCAGCAGCAGAGGCGGAGTTGCCATTCGTCGCCGTGTTGCCGTTCCCCGACCCGGAGATCAAGTGGCCTGCCGCGACGCAACGCCGCTTTCACGAACTGCTCGCCGAAGCCAGCGCGATCGTGCGGCTCGAAAAGAAGGTGCCAGTCGACAACCGGGCGGCCGGCCAGGCGCTGGACCGCCGCAACGGCTGGCTGCGCAAGATCGCCACGGAAGCGATCGTCGTGTGGGACCACGACGAACCGCGGATCGAAAAGGTCGTGCAGGCGCTCGAACAGGTGCTGCCCGACGATGTGTGGATCGTCAGCCCTTGAGCATGCGCTGCAGCGCCGGCTCTAACTCCGGGTCGGTGAACTCGTAGCCGCTCGCTTCGAGCACGGTGGGTGACACGCGCGACCCACCAAGCAGGAGGGTCTGGGCGAGTTCCTTGCCGAGACGGAGGTAGAGCGCAGGGGTGGGCGTTGGCAGCAGGGTCGGGCGACCGAGCACCCGGCCGAGCGCCTTGGTGAACGCGCCGTTCGTGACCGGGTTGGGGGCGGTGAGGTTGACCGGGCCGGACACGTCGTTCTCGAGGAGGTGGATGATGGCGCCGACCTCGTCCTCGAGAGAGATCCAGCTGAACCACTGGGTGCCGTCACCGATACGGCCGCCGATGCCGAGCTTGAAGAACGGCAGCTGCTCCTTGAGCGCGCCACCTGAGGGGTCGAGCACGATGCCGGTGCGCAGGTAGGCGAGGCGAGTGCGGGGTGTGGCGATCGGAGCCGCCTCCTGCTCCCACGCGACCGTGACGAGGGCGGCGAAGTCGTCAGCTGCCGCGCTCTCCTCGGTAATGTGCTGATCGTCGGTCTCGCCGTAGTAACCGATCGCCGAGCCGCTCAGGAAAATCGCCGGCGGGTTCTCGGCGGCAGCCATTGCCTTGGCGAGTGTTCGGGTGCCCTTCACCCGCGAATCCATGATCCGGGCCTTCTGCGCGTCGGTCCACCGCGACGAGGCGATCGACTCGCCGGCGAGGTGCACGACGGCATCGATGTTGTCGAGTGCGCCGTCGTCGATTGTCTCCGCAGCAGGATCCCAGCGGACCGATGGCACGTCATCCGGCGACGTGGACCGGACGAGTCGGACGGGTTCATGGCCGAGCTCGAGCAGACGCTTGACGAGCGCCGTGCCGATGAAGCCGGTGGAACCAGAGATCAGAACACGCATGAGACGGGCCTCCTGAGACGTCTACGATCCGAGCCGGAAGCCCGGATGCAAGGAGACGTGCTCGTGAGCAACGAGATTCTCGGTGGTGAGGGATCGGCGAAGAAGCGTGGCGGTCGGGAACGACTGCTTGCCGTTGCGATCGTTGCGGCTGGGCTTGGCGCGTTCATCATTCAGAACACGGATTCGACTCCGGTCACCTGGTTGATCTTCACCGGCAGTGCGCCGCTGTGGGTCGTGGTCGTGCTGGCCGCCGTGGCGGGCGCCGTTCTCAGCGAACTGGGTGGCTATCTCATCCGTCGGCGCAGGCAGCGGGTCAACTGACGCCAGGATCGACGCCGTTGGCCTTCCGCTCTGCCCC
>MDTA01156733.1_pt1 | contig 10404 bp, 8 predicted proteins | sample 811151 | NCBI WGS metagenome assembly MDTA01 (sample SAMN05326648, study PRJNA326480) | marine metagenome | isolation source: seawater | place: Indian Ocean: South | collected 2010 | reverse complement strand
CTGCCGCTGCTGCCGAACATGCAGCAGCACAGTGGCATCGCCATTGCCAGAAGCAATGCGATCATGCGGTGAACAAAGCCTTTTCGATATCGATTCATGGATATTCCAATGTACGACTCACCAGCAGCAGAAGCAAGGAAAGCTCGGCTATTCCCTCTTGAAACGCCCTGTAACGTGCTTTCGTCGAGTCATTACCGGCCAGGGATTCGAAGGGGGTTCAGAACTATTCCCGCTCGGAACGTCGACGTTTGAGTTCGGAATCGATGAACCCGTCCAGGTCACCGTCGAGCACGGATTGAGGATTGCCGACTTCGTGATTGGTTCGGTGATCCTTGACTCGGTTGTCGTAGATCACATACGAACGGATCTGCGTTCCCCAACCACGGTCAACCTTGCCGCCGGTTGCGGCATCGAGTTCGGCCTGACGGCGTTCCTCTTCGAGTTGCTCAAGCTTGGATTGCAGAATCTGCATCACCTGTCTGCGATTCTGTCCCTGATCACGAAAGGTCGATGAGACCACCATGATGCCTGTGGGCTTGTGGACCAGTCGAACAGCGGACGCAACCTTGTTCACGTTCTGTCCGCCCGGTCCGGACGATCTGGCGAACGTCGTGATCTCGAGTTCATTCTCATCGACCGTGACATCCGATTCCTCGAATTCGGGGATCACATCCACGGTGCAGAACGAGGTCTGACGTTTGCCCTGTGCGTTGAACGGGCTGACACGCGCCAACCGGTGTGTCCCACGTTCACAGGACATGTAGCCGAAGGACAACGGGCCCTTGAGGTGATAGGACACTTCGGAGATGCCGACTTCCGATCCGTGGACCTGGGAAATCTGCTCGTACTTCCAGCCCTGCTGATCCCACCAGTAGCGATACATGCGATCCATCATCGAGGCCCAGTCATCCGCATCATTGCCACCATCGCCTGCCTGGATGGCCACGAAGCAGTTGCGATGATCATGCTTGCCGGAAAGAAGCGACTGGAGCTCGACCTTCTCCATCCGGCGGGTCAGCTGATGGAGGTTTTCATCCACTTCTGTGAGGAGTTCATCGTCATCGGCTTCCTTGGCGAGTTCATACCCCACCTGGGCATCCTCGAATTCACCGATGACGGCTTCAAGGCCCTCTGTCTGGGCCTTCAAGAGCTTGAATTCCGAAATGACCTTCTGGGCGGCTTCCTGGTTGTTCCAGAAATCCGCTTCGTTCATCTTTTCCTGCAGCGAGTCTCTCTCATTGACCTTGGAGTCGTAGTCAAAGAGAGTCACGGATGGTCAAGATCCGCGCCTCGAGGTCGTCGATCACAGGTTGATGAGCGTCGTAGTGCATGGGCGGTGAGTGTACAGCAGACCCGCTCGGATTGTTCCATGGGTGCTGGACTGGCGGTATCCTCCCCGACATGGAGACCGAGATGACACATGCGATGAACCTCTCGAAGCGTGCCCTCGGGGTGCCTGCTTCACCCACCCTGGCGATCACGGCACGAGTCAAGGAACTGAAGGCGGCCGGAGAGGACATCATCGGATTTGGAGCCGGTGAGCCCGACTTCGGCACACCTGAAGTCATCTGTGATGCCGCCGTGGAATCACTGCGTTCGGGCCAGACCCGTTATGCCCCGACGCCCGGCACGCCGGAGGCGCGTGAGGCGATTGCAGACAAGTTGCGTACCGAGAACGGCATCGAATGCACAGCGTCCGACATCATCATCAACAACGGTGCGAAATTCACGGTCTATCTGGCATTGCAGGCAATCGTGAATCCCGGCGATGTCGTGCTTCTGCCGACGCCTGCGTGGGTGTCCTACAAACCAATGATCGAACTCGCAGGCGGAGTTGTCCGGGAGATTCCGGCCGGGCCCGACTCCGATTTCAAGATGACCGCTGACCAGCTTGAGGCGGCGATCGATGACGATGTGCGTGCCATCATTCTCAACAGCCCGTCCAATCCATGCGGCACCATGTACTCGCCCGAAGAAGTTCGGGCTCTGGCAAAGGTGCTCGAGGCGAATCCACGTGTAGCGGTCATCGCCGATGAGATCTATGAACGGCTGGTCTATTCGGATGAGCCCTATCTCTCCATGGCCAGTGTGCCCGCAATGGCGGAGCAGACAATCACGATCAACGGTCTGAGCAAGACCTTCGCCATGACGGGCTGGCGGATCGGATATGCCTGTGCGCCTGGAAAGAACGGCGAAGTCATCAAGGCGATGACGAGGCTTCAGAGCCAGATGACGTCCTCGATCACGAGCTTCCTGATGTCCTCGATTCCAGCGGCTCTGCAGAAGGCCACGGCTGAGGTCTCTGCCATGCGGGACACCTTTGCCAAGCGAGCGGAACTGATTCATGGACTGGTCACCCAGTGGCCAGGGGTGTCCTGTCCTCGGCCGACCGGTGCCTTCTATATTTTCCCGGATATCTCCTGTTGTTTCGGGAAGACATCCGGCGGGGGGGTCCGGATTCAATCCGCCATGGATTTCGCTTCAGCCCTGCTCGATGAGGCTGGCGTGGCCGTCGTCCCGGGAGAAGGCTTCCTGGGATGTGGGGTCAACCATGTTCGGCTCTCCTTCGCCTGTTCGGAGGATGACATCCACGCAGGCTGTCAGAGGGTCCGAGAATGGCTTGATCGCCTCACGTGAGGCCTTCAGAGGCCCTCAGGGAGCCTCTTTGTCGGCTTTCTTTGCCGTCTTCAGGCACTTCCACTCTCGCGTGCGAAGCTGGGGGACGCTACACTGCGTGATTCAGTCAGAAAAGCACCAGAGAACGAGGAGGGGGTCCAACAGGCCCCGACGAGGATTCCATGAGCCTCACGCTTGAACAAACACGAGAAATCGTGAACGAACACAGTCGTGGCGACAAGGACACCGGTTCACCGGAAGTTCAGATCGCCATCATGACCACCCGGATCCAGCAGCTCACCGAGCATCTCAAGGTCGCGAAGAAGGATCACTCCTCTCGTCGTGGACTGCTCATGCTCGTTGGCAAGCGCAATCGTCTGCTCCGCTACCTTTCGCGGACGCGACCAGCTGACTACCGGGCGCTCATCAAGAAGCTCGGCCTGCGTAAGTAGGCAGGCGAGCTCAAGCCAACTGGCCCGTTGCCGTGAACGACGGACGGCAGTGGACAAGGTGCAGTCGGTGAACTGGTCCTTGTCTCCTGCCCTCTTGAAGATCGGTGCGTGGCCTTCAATGATCCGTATGCGTTCAGCAGTACGGAATTGCATCGCCGATCGAATTCGGCAGGAGTCTGAACAATGAAAGAATGTCACGTAGAGCGTGAAATCGGTGGACGCATGATGCGTATGGAAACCGGTGTGGTCGCCAAGCTGGCCAATGCCGCAGTCCTGATTTCACATGCTGATTCAACCGTGATGTGCACGGCCATGCGAGCCGATCCACGTCCAGGTCTGGATTTCTTCCCGCTTCAGTGCGACTACCGTGAACGGACATCCGCAGCGGGCAAGTTCCCCGGCGGATTCCGCAAGCGTGAAGGCGCTCCCAACGAGAAGGAAGTGCTCACGATGCGGATGATCGATCGTCCGATCCGTCCGCTCTTCCCGGATGGTTTCATCGACGAGGTTCAGGTCCAGTGCTGGGTCATGAGCCACGATGGCCAGAACGACACGGATGTGATTGCCTGCACCGGTGCTGCAGCAGCACTGCATCTCACGGACGCTCCCTTCGAAGGTCCCGTTGCCACCGTTCGTGTCGGCCGGATCACGACCGAGCAGGGTGAGCAGTTCGTCCTGAACCCGACCCAGGCCCAGATGGAGTATTCGGATCTTGATCTCGTGCTCTCGGGACACTGTGACGGCGTCAACATGATCGAAGTCGGTGCGGCTGAAGTCCCCGATGAAGAGGTGCTGAAAGCCATCGAGTTCGGTTATGAGGAAGGCGTCAAGCCGATCCTCGAGATGATCAACGAGCTTCGCGAGAAGGCGGATGCCCCCGAGAAGCGCGTTGGCGAACTCTCGCTTCCACCGGAGGACATCACTGAGAAGGTCAAGGCAGTCGCTGGCGACGAGATGACCACGCTCCGCAAGATTCCAGGAAAGACCGAGCGGAATGAAGCGATTGGTGCACTTCGAAAGAAGGTCATTGACGAGCACTTCGCGATTCCGGAGAACGTCTCTTACGGCGAGCACCGTGCAGCGGAGGATCGTCAGCGTTGGGCACGCGAAGCCTTCCGTCAGCTCGAGAAGAAGACCACCCGTCGACTTGTCGTTGATGAGCAGATCCGTGCGGATGGTCGTGATTACACATCCATTCGTCCTCTGCGAATCGACACGGGCCTCTTCGCTCGTACGCACGGCTCCTCCCTGTTCCAGCGAGGCGAAACACAGAGTGTGGTGACGTGCACGCTCGGTACCGGTCGTGACGAGCAGATCGTCGACGGTCTCATGCCGGAATATGCCAAGAAGTTCTACCTTCACTACAACTTCCCACCGTTCTGCGTGGGTGAAGCTGGACGAATCATGGGTCCCGGTCGGCGAGAGATCGGCCATGGCGCACTGGCTGAACGATCCCTTCTGGGCATCCTGCCGGACGTCGAGGATTTCCCCTACACCGTTCGCCTGGTCAGTGACATCACCGAGTCCAACGGTTCGTCATCCATGGCCTCCGTCTGTGGTGGCTGCATGGCACTGATGGATGCGGGTGTCCCCATCAAGAACACTTGTGCAGGGATCTCCTGCGGCCGATTCAGCAATGACTCGGGCAAGGTCGTTCACGTCACGGACATCATCGGCGAAGAGGACTTCTTCGGTGACATGGACTTCAAGATCTCCGGAACGCGGGAAGGCATCACCGGTATCCAGCTGGATCTCAAGGCTCGTGGTCTCTGGTTCGACGAGATCAAGCAGATCTTCGCCCAGTGCCATGATGGCCGTATCTGGCTCATCGAGCAGATGGAAGCCGCATTGAACGGTCCACGTGAGAGCATCTCGCAGCATGCACCGCGAATTATCCAGCTCACCATTGATCCCGACAAGATCGGCAAGCTCATTGGTCCTGGTGGCAAGACCATTCGAAGCATCCAGGAAAACACGGGTGCGAACGTCGATGTGGATGATGACGGTACCGTCACGATTTCCAGCACCGACGGTGTTTCCGGTGACAAGGCACGTGCCGAGGTCGAGGCCATCGCTGCCGAGATCCGAGTCGGCTCCGTCTACGAAGGCAAGGTCGTTTCAACCAAGGATTTCGGTGCCTTCATCGAGATCGCTACCGGTACGGACGGCATGTGTCACATCTCCGAACTCGCAGATGGATACGTCAAGAACGTCGAGGATGTCGTCAAGATCGGCGATGTCATCAAGGTCAAGGTCATCAACGTCGATCAGACTGGCCGCATCAAGCTGTCCCGCAAGGCCATCCTTCTGGATGAGGCCGAAGAGCAGGGCGAAGATGCCAAGGGCAAGGAGCCTGTCGAGGCTTCATGATCGTCCACTGAACAAGGAGGACCGGTCGTGGATGCGACCTGGTTCATCATCGGCATCGGAGCGGGCATGGTTGCGACCGTGCCCGTTCTGTTGTGGGCGCTGAGACGGGCGACTCGACGGGCTCGTGAAGCCGAGGGCGAGTCTCGCCACAACCAGCGTCTTGCGGAACTCGGTGCGATGACCAGCGGTCTCGCCCATGAGATCAAGAACCCACTGTCGACCGTGGGCCTGAATGCTCAACTGCTTCAGGAGGATCTGGCCCATCTCAAGATCGACGAGGAGGAACGTGATCGACTCGTTCGTCGCATCGAGACGCTGCACAGGGAAGTCGATCGCCTTCGTGGGATTCTGACCGACTTTCTGGAGTTCGCGGGAAGAATCAAACTCGATGTTCACCCGCAGCATGTTCGCGGGATCGTCGAGGATCTCGGCGACTTCTATCATCCTCAGTGTGATCAGGCCGGCGTCGTGATGCGTTTGGACATTCAGGATGAACCGGCCATTGCCGATGTCGACGAGGGGATGTTGAAGCAGTCGCTGCTCAATCTCATGCTCAATGCCGTGCAGGCGATGAGATCCACGGAAGGCGGAGGATCCGATGAGCTGATTCTCAGGGTGTCTTCGGAGGAGGGCCGGGTTCTGATTCAGGTCGTTGATACGGGTCCGGGCATTCCTGAGGACATGCAGCAGGAAATCTTCCATCCCTATGTCTCGGGTCGCAAGGGGGGCACGGGGCTCGGGTTGCCAACCGCGCGTCGAATCGTCGAAGAGCACGGGGGCAGGATCGTCGTGGATTCCGAAGCTGGAAAAGGAACGGCCTTCACCATTCAGCTGCCGGCTGCCGGATCGTGATCGATCTTGCCGCCGTTGAGCTAGTCGCCCAGAAGATTCTGGCTGTCAACCACTGCCTGAGCAACATCGATGAGTGATTTGCGGTTGTTTCGAGCCTGCTTCTGAAGCATTCTCATCGCATCCGGTTCCTCGACATTCTTGCTCTTGACGATGATCCACTTGGCCTGTTCGATGATCTTCCGTTGCTCCAGCCGAATTCGAAGCTCATCGGTCTCTTCGTTCTGCTCCGCCCAGTCCTGGTATCGAGCCCATGCCACTTCGAGGCTGACATGAAGCTGGTCGCGAGTGACCGGTTTGAGCAGATATCCGAAGACACCGATCTTGTTGCCGGCCAGGACGTACTCCGGATCCGAATAGGCGGAGAGGATGACTACCGGGATGCCGAGTTCACCGAAGATCTTGCCTGCGGCTTCAAGTCCATCCATTTCAGGCATCCGGATATCCAGAATCGCCAGGTCGGGATGTTCCAGCCGGCACAGATCGAGGGCCACCTGGCCATTCTTGGCAGGGCCGATCACCTCATAGCCAAGATCCTCGAGGTTCGACCGCATGCCCGTTGCGATCATGTGTTCGTCATCGGCAATGAGCACACGCTCAGGACAGCTGCTGGTTGACGCTGTGTCGGCTTGGTTGTGGTTGGAGCTGGTCATCCGGGACTTCATTTCGCAGATACATGGCGTCGAAGCAACGGCTCTTCCGGGAGCCGGGAAGTCCATAGTGTAACCGTGTCGTCAGCCGACCTCTGGAATGCCGCTGGAGGGGTCAGGAGCGAGTCAGTGTGGCTTCAATCGAGAAAATCACGGGCCTTGAGGCGTTCAGGTACATAGGTCTCGGTGACGTATGAAATGTCCTTGGTGATCAGCGATTCGACTTCCATCTTGAAGCCGTTGGCAAGCATCGTTCGAATTTCCTTCTGCCAAGGCTTTCGATCGAGGAACCATGGATAGTCCGCGATCTGCTTGGCTCTGGCAATGTCCCGGTCGTTCAAGGCGATTCGCACATCGGGTGAGAGGTCGCACCGGTCATAGTCATCGGCACGGATCCCGATGAACTTGGCATCCGGAACAGCCATGCGCTGGCTTTCGAAGGCCAGGTTGATCGAGCCCTGCTTGATCACGCTGTAGATGTAGTGTCCCCATGGATCGCAATCCAGAAGACAGTAGATCGGAAGACCGAGTTCCTTGTTGAGCCTTGAAAGAAGTCTGCGAACACCTCGGGGGGGCTGACCGGATCCTTCCGTGAGGATGCAGTTGTGTTCCTCCCAGAATCGATCCTCGTTGAATCGACTCCACACGGTGTCCTTCTCGACATGGAGAACGAAGTCCGCTTCGCATTTTCCAAACTGGATCACGCTGGGTTCACAGATGCTGGGGATCGCATAGCCGCCTGTGCCCATTCGTCGGCAGTCAATCTCATCACCATTGTCCGTCACGGTGATGTTGCCGACCATCGTTCCTCGCTTCTTGGCGAAGACATGCAGTTCCTCTCTCAGGCCATCGAGGGTGACTTCCAGATCTTCGAGAATACCGTCGGATTCAGACTGATCGTTGAAGGTCTTCTCATTGGTCCCTTCGATGGTGTGCAGTGACATGTAGTACATGCCACGAAGGCTCAAGGTCTTGTCGGCTGCAATCAACTCGCGACATCCCTTGGAAAGCAGCACGCCCTGCATGAACTTGCGGGCTTGTCCGACATTGAACAGCGTTCTTCGTTGAGTGTTCTCACCCATCTCAAGAATGCGTTTTCGCTGATTGAACTTCATGTTCGACACGGATCGAACGGGAATGTCCAGGAAGGGATCGTTCTGAGCAAGGCTCGATTTGACGATGCCGTCGACCATCTTCTCGATCTTCGCCGTTGTCTCTTTGTCGCGTTTTTCCGAGACGGTCCGTCGGGTGGTCTTCTTCCGGGAACTCGCCTTCTTCGAAGCGGTCTTCTTGGCAGCGGTCTTCTTCGAAGCCGTCTTCTTCTTGGTTGTCTTCTTGGCCATGTGGGAAACTCCAGCCGGGCATCAGCCGGTTCGGCGAGTTGTCTTCTTTTTCTTCTTGCGTGCCTTGGTCTTCTTCTTGCTGCGAGCAGAAGGACTGGCCAGTCGAGTGCCCTCGAAGAGATTACTCTGAGGCCCTTCCTCATCGATGTCGGGGATGGCGTCCTCGATGATGATGACCTGTTCGTCATCATCGAGCCGACTGGAGCGATCGATGACCTTGCCATCCTCGTCCAGTTGGGTATCCGCTTCAGCGGTCTTTCGGGCGGCCTGCTTCTTCAAGGCTTCGTAGATCTTCTCGGCACTGGTTCCGGTCACGGATTCGCAGGCATTGGCAATCTCACCGATGTAGCGTTCGAAGACGCTCCGGCGTTCGGCTTCCTTCTTCATCCGGTTCCGGCGTCTCAGATAGATGCCGAGCTTGCGGCCGCATTCCTGAAGCGCGAGCTTCATTTCCTTCCGGATCTCGTCGTAGTCCGCGATGGCTTCCTTCGACTCGCTCGTGAAGGGAACCCAGACGCTGGCCATGTGAATCAGGACGACGAGCGGGCCCACGGGCATGCCGTTGCGTGGTTGGGAGAGGCCATAGTTCTTCCATGAGGTCTCCATTACGGCCTTGAAGGATGAACAGGCCGACTGCTGGTAGAGCAGGGGAACCCTGTTGGCGAACCGGAGCACGCGTGCTGATTCCTCGGATGACAGCTTGCCGCCGTAGGCAATGGCGACTTCGATCTGGAAAGGGTTGCCTCGGTAGACGGCGGGGGGCCTGGTCGCAGCGGAAAAGAACTCGGCCTTCACTTCCTTGAGAAGACCGGCCAACATGGCTCTGGAACCGATTGGAACCAGGCAATCGGTCGGGGGTGCCATGATGGTGGTTTCCTGGATCGCCTTGTAGAGCGCCTCGGCTTCATCATGACCCATGGTGCTGATACGGGTTCGCGGCGTCATCGTCTTGCCGGTCTTCTTGGCGGCTACCGTCACCAGCTCACTGGCTTTGCGCTGACCGACTCGCGAGAATTCGTCCTGCAGGAACGCACTGACACTCTTCGGCTCGGTCCGTTCGAGCATCTGAATCAGGGTGCCGAGTTCGATCCCCTTCGGGTGTGGTTTGATTTCCTTGGCTTCATCTGGAAGCTCATCTACACCTCGTGGAAATTCGATCGTCTCATTGGCTGGATTGACATAGACGAACCAGGCATGGGGATTGGCGATCGCCGTCTGCTCCAGGTACTCGTCAACGGATTGCTTGCCCTTCTGGTAGCGAGCCTCCAGTTCGATCGTCACCATCGTTCCGTGACCCTCGGGGAAGTGCTTGTCTGCATTCGGCACTTCCTTGTCCGAAACCACCTCAGGTCGATTCTTGGAGGTATCGATCTTGAGCGTTACCTCGTGAGCCGGCTTCCGCTTGGTCTTCGAGATGATCTTGAGGGGCTTGCCTGTGGTCATCAGGCCATACATGCCTGCTGCTGAGATCCCGATACCCTGCTGGCCACGGGACATCTTCATCCGATGGAACTTGGATCCGTAGAGCAGCTTGCCGAAGATGTTGTCGATCTGCTTCCGGACGATCCCGGGCCCGTTGTCGCGAATGGTGACCTTGAAGCGAGTTTCCTCGACCTGAAGCAGAGTCACCTGGATCTCCGGCAAAATGCCGGCTTCCTCACAGGCATCGAGTGCGTTGTCCACGGCTTCTTTCACAGTGGTCAGCAATGCCTTCCGCGGGTTGTCGAAACCCAGCAGATGCCGGTTCTTTGCGAAGAATTCACTGACCGAGATTTCCCGCTGTCGAGAGGCCATCTCCTCAGCGGTTGCCCGGTTCTTTCGTTTGGTTTTTGCTGCGGCCATTGCCATGTCCCTGCGGCCCGTGTCCATCCATGGAGAGGGGAGCAATGCTCACCCGTGTGTATGAGCGAGCATTCCGTGCCCGCCCTCAGCGGAATCACTGTACCAAGCCAGTCCCGGAAAGGTCCGGTATTGGAGAGTGGATGCCCCGTGATGCAGATGATTTCGCTAGAATCCGCCCCCTTGAGGTCGGATTGTCCGGCCCGAATGCCCGAGCTTTCCCTTTCAGAACCTGGAGCCATGTGCCATGGAGACGACCCTCATCATCCTGAAACCCGATGCTGT
>MDTA01151790.1_pt1 | contig 10404 bp, 10 predicted proteins | sample 811151 | NCBI WGS metagenome assembly MDTA01 (sample SAMN05326648, study PRJNA326480) | marine metagenome | isolation source: seawater | place: Indian Ocean: South | collected 2010 | reverse complement strand
TTTTTATATCTTGATACAACATCCCCCAATGTATAATTTCTGACATGGCCCATATGTATTTTGCCAGAAGGATATGGAAACATCTCTAAAACGTAAAATTTCCTTTTCTTATTATCTACTTTTGATAGAAATACTTTATTTGTTGACCAAGTATCCTGCCATTTTTTCTCAACTATTTTGTGGTTGTATCTTGAGGACACGTTTCTAGCTTGATTCTAATCTTAATTTTTTTGCTTTATTTAATATAGCGTTTTCTATTTTAATATTGTTCTCTGCATCTACAGATTTATTAATCCATTTTTGATCCACAAACTCTTGACAAAAAGAAGTTACTTTTAGGTTTTGTGTTTTTAACTCTGTCCCTGTAATAAAAATATTCAGCTTACATCTCTCATTATTGTTTGAGCCAGATGAATACCAGTCTGTTAAAATTGTTCCCCCAATTGGATCTGCGGAGTTTAAAGGCATAAAACTAATCGTTTCTAATGTTCCTCTCCATAAAAATTGATTTATTGGCATACCATAACTACCAACATTTTTTTCACCACCTTCTTGATTCATAATTCCACCGACACTTAGACCGTCATTTCCAAACAACCCCCCACCCGATTGAAGTCTGGTTTGCGCATCTCTCATTGCAAGTTCTGGATTAACACCAGAATTAAATTTTGTACCAGATCTATCAATTATAGCTTCTCTAGTTTGGGCATTTGACCACATTTCCTCTTTTTCTTCATCTGTCATATTTCTGTTACATGATATGACAAATAAAAGAGCTATTAGAATTAATAATTTTGAAAAAAACATTTTTAGTTAATTATTGCATTGAAGCCAAAATGTAAAACATAAAAAAAACGGCGCTTTTAAATAAGCGCCGTTTTATATAAATTAACTAACTTAAATTAGAATGACATGTTGGCACCAATGTACCAAGCAGATCCGTCTTTTGTATCAGCTGAACCTTCGTTTTGAGACTCAACGTTAGTGTAACCTAGGATAGCTGTTACACCTGATGCAACTGCATAAGAAACACTTGCAGATACTTTTTCAACAGAGTCCTCACCAGCACGGTCAGTTCCACCGAAAGAGTTGTCATGTGCTTCACCAGATACTGCACCAACATTAAATGTTAGGTCACCAGTTACATATTTAGCACCAACAGCAACTACTTCACCATCTACTTCTTCAGCTGGTGTACTTGCAGTAATAGACTCAATGCTATCACCATCAGCAAAACCAACTGCAACAGTTAAGTCACCAGTTACGGCACTAATACCCATGTGCACACCACCTTCGTCATTAGCTGGAGATGTGTTTAGAGTAGTACCTTCAGTTTCAGAAAGACCAAAACCAAGAGTTACTGTAGTGTCACCAGCAGTAGTTACGTAAGTAGCACCAATACCGTAATGTCCATCAACTTTGTAAGTTGTGCTTGCAGCTGCACCGTTGTCAGTTGAAGCAGAGAAAGACATTTTAAGACCATCTACCATGAAGTCGCTTGCAGTATGATATTCTACACCAAATTGTGTTGAACCTGCAGCAAAGTCCAAACCAGTTGGAGCTTTGTTTGACGTTGTTAGAGTGATACCTTCTGAACCAGCAGAACCTGGAACTGAAATTGTATGTGAACCAGATGCGTTACCTGCATTGATTACATCTAATTTAGATCCATCAGTGAAAGCAAGTGTTAAACCAGCATCCATATCACCAGCACTACCATTTTCGTTTAAAAGCATGAAGCTTGAAGAAACAGTAATACCGCCGTCAGTAGTTTCAGATAATGATACAGTAAAGTTGTTATCATTATTGTTTGATCTAGTATCTCCACCAGAGTCAGGTGACTCAGTTTCAATACCAACTTTGTGGTTACCACTCATAGTAGCTGTTACTGCTTCAGCAACTGAAGCTGCACCAAGCGTTGATACTAGAGCTGTACCTATCAATAGTTCTTTTTTCATAATTACTCCTTTTGAGTTAATGAATATTCATTAAATGTAAGCACTAAACTTACATTGATGGTTGAATAAATAAAAATTGAATAAATTTCAAAAAAAGCTTAGTTAATTAATACATTATTTTTTAATCTGTTGTTTTTTTACAACAATAATAACAAATGTTTAATATTCAAAAATACAAGGAAATAACTGATTTTTTATCAAAAAATAGCAGAAATACTGAAATTATTGCAATATCTAAAAATCATCCCAAGGAAAGTGTCATAGAGGCTATAAAATTGGGGGTGAATTTATTTGGTGAAAACAGAGTCATGGAGGCAAAATCTAAATTTGAAGATCTAAAAAACATATATTCTCAAGTAGAGCTTCACTTAACAGGCCCCTTACAGTCTAATAAAGTTAAGGACGCTATTGACGTGTTTGATGTATTTCATACACTTGATCGTGAAAAAATAGCTAAGGAATTTTCAAAATATAGAGAAAAAATAAGCAATAAAAGAATGTTTATCCAAGTTAATACAGGCCTTGAATCTTCCAAGAGTGGTGTTTATCCAAAAGATTTAAGGGACTTTAAAAACTTCTGCTCAGATGAGCTAAAACTAAATATATCAGGTCTTATGTGCATACCGCCTATAAATGATAATCCTGAAACCCACTTTCAAATGCTTAGAAAATTATCTTTAGAAAATAACCTACAAAATCTTAGCATTGGTATGAGTGGTGACTATGATAAAGCTATTGCTTTTAAACCAAGATATATAAGGCTTGGGACAATATTATTTGGAAATAGGCAGTGAAGAAACAATTTACAATATATTCAGATTTAAAGGTTAGCAATGTTTACCATCAATTATTTTCAAACTATGATCTTAATTTATGTAAGATTAAAGATATCAATAAAATTACGGATGATAACGATGGTGGTTTAATACTAATTCCAAAATTAAAAGAAAATATTCTTCAAAAGCTAAAAACTCTTAATCAAAGTTTTATAATATTGACCCATAGCTTAGAAAAAATTTCTGATAGAAAAAATATAATGATTTTAAAAGCACCAGTATCTGTAGAAAGCATACAAAACAGTATAAAAAAATTTCTTATTGGTAAAATAACATCATTTGAAGATTTAAGTATTTTTGATAACAAATTAATAAATGTAACAAATAAAAAATTTTGTTCTTTAACAGATATTGAAAAAGAGATTCTTATTTATTTAATAAGCGATAATAATTGTACTAAAGAATATATTAAGAAAAACATTTTAAATATAAAAATTACAATTGAAACAAATTCAATAGACAGCCATCTTACCAGAATTAGAAAAAAATTTGACTTAATAAATACTGCTTGCAAAATTCAAACTAGAAACGAAAGCTTAAAAATTTTTATTGATCAAAAAAACTTGGATTAATTAATTTAAAATAGTTTTTATTAAAATTTTCAAAATAATTATGATTAAAAAAAGATAATATCAACTCTCTTTCTCCAATTGCTAATTCTATCTTCCTAATTGTTAATGGTTTATTTTCAAAAAAAATTGTTAGTTTATAAGTTTCGTTATTTAAATAGCCTTCTTTTTTTATTATAATATTATTTTCATCGATAGATATTTTTGAATTAACAAAGAAATCTAAATTATTAAATATTTCAAAAAAAAACCAAGCTGAGGTATCTCTTGGATCAAAAAATTCATCCTCATCTAAATCATAATTATAATACATAGCTTTATTATTACTTATTATAATTAATATTTTTGTTGGACTTGTATAGTCTACCCTTACCCTTTCATCTCCTATAGATATTTTGCCTTCACTAAATTCACCACTTTCCTTTTGAAGAAAGCTAACTGAAAAGTTTTTTAAACTTGAGATATAATTTGATATGCTGCCTATCTCTTGATTTGATGACGCATAAGCCTTGCTTAAAAAAAAATTTAAAATTATTAATATACAAACAGTTTTATTTTTTAAGTACATGTCTTTTACCAGCATTGTTAGCTTCAGTAATTATTCCATCTTCTTCCATTTTTTCAACAATTCTGGCAGCTCTATTGTATCCTATTTGTAGATATCTTTGTATGTAACTAGTTGAAACCTTTTGCTGTTTGATAATAATATCTACAGCCTTGTTATAAAGTTCATCATTATTATCTGAAACTAAATCTTCTGTGTAATTTTTTTCGAATTCATTTTCTTGTAAAGAAATTTCCTTTTTATGGTCAAACTTTGCTTGATTTTTTATAAAGTTAACAACTTTTTCAACTTCTTTTTCTGAAACAAACCCGCCGTGAAGCCTTTTAACATTACCCCCATTTTCCAATAACAGCATATCACCACTTCCTAAAAGTTGCTCTGCCCCCATTTCATTTAGTATAGTTCTGCTATCAAACTTACTAGCAACTTTATAACTTATTCTACTTGGAAAATTTGCTTTTATTGTTCCTGTTATCACATCAACACTTGGCCTTTGAGTGGCGGTAATTAAATGAATACCTGATGCTCTTGCCATTTGCGCTAATCTTTGGACTAACATTTCAACTTCTTTTCCAGCTACCATCATTAAGTCAGCCATTTCATCAATTACAACAACTATAAAGGGCATTTTTTCTAAAACTATTTCTTTTTTCTCAATGATTGGCATTCTGGTATCAGTATCCACTCCAGTTTGAACTTCTTTAAATAGTTTTCTTCCAGATGAGATAGTGCTTAAAACCTTATTATTATATGAGTCTATGTTTTTTACATTAACTGAGCTCATTAACTTATACCTATTTTCCATTTCTCTGACCACCCACTTTAAAGCAAAGACAGATTTTTTAGGATCAGTCACAACCGGAGTAAGTAAATGTGGAATATCTTCATAAATACTTAGTTCTAACATTTTGGGATCTATTAATATTAGTTTGCACTCATTAGGTTTAAATTTATACAACAAACTTAAAATCATTGTATTAATCCCTACCGACTTACCCGATCCAGTAGTGCCGGCAATTAATAAATGAGGCATTTTTTCAAGATCAGTAAATACATTATCACCCGCAATATCCTTTCCTAATGCAAGTGTTAAAGATTTTTCATTTAAATGAAATTTATCATCTTCTATTAGGTCTCCAAACAAAACACTCTCACGTTTTCGATTAGGTATTTCTATTCCCAGACTAGTTTTTCCTGGCTGAGATGATATTCTAGCTGAATAGGATGACATTGCTCTTGCTATATCATCTGATAACCCGGTCACTTTACTAGTTTTAATTCCAGCATTTGGGATGAATTCAAATAGTGTTACTATTGGGCCAGTTTTAAATCCAACAACCTTTCCCTCAACCCCATATTCAGATAATGTTTTTTCTAACTTTAATGCTGATTCACTATTAGATTTATTCAGTTCTTTGTAATATAAATTCCTGCTAATTGATTTTTCAAGCAATGATTTTTTCGGAAGACTAAACCTAAACTCATCTAATTCTTCCTGCTTATATTTCTTTTTTGTTTCGCTATTTTTATTATTAGTTAAGTTTAATGACTTCTTTAGAAAAGTAGGCTCACTTTTTTTTATCGATGCATTTTTGTTTTTAGGCCTTTTAAAAATATATTTAAATATTGGAAAAAAGTTTAGATAGCTTACAAATCTAAATATTTTTAAAAAAAATAATATTTTGTAAACTTTACTAAGTTTTATTCTAAATGAACCTAAAACTAAAAGAAGGCCTACAATAAATAAAATTATCTCGAATATAAAAACCAATAGATTGTTATTTGTATAAATAAGTATTAAGTCTTGAAATTGATTAGATATAAAAGTTGATAGTAAACCAATCTGGAGACCTGATAAATCTAGAGATGCCAAAGATACGCTTATAGCAATTATCGATATAAAATTTATAATAAACCTTAGTAAAATGTGCCTATTTGGCATACCCGTCGTTAACTTAAACCCTTCAAACAACAAATATAATCCGCTAATTATAGAGAGATTGCCAAAAATCGTTATTGAATAACTTGAAAGATATGCTCCAAAAATTCCAAATAAATTAGATATATTATCATTCGATACATTATCTTGAAATGTTTTAAAACCAGGATCATTTACATCATATGACATCAAGCTTATCAGAAAAACACAAGAAATGCTCAAAGATAAGCAGCCAAGAGAAAATTTTATTAGGAATAATTTAAAAGAACCATATTTGAACATATAGTTAGATTGTAATACATTTAGATTATGGTAATTCGAAGAAAATTATGAAAGAAATTCATTCAAATATAACAATTATTGGTGGTGGGTTAATTGGTTTGGCCTGTGCTCATGTATTTTCCAATTTTGGACTAAGTGTAGCAATACTTGAAAAAAATCCTAAAAGCAGCACAAATAAATCTAAAGATACTAGAACTGTAGCTGTATCAGAGGGTACTAGACAGTTTCTTGATCTATTAGATGTTTGGAAAAAAATAAAAAAATTTAGCCAACCAATTCAGAGCATTAAAGTAATTGATAGAAAAACATCAAATAATTTAAATTTTGACAATAATAGAAGAAACTCAAATCTTGGTTATATTGTAAAAAATAAAATTTTACTTGATATTTTAAAAAAACATATTTCTGAAAAAAAGAATGTAAAAATATATAATGATATTGAAATTTTAGGTTATGAAAACCATAGAAGTAAAAATTATTTTTATACAAGCAATTTTATATTCAAATCTGATTTAAACGTCGCAGCAGATGGAAAAAATAGTTCAATAAAAAATTTGCTAAAAATTACAGAATTTAAAAAAAACTATAAAAGAAAATCATTAGTCATTAATTTTTCTCATACTATTAGTCATAAAAATACTGCTTATGAATTTTTTTACAAAAATGGCCCCTTAGCTATACTGCCTATGCAAAACACAAGTAACAAATTTTCAAGCTCAATTGTTTGGACTAATACTAACGATTATATTGATGCATTATCTAATTTTGAAAATGCTAAACTAGCCAGTGTTTTAAATGACAAAACTGAAAATGTTATAGGTGGGATTTCAAAAATATACAGCAAACAAAGCTTCCCTATAAGTGCCCATATTAATTCAATTTTTTATTTCCAAAACACAATTTTTATCGGTGACTCAGCTCACTCATTCCACCCTATTGCTGGCCAAGGATGGAACCTTGGAATGCGAGATCTTCAGAGCCTTTATTATCTAACAAAAAAATATAAATCTTTTGGTATTGAAATTGGCAATAGTTTGTTTTGCAAAGAATATAATGATGACACTTTCTATAGAGCATATAGATTATATCAAGTTACAGATAAGCTGGATAATATTTTTCAAAAAGATAATTTTTTAATAAATTTTATACGTAAATCTGGGATAAGGTATTTAGAAAAAAATAAGAATATTAAAAATAAAATAAGTGATTTTGCAATGGGTTTTTAATTTATAGTTTTATTTGGGTTTTCACTCGCAATTTCTAACTCAATTAATGATAAGAGCTTTGAATAAAAATCTTTAATATCAAATGTTTCTAGTAGCGCTTGTTTTTCTATGTTTTTAAATGGGGAAACCATCGCTATAAACTTAATTAATTGGGATAATTCAATGTTTTCAATTTCTGCTAAATCTAAATTAAGATTTTTAATTTTTATATATGACTTATATTTGTCGACAATATCATGTCTTTCATCATCAGAAAAATTATAATTTTCTTCAAGGCTATTTTGAACTAATTTTACCTTTACAGATCTAAATTTTTTTTTAGTTTCAATTTCTTCTTGAACCTCAAAACATGTTAAGCCTTGAAGACTTATTAAATATCTACCATCAGAGGTTTCATTAAAGCTATTAATTTTTCCTACACATCCAACACTATAAATTTGATTGCTCTCATTAGACTGAATCATTCCAATCTTTCTATCTTTAGAAAGAGCAAAGTCTATCATATCTACATATCTGTCTTCAAATATGTTTAGAGGAAGATTTGTTCCCGGAAAGAGGACAGCACCATTCAGTGGAAAAATTGGTAATATCATTCTTAAGAAAACATTATCTGTGATAATTTTTTTCTATATGAAATTGTATATTCATTAGAGTTTCCTAATACATCAAAGAATTCAACCATTTTATTTTTTATCTTATCTTTGTGTTTTGGATAATTTGATAATAACAATTCCATACAACTTTCATAATCCTGCATAGCAAAATATTTATCAGAAATATCTAAAATTAAGTTAATATCCCCAGGTTTGTCTTGTAATTTTTTTCTTAAATCTTCTATATCCGGCCCAGAAGTATTTTTTTTAATAATATTTAGTTTCTTTAATATTTGTTTGATTTCTTCTTTATCTTGGACTTCTTGTTCTAACGAACTGATAAATTCATCAACTTCTTCGAATTCTTTAAGCTCCAAAAGGCACTCTAAATACAAATTAATTGCTTGAAGCTCTTTTGGATTGTTTGAAATAAATTCTAATAATATCCCTTTTGTTTCTTCAAATTTTTTTTCAGAAATTGCATTTCTTATATTGTTATAAAACTCTGTAAAATCTTCATTAATTTTTGAGCCTAAACTCTTTTCTAAAAATTCTATAACTTGTTTTTCTGGAAGAACACCTTGAAAAGCATTAACAATTTGTTTGTCTTTGAAAGCGTAAACTGTAGGAATTGATTGAATTCTTAATTGCGATGCAATTTGTTGGTTTTCATCTATATTTATTTTTGCTAAGATAATTTTATTGTCTGATTCATTAATGACTTTTTCTAAAATAGGAGTTAATTGTTTACAAGGTCCACACCAAGGGGCCCAAAAATCTACAACAACCAACTTGCTTACACTTGCTTCAACTACTTTGTCATTAAATTCAGCTTCACTAATATCTATTATATTTTGAATTTCATTCATAAAATATCAACCACATTATAACTATCTAATGAAAAAATATTAATTTTTTTTTTATTTTCAAGAATGAAACCAATAAAGTCTTTAGTATTTACTGATATAGTAGTAGTATTAATAAGAGGATGAAAATTTATTGTTTCGCTATTTACAAGTTTTTCATCTAAATAAAATGAAACACCATTCTCTTTATCATTTAATAATGCATAAGGTGATACAGATCCAGGTTTTATACCTAAAATCTTTTCTAGATAATTTTCGTTAGCAAATGATAAATTTTTTGCATCAATCGATTTTGAAAATCGCTTTAAATCTACATTTGCATTTTCATCACAACTGAGTAGGTAAAAATTATTTTTTTTATTTTTTAAGAACAAATTCTTTGAATGTGCACCTTGTATTTCACCTCTTAACTTTTCAGAGTCTTCAACTGTAAACAGAGGATCGTGGTTATGTATTTGAAAATTTACACCTTTTCCCCTAAGTAATTCTAATAAATCTGATTCTTTAAGCATAATTGGTATTATATTTATTAAGAAATAGGTTATTTAAATAAAAATAGTAAATTAACAATGAATAAAAAAGCAATAGTTATAGGCAGCGGATTTGGCGGTATTGCTGTAAGTCTCAGACTAAAAAAACTCGGTTACGATACAACCATTGTTGAAAAACTTGAAAGTTTGGGTGGAAGAGCCCGGGTCTTTGAAATTAATGGATATAAGCATGATGCCGGTCCAACTGTTATTACAGCACCGTTCTTGTTCGATGAATTGTTTAGTTTATTTAATAAAAATAGAGAAGACTATCTTGATTTTGTCCCATTAGAACCATGGTATCGGTATTATTTTCATGATGGTAAAACTTTTGATTACTGCTCTACGGTAGAAAAAACAAATGAGCAGATAAGCAAATTTGAACCTAATGACATTAATGGATATTACAAACTTTTAAATCAATCAAAAAAAATTTTTGATATTGGTTTCACTCAGCTTTCAGATAAACCATTTATTTCATTTTTCAAAATGATAAAAGTAATACCAAATCTTTTTATTTTACAAAGTTATTTAACAGTTTCCCAGCTTGTAAATAAATATCTTAAAAATCCATACCTTAGAAAGGCATTTTCAATTCACCCACTTTTGGTTGGTGGAGACCCTCATACAACAACATCAATTTATGCTTTAATTCATTATTTAGAAAGAAAATGGGGCGTATTTTTTTGTATGGGTGGAACAGGTAAAATTGTATCTGAGCTAAAAAAATTAATGATTGAATGTGGTATTAAAATTAAAACAAATACAGAAGTAAAAGAGTTTGTTGTCGAAAATAATAAAATTTCAAAAATTATAACTAATAATGAGGCAATAACAAATTTTGATTTGGTTGTATGTAATGCTGATCCACCGATGGTATATTCAAATTTGCTAAAAAAATATAATTTGAAAAGGCCTTTTAAAAAAGAAAACAATCTACTTTATTCAATGGGTTTATTTGTTTTATTTTTTGGAACCAAAAAAAAATATAATAAGGTTGCTCACCATACTATTTGGATGACTGAGAGATTTAAATCTTT
>MDTA01145213.1_pt1 | contig 10404 bp, 3 predicted proteins | sample 811151 | NCBI WGS metagenome assembly MDTA01 (sample SAMN05326648, study PRJNA326480) | marine metagenome | isolation source: seawater | place: Indian Ocean: South | collected 2010 | reverse complement strand
GCTCCCGTTCCACCCCGTCCACCCGGGCACGTGGCAGAGCCGCCCCCCGCACCGGTGGCTTGGACTCGATTATTACCCATCTGAACATCTTCGACGGCGACGATACGAATCGATCCCCCCGCACCGCCACCGCCACCACCCATGCCGCAGCCTCCGCAGCCGCTGTTGCCGCCGGCTCCGCCATTTCCTGTGGCGTAAATACCACCATCGACAACAACCCTTCGAGCCCGAATCAGAATCGCACCTGCGCCCGTGCCACCCGCGCCGGGACGACAGCCATCCTCGTCCGCACCACCTTCCCCTCCAGCACCACCGAAGAGGAAGGAATTCACACCGTCATCGGAGACCCCGGCCCCTGATTGACCGCCTCGCCGAGGGCTCCCACTGCAGCAGGCGCCACAGTTGCCACTGGCGCCGGTACCACCGGCCCCCGCATGACCACCACCACCGCCACAGGCTCCGTCTTGACCCCGATTGCCGCCACCGCCGCCACTACCGATTCGATCGGTACTGACGCTGCCGTAACCACCTTCGTGTCCCTCACCTCGATATCCCACGGCACAACGGTAAATCCCACCATGCCCCAGGCCGCGAAATCCTCGCCCGTGGGCTCGGAGCGCTGCACCTCCAGCGATGACGAAATCTCCTTGGACGTCGATGGCGAGGATGCCGCCGGTCGTCCCGTTCCATGCCGGCGGATAGACATCGGCGCCGTTGCCCAGCTCGACTCGACGGTATTCCTGCACACGTACCACTTGGCAGCGGTAGTTGCTGTCGTTTCGGTAGCTGTGCCCGAGGGGGTCTTCGAGTTCCAAGGCTCCCCCTTCGCTGGCGAGAACCCGGTTGTATTCAAACCGACCGATCACACCCGAACCTTGACTTTGATGAATGATCACCGTCGAGCCGACTGGGAGGTTGCCGCTGACATCCGTTAGGGTCAGACGACGCTCGCCCGCATTGCCGGCGCAACGGGCCCGGTCGGTGTTTAAGGTGGGGTCGCCATTGGTGACCAGGTCGCCGTCAGATGCATCTCCGTAACCCCGCTGGCAGTTGGACAAACAGCCATCGGCTTCATCCAGATCACCATCGTCGCAGTCTTCGACTCCTTCTTGAACAGCACCATCGCCGCACCGAGCCTCTTCACAGTTGTTCAGACAATCATCCGTCTCGATGATATTACCATCATCACAGACCTCGTTGCCGTCCCAAACTTCACCATCACCGCAGGTGGCAAGCTCGCAGTTCTCGAGACAGTCATCGGTTTCGACGTCGTTGCCGTCGTCACAGTCTTCGATTTCTGCCCACACATGGCCATCGCCACACTCGGCGGGCTGACAGCGAATGCAGTCGTCGGTAACGATCTCGTTGCCATCATCGCATTCCTCGACACCCTCTTGAATCACCCGGTCGCCGCACCGAGCGACGATGCAAGAGTTTAGGCAGGCATCGGTTTCCACCGGATTTCCATCGTCGCAGCCCTCGACGCCGCGATGAACGAAGCCGTCGCCACAATCAGCGATCGCACAGTTCGTTAAACAAGCGTCCTCGTTGTCACCATTGCCATCATCGCAAGCCTCGTTATCAGCCCAGACATGCCCGTCGCCGCACCGAGCCAACCGACAGGCGTTGGTGCACACATCACTGTTGAGTTCATTACCGTCGTCGCAGGCTTCAAAGCCAGCTTCGCCGGGAGCCGCATCAATCCGGTGATGGCCATCACCACAAGCCGCTCGAATGCAGCCGACAAGGCAAGCATCCCGTTGGTCGTCGTTGCCATCATCGCATGCTTCATAACCCTCGGCACCAGGCTCGAGGTCGAGACGCTGATGCCCATCGCCACATCGAGCCGCCTCACAGTTGGTGAGACAGGCGTCGTTGTCTCGCCGGTTGCCATCGTCGCAGGTTTCACCCGCATCGAGGATTCCGTTACCACATTCCTCTCGCAGGCAGGTCGCTGCACAACCGTCGCCATCGTCTTGGTTGCCATCATCGCACTCTTCATAGCCTGGCGCGCCAAAGGCTAAACCCCTTCGAACCTGCCCGTCGCCACAACGAGCCTCGGTACAATCGGTGAGGCAGTCATCGCTGTTGTTACCATCGCCATCGTCACAGGCCTCATAGTTGTCGGCACCGACTTCGAGATCGGTTCGAACAATACCATCGCCGCAGCGAGCTTCAGCGCAGTTGTTTAGACAGCCGTCCGTCTCGTCTTCATTGCCATCGTCACAGGCTTCCACACCGTCTTGTTGAATCCCGTCACCGCAGCCCGCCGGAGCACATTCGATGCAGTCATCGTCCGAGCGGTCATTGCCGTCATCGCAGCCTTCGCCGGGCCCTACGATACCGTCACCGCACCGAGCTTCTTGGCAATTGTTTAAGCAGACGTCCGCCTCTTCGCTGTTGCCGTCGTCACAGGCCTCGAAACCGGCAGCACCCTCCACCAAGTCCGTTCGAACGATTCCATCGCCACAGCGAGCCTCGAGACAGTCGCTGAGGCAAGCATCCTCGTCGCTGTTGTTGCCATCGTCGCAAGCCTCATAGTTGGGGTGATCCGATGTGAGGTCGACTCGCACGATGCCGTCACCGCACCGGGACTTTTGGCACGCGTTGGTGCACCCATCCTCGTCAGTTGTGTTGTTGTCCTCACATTCTTCATGCCCCTCGGCACCTGGCTCTGTGTCGGTTCGTAGGATCCCGTCGCCGCAAAACGCGTTACGGCATGCATTGCGACATCCATCATCGTCGGTGGAATTCCCGTCATCACATTCTTCATCGCCCTCAACGATTGAATCACCGCAGACGGAGGCAGCACTTGCCAGGCCGCCATCACCGCTTCCGTTGGGATTCATGGTGGATGGGGACGGACAAGCAACGAGTGCGAGGAGTGGGAGGGTGCGGATTAGCATGGGGGAAACTCCAAAACATAGATCTCTAAGGGTAACCTAGACTGCCAAATTAGACAGGGTAAGGACAAGGCGGGAAGCCATGTTTGATCCCCCTTTCACTGGCGATTCCCTCCGTGATGGGGTTTAGTCCGTCCGTCCATCTTTCGGGTTCAACAGCCCATCGGAAAGGTTGAACACCATGAAGCCAAAATATTCGAGGTCGGAGGTTTGGGGGCTTCCTTTGCCTGTGATAAGGACGGTTCAGGAGCCATCGATGCGATTTTGCGTAGGCCTTCTCGTGGGTTTGGCCATGCTTGGTTGCCCCGAGGAGCAGACCCGCTGCACCGCCCTGAGTTGTCCGGTTGGACAGGTTTGCCACAGCGATGGTGAGTGCAAAGATGTGCTTTGTCAGTCACACAGTTGTGCCGATGACCGTACCGTTTTGCTCTGCCTTAGCCAGACTCAAACACGGGAGAAACCCTGCGGCGAAAACGAACTCTGCCTTCACGGACGCTGTGAACTCGCGGCCTGCACGCCGGGGTCATACCGCTGCACGCCGGCTCTGGTCCGGGAGCGTTGTTTGAGCAACGGCCAGGGCTTTAAAACCGACCCTTGTCCCGAAGAGACAAGCTGTCACGAGGGCGCTTGCCTACCGGAAAGTTGTACGGATGATGACAACAACTGCGTCGATGTGGAAACCGTTCGGCAATGCAATCGAAACCGCACTGCGATGGAAACGGTCGACTGTGAACCTGGCATGCGCTGTGCCCGAGGTGCCTGTCGCAGTGTTATTTGTCGGCCCGGCGAGACGGGCTGCGCAGATGAAACCCATGCGGGGTACTGCGACGAGACCGGTACAGCCTGGGTTGCCGATCAAACGTGTGACCCGGACACATTGTCCAAATGCGTCGGTGGTGAATGTGTTCCCGAATGCACCCGTCAGGCTCGAGTAGGGGCTTCCTACTTAGGGTGTAACTACCGAGCAGTGGAGTTACCAAACCTGCGCGGACCCGAGCACGATCCGCATCCTTTTGCCGTGACCGTAGCGAACTCTTCCAACGTGCCGGCCAAGGTGCATTTGTGGCAGCCCGGCCAGGTGCAACTGATCGGCGACATGACCTGGGAAGAACCCCAACTTTGTACTGGCGTCGATTGTCTTGAGTCTCGTCAGAGTCTTGCGGACGCACTCATCGCTCGCACAGAGATCCAACAAGTCTTGGCGCTGCTGCCAGAAAGTCTACGGGCGGGTGCGACTGGTTCGGGGGCTTGGTACGCCGCCGAGTGTTCAGAACAAGGCCGTTGTCGACTGCAAGCCGATCGGCCTGGAGGCGGATTCTCGGGCCTGCGTTTGCCAGAACGAGGTCGATGCGTGGTGGGGGAAGAGGCCATTCCGGTTCCGTGCTTCGTTTCAGATCCGACTGAGCGCATGGCGATCACGCTGGGCAAGCAGCGGCTGGTACTTCATGATGTCCAAATCGGTGGGCGTTTAAGTGCAGATCGGAGCCAAGTGGAGTCTGGTCGCTTGGTGGGACTCATCACCGAGGCTCAGGCGGTCGATGTTTTGTTGGATGATCCGGAGCGTGCGATCAGCGGCTCGTCCTCGCTGGATGCCTACTTGGACCCCCGTGCTCGACTCGAAGCCACGGACGATCGGCCCGCCGGGTGGCGTTTAAAGCTGACGTTTACGACGCAAGCTCGAGCCGGTGAGGTCCCAGGTCAGGACAGCGGCCAGCGTTTACTGTCCGCTTTTGTGAACGAACTGGGAGGGTTCATTGATGCTCGGGTGCAATCCGAGGTCCTTGACCCAACTGGAGTGGTGACCAGCCGTCCCCAGGGGGCGGTCCAATTTGTTGAAGTCCCTCCCCAAGGGACAGCGATTCTGCTGCTGAACTCCTCGCGCCGTGCCGAGGTCGGTCCGGTGAGTGCAGGGTATCGCCTGGGCTCGTCGGTTCCTGTGTCGGCTTTTCAGTTCAATCCGCTGTGTTGCAACTTTAACTACTCCAACGATGCCAGTTTATTGCTTCCCGAGAGTGCGGGGGGCGATGATTATGTCGTCCTCTCTCAACCGCAGTGGTTCGAGAAGCCGGGTTTCGTCAGCATCGCTTCGCTCGCGGACAATACCGAAGTGACCTTGGTCTTGCCTCCATCGCTGCGCCAGCGACCGGATCGTGTGAACGCCGGCGACAACGTGGAATTTGACGAGCAAGGCCAGGCGACGATCACACTGGCTGCCGATGAGGTTTGGACCCTTCTGACTCGTAACGGAACGCCCAACCCCGACCTCACCGGCCTGCGCGTATTGACCCGTGGTGGCAAAGGGGTTCTCGTGTACGCAGGTCACGAGTCCATGCAGGTGCCCAGTCAGATGGGAGCACCCGATCACGTGGAAGAGATGATCCCCCCTCTCGACACATGGGGTAGGCGCTTTATTGTGACGCCCCCCATTCGGCGGAATCCGGGCTATGCGGGTGAAACAACTTGGTACCGTGTCCTTGCAGGTCCAGGGGGCGCTCGATTCCACCTTTCGGACGGTGAGTTAGGCTCAGGTTATGCGAGCAGCATCGCCGAATGTTCGACTCTGGTCGACGAGGGGCGGGTTCATTTAACGGGGTTGGAAAGTTGCGCTTTTTCAACTCAAGGGGACTTCTTTCTGGAGGCCGATGGTCCCGTTCTCGTGGCTCAGTTGTTTGCAGGTCAAGAAGCTGTGGCGTTGGAGCAACTCATCGCCGCCGGGGATCCCAGCATGACAATCATTCCGCCCATCGATCAGTTGCGCTCTTCCTATCTCTTCATGACACCGACAACCTATGCCGCCGACTACGTGACGGTCGCCGTCCCAGGGGATGTGGATTTGCTTCTGGATGGCGTGATCGTCGATCTGGTGAACATGGGCGAAGAGGGGCTCGATCCTTTCCTCGTGGAGCAACCCAGAGCGATCGGTGATAGTCACTGGGTCCGGTACACGATCCGGCTCTCTGATGGAGCCCACCGGTTGGAGTCGTCGCAGGCTGGAGTTGCCTTTGCAGCGAGTGTTTATGCGTTCGATGCCTTCGTCTCCTACGCTTACCCTGGGGGCATGAACTTGTCGAAGTCATCCCAGTGAGATTTCTATTTTGGGGGGGCTTTCTCCTCTTGGCTTGCGGGGAGATGACAAGCGAAAGCGTCGACCCGTGCGGTGCTGGGGAAATCCGGGTTGAGGATCAATGCCTACCCGTTGTGTGCCAAGCTTCGACCCGTCTGTGCCTCGATGTGGTTGAGTATGAAATCTGCAATAACTTCGGTACCGATCGAACTCGGTCGACCTGCTCGGAGGATGAGATTTGCTACGAGGGAACTTGTGTTCTTTCGGATTGTCTACCCGGTCAGCAGCGCTGCAATGAAACGGGGCACCGTGAGCGTTGTGCTCGGGATGGCCGATTCGAAACCGATCCGTGTCCAACGGGTCAAGGCTGTCGACAGGATGAACAGGGGGTCCGTTGTGAGGCGCAGATTTGTTCGCCAGGATCAACGCGTTGCGAAGACCGAGCGGATCGAGATCCCAGTTTGCAGCGCTGCGCAGCCAGTGGCACCGAATGGGAGGACGTCCGTTGTAATGTGGCACTGTCGGAAATCTGTCTCGAAATTGATGGCGTCTCGGGTTGTCATCGACCCTTTTGTGACCCAGGCGATCGGGGCTGTTTCGACGAGCACACCATCGGCCTGTGCAATGGGTCTCGAAACGGCTGGGACGCCGAGCAAAGTTGCGACCGAGAAGCTGGACAAGTGTGTGCTGGCGGGCGCTGCGTTCGGCAGTGTGAACTGGAGATTGGAAACACGTCTTACATGGGCTGCGAGTTCTTCGCAGCCGAGTTGGGCAATCTGACGACTCTTGGGCACGAACAACATCCCTATGCGTTGGTTGTCGCCAATCCGATGGACGGATCTGTGACCGTGGACGTGACCTACAAAGCGCATGCAGGATCGGCGCCTGCCTTTGCCGAAATGATCTCGAATCGCCAGGTGACACCGCCAGGCGTCGTGCTTCATTCAGAGGTGCGAGATGCTCAGCGGCAAGTGGTTCCAGGGCAAGGACAGTTGAGCGGCCCGATCGACGATGTTGTCATTCCTCCAGGAGGAACGGCGACCCTCCTCATCATGGTCAACGGAGATCGCTTCAATGTGGGACCCACTGCTCTAAACGGACGAGGTACGGGGCTCGATTATCGAGGACTCCGATTGCTGAGTAGCCGTCCGGTCGTCGTCTATCAGTTCAATCCTTTATGTTGTAATACCAACGCATCCAATGATGCGAGTCTACTGTTGCCAGTCTCCGGTTTGGGGCGTCGCTATCATGCGTTTGCAGGACCGAGTTGGCCCTTTGGCGGTAACTACTACCCAGGGACGGTGACGCTCGTTGGTACCCAGGACGAGACGCGGGTCGATTTGTATTTTGATCATGCGCCGAATCACACGTTGATTTTAGATCGCCAGGGCATGCCGGTTCCCGATGGAGAGGGCTGGGCGACGGTGATGCTTCAACAGTTTCAAACCTTGAATCTGGAGTCGGGAAATCTGGGCGATCTGACCGGTCTTCGGGTGGAAACGGACAAGCCAGTGGGTGTTTTTGGTGGCGCTGTCTGCAGTCAACTCCCCTTTGGCAGCCGAGCCTGCGATCATCTCGAGGAGCAACTGCTGCCCGATGAGACCTGGGGTCGTCGCTACGTGGGCGCCCCTTTTCATCGCCGGAATCCACAGAGTACCCGGGAGACCGGTTACTTTCGGTTGATCGCTGGCGAAGATGGCGCTCAAATTACTTACGACCCGCCGATCGACCAACTGCTCGCAGCGTCGGTGGAGGCGGGAATTCCCTACGGCGTGGGCTCACCAATTCCAGCGTGCATTGATTTTCTTCAGGGCTCGACCTTGGTGTTGGGACCCCATGAAAATTGCGAGTTCAACACACAAATCGGTTTCGTGGCGGAGGCAGAGCAGCGCTTTGCCATGGTTCACTTTATGAGCGGTCAGGAGTCGACAGGCTTAGCTGCTCACGCGGGTGATCCGGCGATGATGGTGGTTGCTCCGATGGATCAGTATCGAGCGGAGTATATGTTTCTGACACCGAGCACCTACCATGTGGACTACGTGAATGTCGTGGGACCGGAAGGGATGGGCATTGAACTCGACGGACACCCCGTCGCTGAAATGCCTTGCACGGATCGAGACGATCCCAATGAAGCGCCCTGCCTTTTGCAAGAGTGGCAAGCCTTTGGCCGTTCAGGTCAGGGCAGTCTCATCCTCCGAGTGGACGAGGGGCCCCATGTGATCGAATCGACCCAGGGCGACCGGTTCGGAATCATGGTTTACGCCTTCGATAGTCACGTGAGCTATGCCTATCCAGGTGGGCTCGACCTGATCAAGTACTGACCTTCTATACCCCCAGGCTAGCCACCACCGATGACACCGCCATCGGTGGCACGAATTGCCACCACTGACGGTTGGGGGGGGCGTCCTTTCTGTCCATGGGGCCAGGTGGATCGCGGGTTGCTCAGGGTGGCATTGTAATGGGCGCCTGGATGCTGAATGCTGACGAAAAGCGTACGCCCGTCAGGAGTGAACGATGGTCCGGTGCACTCGGCTCCCGTCGGTACGCGTAGGAAGCGTCTGGGAACGCCTCGCTCTTCGCCTCCCACCGGACAAAGAAAGATTCCATCACAGGTTTGACCCACCCATTCCATACCGTCCGTGCAGACCCAAAGTCGCCCGTTGGGGTCGAATCGTAAATTGTCGGGGCAGGTCACCCAGCCTCGCTCGCTTAATCCCGAGCCGTACATCGTTCCCTCATGACGATCTGGGTCGCCGCAACGGATCAGCGCTTCCCAAGCCATAGTCGCAGCCTGATGGGCCTTGGGGTTCGGCGGTGAGAGTTCCAGAATCTGTCCGTAGGCATCACCCGCTCGGGGGTGGACAGCGTCGATCTCCTCTGGTTTCCGTTTCCGGTTGTAGGTCAACGCCACGTAGACTTTGCCTGTCGCTGGATCGACGGCGATACCCTCAGGGCGATCCATTGGGGTCGCTCCGAGCAGTTCTGCAGCCCGACGCGTCTCGATCAGGACATCTCCTTGATCCATAAAGCCGTGGTCCGGGGTCAGAGGCCCTTGCCCATAGACCAGATCGACCCAATCCATGGTGCCTGTTTCGGCGAAGCGGGCGACGGAAAGAACACCTCGATCCAAGAGATCTCCACCCCGGTCGGCTGGCTCGTCGCTAATGAAACGGTACAAATACTCCATGCTTGAATCGTCGGCCATGTAGATCACTGCGCGCCCATCCTCCGCGACGGTACACGCTGCCCCTTCATGACTAAAACGTCCGAGTGCAGTTCGTTTCACAGGTTGTTGAGCGGGGTTCAATGGATCGTATTCGACCATCCAACCAAATCGATTGGGTTCACGGGGCTCTTTGCTGACATCGAAGCGATCCCAAAAGCGCCAAAAACCGAAGTCTGGTTTGCCCCGAATACCGAGTCGTGCCATGTTGGCTGCTTCGACGCCGTCGCCGGGCTGACCACCAAAATAGTTGTCCACATTCTCTTCGGCGATCAGGACGGTACCCCAGGGCGTCAGACCTCCAGAGCAGTTTGCAAAGGTTCCCACAACAGATCGTCCCGTGGGGTCAGCGGAGGTCTTCAGGCGTTCATGCCCCGCTGCAGGGCCACTCATCTTAAAGAGGGTCCTGTCCGCGTCAAAGCGGCGCGTGTATTTGCCGGGGACGACGTGCCAGTTGCCGTTCCGAAGCCGAATCTCAACAACGCTGTGCCCATGGGCGGCGAGTTCTGTTTGGCATTGCTCCCGGGTCAGCAGAGGCATGCTGTCTCGACGTCCCGGTGGCATGTTTGGGAACATGACCCGGGCGATTGTCAGTTCATGGTTGACGCACAGGAGTCCCCGTTGCTCCCCTTCAACGGCGGGCAGTGGGACGAAGACAGTGAAATCGCAGTTGGTACCGAAGCGCTGTCGTTGCTCATCCGCTGTGATGTGAGCCAGATCTCCCGGATAATCGGAACCATCCTCTAAACTCGCACCCCAGCGGAGCAGAACGTGTGCTTCGTATCCCTCGGGGACGTGGAGTTGATCATCGATGCCTGGTGCCACCTCGGCGAAACGAGTTGTCGGCTTCGGGAGGGCTCTTCGACCGGATTTTGTGGCGCCCCGATCGAGATGGTGACACCCCAAGCTGAATCCAGCAACGGCGAGGGCTGTCTGGCCGATCATCTCCCGTCGACTCAGTCGTCGGTGAATCAGGTCGCTCAGGCTTTCAAGCCCCAAATGGCTACCCTCCGACGACCTGAGTGAGTCGCTCAAGGAGATCGATTTCCGTGACGATCCCCGTGAGTTGGTCCCCTTCGGTGACAAGCACCACTTGATGGTTTCGAAAGTGCGGGGCGAGGGCGGACAACGGTGTGTCGAGTTCAGCGGTTGCGAAGTTGGACTCCACGAGATCGGCTGCCGTTGCTTGATCGTTCGGTTGAGAGAGAAGATGT
>MDTA01101388.1_pt1 | contig 10404 bp, 10 predicted proteins | sample 811151 | NCBI WGS metagenome assembly MDTA01 (sample SAMN05326648, study PRJNA326480) | marine metagenome | isolation source: seawater | place: Indian Ocean: South | collected 2010 | reverse complement strand
GCAGATAGTCTTGACTTCCGAGTTCGGAATGGGATCGGGTATAACACCATCGCAATAATCACCGGCGATAGTGTTATACCTATTTAAAAATTATTGTAAACAACGAAATAATGCTGAATTAACGTATTTTAATTATTTGTTTTAGATAATTTTTTAATTCAATTTTTCCAAACAATTTATAAACTTTATTAGATAAATTCATGTTTGTAAGGGCAGAAGCATATCTTTCACCTGGTCTTGATGGTAAATATTTTATTCTGGTATTAAACATTTTTGCAACCTCAATTATAGTATAACTTTTCTTGTTAGATATACTGTAATGTCGACATTTGTTTTTTTTCCAAGCGTAGTAACAAGCATCCACAGTATCTTTAACATGCGTAAATCTTCTCGATTGCGTTCCTGGTTTTACAACTGTAAGTGGTTTATTTTTTTTATACTGTTCCTCAAATATACCAATTACTGTAGCCATATTACCCTTACTAATTTGTTTTGGTCCATAAACATTATAAAAATAAATAATTTCATATTTAAATTTAAACCATCTTTTTAAATTTTCTAACATTTCAAGATTTTTTGATTTTGTAAAAGCATAAGGTGATAAATTTTTATCCATACCATTATTTCCAATACTTGCAGAAGTAGCTGAGTAAATAAGTTTAATATTATTTGTAAAACAAAAATTAAAAACTTCATGAGTCCCAACTGAATTTGAACTTATACACTCATCCATTTTTAAGAAACTTTGATAAATTCTTGCAAACTCACCAAAGTGAAAAATGGTATGAATTTTATTTAAATATTTTTTAAGCAACTTTGAAATATCTTTTGTATGACCTTTTAAATATATTACTTTATTACTTATAATATGATTCTTTCTTGAACCTGTTGAGTAATTATCTAGGCTGATTATTTTAAATTTTGTCTTTTTTATCAGTAAATGAATTAAATTTGAACCAACAAATCCTGCTCCCCCTGTAACAACTATAATATTTTTCAAAGTCTTCTCTCTCTATTAAATGTTTCATAAGTTTTTAAAATTGCGCTGTCTAAAGAAATTTTAGACTTCCAACCATATTTTTTTGCTAGAGAAATATCCATTACTTTCCTAAAAACCCCATTAGGTTTAGACATATCATATTTAATTTTAATTTTTCTTTTTAAAACAAGCTTTGCAATTAATCTTGCATAATATTCTATTGAATAATCTTTACCTGTACCAATATTTATTAGAGAATGTTTTGTTTTCTTTTTCATAAAATATATACAAGCATCTGCGATATCATCAACATGAACTACTTCTCTTTTTGATTTTCCATTTCCCCAAATCACAAGTTGATCAGATTTTTTTTTATTAAGTTTGTAAATTTTCTTAATCAGAGCTGGAAAAAAATGAGAATTTTTTTCATGATAATTATCGTTTGGTCCAAAAGTATTGGTTGGCATTAAACATCTATAATTCAATTTATATTGTTCATTGTAGCTCTGGCACATTTTAATACCTGCAATTTTTGCTATAGCATAAGCATCATTTGTTTGCTCTAGTTTACCACTAAGTAAGTATGACTCTTTTATTGGTTGTTTACAGTTTTTGGGATAAACACAACTTGACCCTAGAAAAATTAAATTTTTTACTCCAGATAAGTATGCACCATGTATTATATTTGTTTGTATCAAAATATTTTCAGTTATGAAATCAGCTTTATATTTTTTATTTGATAATATTCCGCCTACTTTAGCTGCTGCCATAAATATAAATTTAGGCTTATTTTTTTTTAAAAATTTATATACTTTTAATTGATTAGTAAGATCTAACTTTTGTTTACTTACAAGTAAAATGTTTTTATAACCTTTGCTTTTTAACTTTCTTAATATTGCACTACCTACCAATCCATCATGTCCAGCAACATAAATTTTAGAATTTAATTTAATCACGATTTCTCTAAAATACTTAATTCAGAATTAACCATCTCTTTTACTAATTTTTTAATGTTTGTTTTTGGTTTCCAATCAAGTTCTTTTCTTGCTTTACGAGAGTCTCCAAGTAAAGCATCAACTTCTAATGGTCTAAAATATTTTTTATCACATTCGACAATGCATTTTCCATTTTCTAAAAAACACTTTGAATTTACGTCCTTGCCTCTCCAATAAAATTCTAATTTTAACTCAGACAGAACTAGATTAACAAAATCTTTTACAGAATACTGCATTCCTGTTGATATGACATAATCTGACGGAGTATTTTTTTGCAACATTTTCCACATTGCTTCAACAAAATCTTTTGCATGACCCCAATCTCTTTTTGCATTTAAGTTACCAAGATATAATTTTTTTTGTAATCCCAATTTAATTTTACAAAGTCCATTTACAATTTTTTTAGTTACAAAAGTTTCTCCCCTGACAGGACTTTCGTGATTAAATAAAATACCATTACAAGCAAAAATTTTATAAGCCTCTCTATAATTTATTGTAATCCAATGTGCATACAATTTGGCTACACCGTAAGGACTTTGTGGATAAAATGATGTTTTTTCATTCTGTGGTGAAGATTTAACTTTTCCATACATTTCTGAAGTACCTGCTTGGTAAAACTTTGTTTTTTTTTCTAAACCATGAAATTTAATCGCTTCCAATATTCTTAAAGTACCGAGTGCATCTGCATTAGCTGTGTATTCAGGCACCTCAAAAGAAACAGCCACATGTGATTGGGCTGCTAAATTATAAATTTCAGATGGCTTAACCTTTTTTATAATTGACGAAACAGATATTGCATCAGTAACATCCCCATAGTGCAAAAAAAAATGTCTCTTTTTTTCATGAGGGTCCTGATAAATATGATCAATTCTTCCAGTATTAAATGAAGATGATCTCCTTTTAACACCATGAACAAAATAACCCTTTTTTAATAAAAATTCTGCAAGATATGAACCGTCTTGACCTGTGATTCCAAATATTAATGCAATTTTTTTTTTCATCTAACAAAAAACATTTTAATCATTTTCAGAAGAATTAGTAGTCCATCCTTAAAAGCATTAACTTTTTTTTTGCCACCAATACGACTTCTTTCATGAGATCCCATCGTCGCTAATTTATAATGGTTCCTTTTTGCCTTAATCGGAAATTCTACACAAAAAGTAAAATCTTTTGACTCCAATCTTAAGTCATTAAAAGATTTAGTCTTACCAAGCACATAGGTAAATAAAATATCAGTAATATCTAATGAAAAGAAAATATTTCCAATTTTTGTAAAAATATAATTTCCTACAAGTGTTATAAGATTATCATCATCGCTACCGCTATCAAATTTTTCATAACGACTTGTGAATAAGAAATCTATATTATTTTCTTTAACTATTTTAATCATTTTTGGAAGGTAGCTAGGATTCATAGATCCATCTGCATTAATTATACAGAAATAATCTGTAGTAGTTTTTTGAATGCCCTCTGTCAAAGCAGCACCATATCCATTATTTTTTTGAAATAAAATTTCTACATTTGAAAAACTTTGGATTGAATTTATTGTAAGCTTATCATTTTCTTCCAGGACAACTAATTTTTTACAGTCTAATTCTGATATCTCTTTTAAGAAAATTGGCAGTGACTCGCTCTCATATTTTGCTGGGATTACTAAAGTCAAATCTTGCATTTTAATTTTTATAAATTATGGTGGATTACTTAATAAACAAAATAATAAAATTGTATAATAAATATATCATCATAATAACTGCAGAAAACAAGGAAAAAACTATATCGAATACAATTTTATCATGCTTAAATAATTTAAATTCAAAAAATATCAAAATAATTGTTTTATATAGTTTTTTGTATAATGAGAGGATTTTAAAAAAAAAATTTAAATTATTCACTAATGTAATTTTCTCAAAAATTTTCAACAAAAAAAAATATCCTACGCAAGATCAATTATTTAAAATTGAGCAATCTCTCAAATATATAAAAAATGAGTGGGTTTTACTATTGGATGGTGATGATTTATTTAAATCTAAAAAAATTATAAAACTTAATAAATTAAGATTAGATACAGGGAAACTTTATCTTCATAATCATGAAACACAAATTGGAAAATTTAAATTTTTTTCAAGAAATAAATTTTATAAAAAAAATTTTTTATATAAAAAACTATTTAATAATTGGCCAGAAAATATTAATACAAGTTCAATAGTTGTAAATGGAAAATTATTAAAAAAATTTTATAAAAATTATAATCCATATCGATGGAAATACCTTGCGATAGACGTTCAATTAGTATTATTTTATTTTTATATAAAAAAATTTAAATATTTAGACTATGCTCTTACAACCAAATTAGATGATTTTAATAATTTAGATAAAACTTTTTCTAATTCACAAAAAAAAATATATTGGGCTAGAAGAATGGAACAACACAATTTAAGTTATCAATTATCTGGCAAGTTGAATTTAATTGACAGAACTATAACTTATTTGTTTTTGAATTTGTTATAAAGTGAAAATTAAAGAAGCACTATTTTGATCTTTTTATAAAAAAGTAACCATTTTTTTTACTTACAGTTATTGTGTCATCTATTTGACCGCATGGTGTAGGAGTTGCCCAGCAATGATGTGCCGAATAAATTGTTAGACCACTTAATGTTTTCTCGACGTACTTCTTTTCTATAATTGTAAAAAAAGGAAAGTTTACAAATTTGAATATATCTTCTCTATTTACTTCACTATATATTCTGGAAATATTTTTTATATTAAATAATACGAAAACAAATATAATAAAAAATTTAATCCTTTTTTCGGTTAATTTTTCATCTAAAAAATAACAAAATAATAACGAAACAGGAAAAGATAAAATTAAAAAAACTATAGAATAACCCCCGTATCTTAAAGTCGGATGATTAGTCAACCAAATAAAAAAAATTGTCAATAGTATAATATAAAAATAAAAAATATTTTTACTTAATAGTGTTTCACGTTTTTTGTATTTAAATTTCTTTAAACTTATAAAAATTACCAGATAAGCTGAAGTCAATATTGCTATCTGGTCGAGAAATTTTTCTAAAAAATATTTATCTATCCAATTACTAAGCCAATTAAATCCTTTAATATATTCCATCATATTTTCTACTCTAAAATCTGGACCTGCTGCGGCTTTTGACCATTGTTCCAGCCAAATAGATAATCCTCTTATATCGCTAATATCTCTCGCCCAATCTACTCTCTCACCAAAGCAAGTGAAAGGTAAAGGAGATATTAAACAACCTGTGGAAATAAAATGATGAAAAAAATATACAGTTAAACTAGATATAAAAAAGACAAAAGATTTTGATATTAATAAAAACTTGAGGTTATAAATATATTTATTATTTACAAAAAATATGCTCATTGAAAGTAATATGTAAGGTAAAAAATATGTTTTCAAACTAATGCAATAAGCAAGTAATGGAATTAAAAAAAGTATCTCTTTAATTTTTAATTTATCTTTGTTAAAGAAAATAATTTGAAATAACTTAATTATTAAAATAACTATTAATAGCTGACCAGCTTTATCTGTTCCGAATTCTGCTATTCTATTAAATGACAAATTAAAATATGTAAAAGCAAAAATATAAAGAAGTCTAATTATATTGTGATTTTTAGATAAAGCTATTTCATAAATTACAAAATAATTAAAAAAAATTAAAAAAAATAATAATGAAAAATGAAAAGAATAAAATTCTATAAATGGTAAATACAAAGTTGAATTTAAAAAAAATAATGATGATAAAAGGTTATATCCATGATTCAAATGACCAAGTCCAAATATAATTTTATTTTCAGTTAAATATTTTGTAAATGACAAATGATAATATGAAAAATCATCATGTGCTTTAGAAATCAATAGAGCAGAAAAAACAAAAATTGAAATAATAAATAAATACTGTAAATATTTTTTTTTATTTTCAGTCTTTATAAAAAATAAAAAAAATAACCCAATTAAGTGTATAATTATATTATGAATAAAATTATGAGGAAAAAATAAACTTGTAATTAAGGAAATAAAAGTAAGAGCAGATAATCCAAAAAAACCTACATAAATAGTTTTATTTTCGTTGCTAAATTTAAAATTTTGAAAACATACCTTCTGAAAAAAAAGACCATATCCAATAGTAGATAAAATTAAAATGAAAAAAAATAATATAAAAATTAAAAAATTAATCATCTATTTTTTTTTTTACTAAATAATAAATAGTTAAGTATGAAAAAATATTAAATATTATTAAGTACATTTGATGTGTGGTATCTGAATAATCCAAAAAACCTAAAAAATAAATAATTGACAAATAAAAGTTAATTATAATACCAACAAATGAACTTAATAAATATTTTTTTTTAATTATTTTTTTTTTCTGAAAGTACTTAAAGATAAGTTGATGTAGATGATTGTTATCTGCAATGTAATTTTTTTTATCTAATAATGTTCTTCTTACTATACTAAATAGATTTTCAAATGCTGGATATAGAAGTAAATTAGCAATAAAATAGGGTGAAATACTATAATTTATAATTGACAATTCAATCACAAGCGTACCTATCAAAAAACTCAAGCCATAAACAGCTCCATCGCCTAAAAAATTTTTTCCAAAAAAATTAAATATTACAAAAACAGATAATGAAAGAATTAAATAAAATATAAGTTTATTCATTTCCAAAACATTATGCTCTTTAGATAACAAAAATAAGAAAAGCAAAATGATTAAAAAATTTAATGAGGATAAATTATTAACACCATCTATAAAATTAAAGCCATTAACTAAAACAAGAAAAAAAAAGGAAATAAAAAAAAATCTTAAATATTGATGATTAATTATCTCATTTAATTTTTCAATTCTTGTATCAATTTGAATTTGCTGATTAAAAAAAAGAAATAATATCAATATTATAAATTGATATAATAATCTTAATTTTGGAGAGCTAGTAATTTTTAAATCAGATAATAAACCAACTAAGAAAAATAATAAACTTATAAAAAATAATAATTTGTTATTAAAAAAAACCAATAAAAAAAAAAATTACTATAAAATAAAAACTTCCAGATAAAGGCACTTTGTGATCTAGTTTAAGAAGATATTTATGTTTTTCATCAATTAAAATTTTATCTAAACAAAAATTAAACTTTAACAAAATATAATTTAAACAGTAAAGAAATATGCAACAGATTATGAAAATTCCTGAATTAAGCAGCATAGTACTTTTTCAATATTTTATTTACTTGTATATCAAGAGAGTATTTTTTTTTATATTCAAATTTAACTTTACTTTTTTTAGCACACTCATAGTCACTTTTTTGGTCACCAATCATAAAACACTCAGAGGGTTTAAATTTATATTTTTTCATAGCTTTTAACAACATTCCATTATTTGGTTTTCTGAGGATACTATTTTTTGAATATTTTTTAACAATACCCTTAGGATGAAAAGGACAGTAATAGAATTTATCAATTTTTGATTTTTTTTTTTGAAGATCTAATAACATAGTTTTATGAAATACATTTAAATCTTTTTCATTGAAATAACCTCTTGCTATGCCAGATTGATTTGTGATTACAATTACTCTGATTTTTTTTTTGTTTAATTCCTTTACTGCTTTAAACGCACCTTTTAGCCATTTAATCTTATTTTTATCACAAAAATAGCCGTAGTTTTTAATTAAAACACCGTCTCTATCAAAGAAAAAACATTTGATCATATTATTTTTGTAATTTTTTATAGTTTGCATATACAAAACTAAACACAATCCAAAAAATTATTGCATTCCAATTTGTAAAAAAACTTCCTCTTGGCAGAAAAGGAATGAAATAAACTAAAATTATTAATAAACTTATAATCAAATATTCATCTTTAGTTTTTAAATAAATCTTGAAAAATTGTCTAAATGAAAACACGAAAAAAAATAATAAAATTATTAAACCTACCAAACCTAATTCTGATAAAATTTCAAAATAAAAACTGTGTGGATGTGTTGAGCATTTGTTGTTTTGCCATGCTGGATGAATATCTTTATTAAAATTTTCATTATCACAAAAATTTCTAAAATTTTTAGTTCCCACTCCAAAAAATTGGTTATTTTTAAATATTTGATACGCTACTGAAAAATGAGCAAAATAGTGTGAATTTTTATTTAAATAATGTTTACCAGGTTCATACTTTAAAAGTTTAATATTATTGATTAATTGACTGGTCATTCTAACAGACAAACTATCTTTATTTGTATATGTAACACCAATTAAAATTAAAATAATTGTAAGTAAACTTAATGAAAATTTAATATTTTTAAAACTCAAAATTATAATAAGCAAAAAAGTGAATGATATCATGGTTATAAAATTTGATCTTTCAGCTGTAATAAAAACTGAAATTACCAAAATTAATAAAAAAATTAATTTTAATATCGAAAATTTTCTATTTTTTAAAAATTTCTTAGAAAAAAAATAAGCAAAAATTAATAACCCAAAATGAAATATAAAATTTGCAATTTTTAATTCTTGGTCCATAAATCCACCTAGTCTGTAAATATTACTACCTTGAGGTAATGCCTCAAAACCGAGAATATTAGTTAAAGTGAGTTTTTGAATAAAGAGATCAAAACAAACTACTAGTAAAATGATTAACCAAATATAAAATAATTTATTTAAGTTTATTTTAAGATGATTAATGAAAAAAGAAATTGCCAAAATTATAAGAGGAAATCTAATAAAAAAAATAGTTCTTTCCAGGTTTGGATTATTTTGAAAATTTATAAAGTAATTTAATATTAAATAAAACCAAAAAAAAATTAAGAATAAAATTATAGGATCTCTTGTAGATTTAATTATTGTCTCAAATTTTGAGACAATTAAATAAAATAGGATTAATAGCAAAAGTATAAACTCTGATATAATATTACTAAATAATAAAGCTACTGGTAAAAGAATTAACAAAATCTCAATAATTTTTTTTGATGTTGTATAATTATTAACTTCCATATTGTTTCTTGTGCCAATTAACAAAACTTTTGAGACCTTCCGCTAAACTTGTTTTGGGTTTCCAATTAATGAATTTTTTAGCTTTGTTAGTATTTGAAAATGTTTTTTTTATATCTCCAAGAGGAATTTTTTTTGTATAATTAATTTTAAATTTTTTTTTAGAGTTTTTTTGAATATACTTAATTAAATCCATCAAATTATCTGGCTTTCCTTTACCAATATTTAATATCAGATTTTTTTTTCTTATTTTCATTAAAGATAAATCAGTTATTCCTTTAATAACATCGTCAATAAATGTAAAATCTCTTTTCATAACGCCTTTATTGAAAACTGTAATTTTTTTATTTTTTCTCAAATTTTCTGTAAAACTAAAGTATGCCATATCAGGTCTCCCATAAGGCCCATAAACTGTAAAGAATCTTAATCCAAAACACTGCATATTAAAATTTCTCGAGTATGATCGTGCAATTATTTCATTTGATAATTTAGTGGCCCCATAAATGGAAACAGGAATATTTTTAGTATCATTTTCATTAAATGGGTAAATTTTTGTATCACCATAAACAGAACTTGAGGAAGCATAAATAAATTTTTTAACCTTTTTTTTACGAGCAAACTCTAAAATATTAATAAATGGTATAAGATTTTCATTAAGGGTATTTAAAGGTTTTTTCAAAGAAATTCTTACACCTGGTTGAGCAGCTAAATGAATTATTGTTTCAATTTTATAATTTAATATTTTTTTTTGTAGTTTTTTATTATTCTTTAAATCTAGTTTAATAAATTTAAAATTTTTTTTTTTTTTTAATATTTTAAGCCGAGTATTTTTTAATTTAATTGAGTAATAATTATTTAAATTGTCAATTCCCAATATTTTTTTTCCTAAATTGAGATAACTATTACTTAAATGAAAACCAATGAAACCGGCGCAGCCAGTAATAAGAATCATATTCAAATATTTATTTTTAAAAAACTATTTAGATTTTATAGTATAAGTTTTTTATATTTTTTTTTCAAATTAGATTTTGCAATAAACTGCATCATTAAGTGCATCAAAATATGATTAATATCCTCTCCTACTCCGTAATTATTTATAGGACTGTGTATTGATATGTCAGCATGTTTGTTTAGATATCCACCTGAAAAATTTGAAAATCCAATGGTTTTAATTTTATTTTTTTTACAGTAATTTAGAACTTTTTTTATGTTCACAGAATTTCCTGAAGAACTAATTAAAATTAATATATCGCCCGATTTGAAATATCTTTCAGCCTGTATAGAAAATATATCATGATAATGAATATCGTTAGATATTGCAGAAATCAAATATTGATCTGAATTCAAGCTTCTTATCATTGCTTTTAAATTTGTATATTTTGAAAGTTGTTTAAAAAAATCACAAATATAATGATCT
>MDTA01072924.1_pt1 | contig 10404 bp, 9 predicted proteins | sample 811151 | NCBI WGS metagenome assembly MDTA01 (sample SAMN05326648, study PRJNA326480) | marine metagenome | isolation source: seawater | place: Indian Ocean: South | collected 2010 | reverse complement strand
CAACTCCCCGAAGTCCGACGTCTACTCGCTGGCAGCGACACTCACAGCAGTGATTGGAAATTCACCAGTCAAAGGTTCGGCCTCAAAACGATCTCGTCTCGAGCCTGAGAATGAGGAAACAATCGAAATCAGCGAAGTTTTCGGCTCCGCGCGAGTGATGCTTGAAGCAGCCCTCGCTATCGACCCTGCGCAGCGAGTTAGCGCTTCAGCATTGGCAGAAGGCCTGGCAGCAGCTGCTAAACACTTCGTTAAGCCCGCACCTGTGGTGGTTCCGGAAACCCTTTTCGACCCGGAGGTTCTGGCAACTCAACCTTCAGGTTCTATGGCCGCTCCGATAATCGAGACGGAAGAGATTTATTGGCGTCCAGTATGGAAATTGGGTGGCCTAGTAGTTGCCGTGCTCGCCATATTGTCAGTTGGTGCAGCGTGGGCAGTTAGCAGCGTGCGCCCTCAGGGAGTCTCTACTCACCTTGTCGAACGGTACGAGGGACGAACGATCGGTGAAGTCAGAGCCATAGCGGACTCTTTTTTATGGGTACTTGATGAAGATCAAATCCGAACCGATGAATTACCAAGTGGAATCATTGTCGCTCAATGGCCGTCACCAGGAAGTCGATTAGCGGAAGGCGACATGCTGATAGTAGAAGTCGCGAGTGGGCCGCGCCTCCGCATGACTCCGCTCGTGCTTGGATTATCCACTGAAGTCGCTTCTGCCCGACTTGAAGCGAAAGGTTTCGAAGTAGATCTAGTACAACCTGTTTATGACGAAAACGTTGCAGCCGGGCAAGTCCTCAAACTGTTGATTGACAGTGAACCGGTATTGGGAGGAAGACTCAGAGAACCTGGAACGCGAGCGGTCTTAGTCGTCTCAGGAGGACCTGTACCGCGAACAGTCCCACAACTAGTAGGACTCACTCGAGAAACGGCCCGGCAGGCTATCGATGCTCTCCAACTCACCATTGGCAAACCAGTCAAAATGGAGAACTCTGAATCTGTTGCTGAAGGCGTCATAATAAGACAAGACCTCCCAGCCGGACTGCTTGTGGATCGAGGATCGCCAATTTCCATCACGATCTCAGCAGGCCCTGATCGGCGTGAAGTGCCTGACATGCGCGGGTTGTCTGTACTTGAAGCAGAACGACGTCTCGCTGAACTCGGACTCGTGATTGGTGAAATCGACGGTTCCGGGCAGGAAGTCCAAGGGTCAGAACCACCACCCGGCTCTATGTTGCAACCCGGATCGCCGGTATCTCTGTGGGTGCCCTCTCAAGAATAACCTCGGATGTTTGGGTAGTTGCGAGTTGGTGATCAATGTCGCCACGTAGAATTCTCTTAATGGCATCGGGAAACAGCGCCGCGAGATTGTCGCGAATCGAGAATCGCTTACGTAACCCGAAGTGGCCAAACGCGCCGATGTATATAGACATGTCAGAGTGCATCAACTGCGATGCTTGCTTACGAGCCTGCCCACCCAACTTCGGCGCGATCTTCAACCATGGTATTGATGTGATCATTCTCCCGGAGTTGTGTTCGGGTTGCGATAAATGCCTTGATCCATGTCCTGTGGATTGCATCTATCCTCTTCCTGTTGAGAGTTGGACACCGTCCCCAGAGGATTGGTGGCAGGAACCTTTAAGCGCAAATGACCCATACATGTGAACTGCTTCGGAGATAACAAATGGAAGAATCACTCTCACAAGATCTCGTAGCCCATATAGCTTCACTAGCTCGGATAGACCTCGATGAAGCAGAACTGCTGCATTTCACCGAACATCTCGGAAAGATTCTTGGTCATGCTCAACAACTTGAGACACTCGACCTTGATGCTGTCGAACCGATGTCACACCCCTACCCGCTGAATAATGTCTTAAGAGACGACGTTCCTGGACCGACTATCGAACCTAGCGACGTGATGAATCAGGCGCCTGATGTCTCCGAAAATCAATTCCGGGTTCCTCCTGTCCTAGGAGAATCATCTTGAATTCAGCGACAGACCTCGCCTCAAATGTTCGCGATTCGCGTCGAAGCGCCCAAGAAACGTTGCAGGACTACCTTCGAGTGATCGATGCTCGGGAGAATGATGTACACGCCTTCAATGCAATTGACCGCGAAGTGGCGATGGAAACAGCAGCGACCATTGACGAAATGGTTGCCTCGGGCCGGGACCCTGGTCCGCTGGCCGGTGTGCCTGTAGCGCTGAAAGATAATTTGTGCACCCGGGCGCTTGCCACAACATGCTCGTCAAAGATCCTTGAAGGTTGGGAGCCACCCTACGACGCAACGGTCGTGGAACGTTTGCGTTCAGCGGGGGCTGTCATTGTTGGTAAGACCAACCTTGATGAATTTGCTATGGGAAGTTCGACCGAGCACTCGGCCTTTGGTCCAACTCGCAATCCTCATGACCTAACCCGAGTTCCTGGAGGTTCTAGCGGAGGTTCAGCGGCAGCGGTAGCCGCAGGATTTGCACCCATTGCACTCGGATCCGATACCGGTGGTTCCATACGGCAGCCAGCGTCGCTGTGCGGGGTAGTAGGAGTAAAGCCCACATACGGATTAGTCAGCCGATACGGACTCATAGCGTTCGCGTCCTCATTTGACCAAATTGGGCCGTTTGCCAATGACGTTAGAGATGCGGCGCTAGTGCTCGAAACCATTGGAGGGCATGACCCTCGAGACAGCACGTCGATCCCTTCCCCAATGATGAACCTCTCTGAAACACTCGACCGCGGTGTCGAAGGTATGCGAGTAGGCATAGTTAGCGAACTCTTAGAAGGCATCGACGAAGATGTCACCGCTCGACTGCATGAGGCAGCGGCTGCCCTGTCTGAAGGCGGGGCTATCGTCGACTCGGTCTCGGTCCCAGCGGTCGAATACGGGCTCACGGCCTATTACTTGATTGCGCCGGCGGAAGCTTCGAGCAACTTAGCCCGCTACGACGGTGTTCGTTACGGTATGAGATCTGAAGGGCAAGACGTTGCGGCCATGAACGCGGCCACTCGTAGAAATGGATTCGGAGACGAAGTTATTGCCCGCATCATGCTTGGAACCTTTGCTCTTAGCGCCGGCTACTACGACGCCTACTATGGCAAGGCTCAAAAAGTGAGGACCCTCACCCGCCAAGATTTCGATGCCGCATACGCGAAACATGACATCCTCTTGTCACCCACGTCGCCATCGGTAGCGTTCGAGTTCGGTGAACGTTCGGACCCAATGACGATGTATCGCTGCGACACGTGCACCATACCCAGCAATTTGGTTGGCGATCCCGCGATGTCTGTGCCCTTTGGAACAGGTGACCACGGGTTACCGGTTGGAGTCCAAGTGATGGCTCCACAACTAGAAGAACAGCGTATGTTCCAGGCAGCCGCCTTCATCGAATCTCAACAGCCGACGAGGAGCGAGTCATGAGCGAATGGGAAACTGTTGTCGGTCTTGAGGTACACGTCGAATTAGCGACAGAAACTAAATTATTCTCCCATGCGCCGAACCGTTTCGGGGATGCACCCAATACCAACATCACTCCCGTCTGTTTAGGCCTTCCGGGTTCATTGCCTGTGCTGAATCGACGTGCAGTTGAACTGGCAATGACTATCGGGCTGGCACTCGGCTGTGAAATTCGCCCATCGGTGTTCCACCGAAAGAACTATTTCTACCCCGACATGCCCAAGGACTATCAAGTAAGCCAATATGACCGTCCGATTTGTGTAAACGGGTCCTTAGATCTTCCAAACGGAACGCGTATAAGAATCGAACGAGCACATCTAGAGGAGGACGCGGGAAAGACCACTCACCTAGGAGGTGAAGACGGCCGGATCCACGGAGCCGATCAGGCATTAGTGGATTACAACCGAGCGGGTGTCCCGTTATTGGAAATCGTTTCTCAGCCAGACATCAGATCAGCTGAAGACGCTCGAGCGTATGTTGAGGAATTGCGTGCAATTTTGATTGCAACACAAGCATCAGAAGCTCGTCTGGAAGAAGGATCAATGCGAGTCGACGCGAATGTAAGCGTCCGACCATCCGGATCAGAAGAACTTCGCACCCGGTGTGAAATAAAGAACTTGAACTCGCTGCGTTCCTTACAACGAGCCGTTTCCTACGAAGCGCAACGACATATCGACCTGTACGAGGCAGGCGAAAATCCAACCCAAGAAACCCGACATTGGTCCGAAGATGGACGAACTCATACGTTGCGCTCCAAGGAAGAAGCGAACGACTATCGATACTTCCCAGAGCCAGATCTGGTGCTTCTGGAACCTGATCCAGCGTGGATTCAACAAGTAACTGACTCCATGCCTGAACTCCCCGCGCAGCAGAGAGAGAAACTCATAGACCTAGCTGGGCTAGACATGGAAGACGCGGCAACGATTGTCACTCGAGGTATGTCACAACTTGTTACTGCCGCTGTCGAAGCAGGTGCCGACCCCCGACGAGCGGTCACTCACGTCATCCAGAATCTTGTGATTGATGGCGCTGAACAGCTGGATCCGACACATTTCGTAGAGCTGATTCGATTGGAGCACGCCGGTGACCTGACGGCTACTCAGACAAAACAAGTCCTAAGTGAGATGGTCGCAACTGGGCTTGCCCCGAGTGAAATTGCACAAAATCTAGGATTTGAGTCAATGGAGGCCGGAGAACTCGAGACACTGGTAGATGCAGCTATCGCAGAAAATAGCGAAGCCTGGGAAAAGTTCTGTCAGGGAGAAGAAAAAGTTCAAGGGGTTTTCGTAGGGGCAGTTATGAAAGCTTCAAAGGGTCAGGCTGACGGCAAAGCAGTCACAGCAATTTTGAACCAACGACGCGGATGACTCCACCGCTAATTTCATTTCACCAGCTGCGGCAGCCTTCGCGCTTGTTTCACCCACTGTCCGACTTGCTTTGCGGAAGGCGCGCGACCCACTAACCGCTTCCGTCGCTGAGAGTTTTCAAGTACGAGCGACCGGTAAAGCTGTGTCGGACGGCATTTCTTTAATTTGCGTACTGAGTCGACGCCGACAGCTTCGAGTAGCTGCGAGTAACGGGTAGAGATCCCTCTAATCCTCATTAGATCTGCTTTGTGGACCCACTCAAGGACCCTCGTTTCAGCGACACCGACAGTCTCGGCGATGATGCGTCGTCCTCGCCTTGTGGCGCCAGCCTCAAGTAACGCTTCACACGAAGAAAGATCAGCCGCAGTTAGACGCGACCGATGGCGTGCGCCTATATCGTCGATTGCGTCGATGGATGCCATACGAACCTCGGTCTTTAAATGCTGCAACAGTTTGTAGCACTTCTGTCTCGGAGACTTCTATCGGCAAAGAGAGTTACCTTGACCCCAATTGCCACACTCCGTTGGCTAAATCCACGACGTAGTAATTGTTCGCTGGGTCGCGAGCAAAGGCAACCGGCTGCTCAACTCGCAGTGACAACTCAAAAACCTGTTTGGAGGCTCCACGGTCGAGAGCCATCAGATAACCACCGCACATATCAGTGAATAGATACCGACCTTCTAAAATTGGATCAAGTGCACCGTAAACAACCAAACCTCCGATAATCGCGCATCGCCCTCGAGCGTGCCTGTACTCGAAGTCCGGATCTCTCAACGACCGCGAGGGCACTCCTAGAAAAGGCCTTGAACCCTCGACCAAGTTCCACCCTAGGTTTTCTCCACCCTCGGAGAGACCCAAAATGTTTATCTCTTCAACGCATTGCTGCCCGAGGTCAGTGAGCCACAGATTTCCAGTTACCTCATCGAAAGAAAACCGGAACGGGTTTCTCACACCATTCACCCAGATCCGGGGATCGGAACCGATGCCTAGGTCAGGGTTATCCGGAGCAGGTTGATGCGGAGGCCACTTTGTTGGATCCACCGAAAGTCGCAGGATGGCTCCCAGCGGAGTGGAAAGGTCCTGACCGTGCCCATAAGGGTCGCCTAAACCCCCTCCATCTCCGAACGAGACGAACAAATGTCCTCTGGGACCAAAAACAAGATCGCCCCCGTTATGCATTGCTGATGGCTGATCTACGACAATAATTTCTATGCCCGATCCCAGTTCACCGATAGTTGAAGTGATTTCATGAGCGGTTACTACGCTCGAACCCGCCAAATCAGTTCGATTCAGATACAACCACCTCATGTCTGGCGAGATGGTCATACCAAGTAGCCCTTGGTCCATTTCGACACTTGTCTGGTCTGAAAGGTCGATCACAGGTTTTGCTAACATTTGTCCTGATCGAAATTCGAAGACACGTCCTGTTCTTTCTGCAACAAAACCCCGTTCGGGATTTAGGAAAGCGACAGATGTCGCGCCAGGCAGCTCAACGAACATGGACAAATAAAGATCAGGTGTTTCTACCTGTAAAGCTTCGAGAGAAGGAAGATCTGACGGGCATTTTTCGTTGGAGAGCTCAAATTCAATGGAGTCTTGAGGATTAGCTACCGATTCGTGTTCAGATTGCCACCAAATTTCTTCCCGAAGCGAGTCTGGCTTAGAGGAACGGCCTTCAGATGTTTGCAAAAGTGCAATCGCGACGATCGCGATAGTAAGCACAAAAGCAAAACGAGTGGTACCTGAAAGCCGTGCCATTGAGTGATGAATCTACCGCTGAGATGCCGACACCAAGCAGACTTCTGACCTCTGAGGTTGCGACTGGCATCTGACGCCGCCAAAATGGCTAAATGCGATCACACATGGACCAGTCCTGGGTTAATCGCTTTCTCGTAGTACTCGCATAGGCGGGTCATTCGATCCCGCTTGCCCATGGTCCCCGGAGGGGACCTTTTCCGTTTAGGGCTCCCTAAAAGCTCACCTAAAATAATTCGTCGTAAGGAGAGGACAGATGGAACTGACAGGCGCTCAGGCCCTCATAAAAAGTCTCGAGATGTGCGACGTAGAGGTGATGTTCGGCCTTCCAGGCGGGGCGATCCTTCCCGTATATGACCCAATCCTCGACTCAAAAATCCGACATGTCCTGGTTCGGCATGAACAGGGAGCCGGTCATATGGCGCAAGGCTACGCCCATGTGACAGGAAAGCCCGGAGTGGCAATAGTGACAAGCGGACCAGCTGCGACCAATATCGTGACCCCGCTATGCGACGCTTATATGGACTCAATACCCATGGTTGCCATTACGGGTCAAGTTGCGCTTGGCTCAATTGGTTCCGATGCCTTCCAAGAATGTGACACAACGGGAATCACTATGGCTGTCACGAAACACAACTACTTGGTGACAGACCCATCTGACATTCCGAGAATTGTGAAAGAGGCTTTTCATATAGCGACAACTGGTCGGCCGGGCCCAGTTCTTATTGACGTGCCCAAAGACGTCAGCAACGAAATGATGGAGTGGTACTGGCCGGAAGAACTAGATCTTCCGGGTTACGCACCAAATAGTGATGTTGAGATCGAAAAAATTCGTGATGCGGTAAAGCTCATTCGGGCTGCCGAGAGACCTGTTATCTATGCCGGAGGGGGTCTACTCAAAGCCCGAGCCGCTGAAAGTCTCAAGCAGTTCGTCGATCTGACAGACATCCATGTGGCCACCACTCTGATGGCTCGAGGAGTGTTCCCGGATCGTGACCCCAGATGTTTGGGGATGCCAGGAATGCACGGCAATTACACGGCAGTCACCGCGTTCCAAAAGTCTGACCTGCTGATTAATTTAGGGGCGCGCTTTGATGACAGAGTCACCGGCAACACAGAGTTCTTCGCGCCGGACGCAAAGATCATTCATGTTGATATAGACCCCGCTGAACATGGCAAAGTCCGGCACCCGGACATAGCGATACAAGGTGATGCAAATGCAGCGCTGCAGGCACTGGTCGCAGAGTATGAACTATCAGATGAGGCGGAGTCAGACCGTTCGGAATGGAAATCGACCATTAGCGGGTGGCAAGAACAACACCCGCTGCAATATGAACAACCTGACAGTGGCTTTCCGCTGAAACCTCAATATGTCTTGGAACAACTACGAGATAACACCCCAGATGACACGATAGTTGTGGCGGGTGTTGGCCAACACCAGATGTGGGCAAGTCAATTTTGGAAATTCGATCACCCCTACACGTGGGTTAACTCTGGTGGGCTTGGAACTATGGGATTCGCAGTTCCGGCCGCCATCGGGGCCAAAGCTGGTCAGCCAGACAAAATGGTATGGGCAGTAGACGGCGACGGTTGCTTCCAAATGACCGCTCAAGAATTGATAACAGCCGCCGCAGAAAATATTCCGGTCAAGGTAGCCATCCTCAATAATGCTTACCTTGGCATGGTCCGCCAGTGGCAGGAACTTTTTTATGATGAGCGTTACAGCGAGGTCTATTTGAGTCCCGACCATCCGGACTACGTTGGCTGGGCTGAAGCTATGGGTTGTACCGGTATTCGAGTCGAGTCAGCGGAGGAAGTTGTCGCTGCGATCGAAAAAGCCAATTCGATCAATGATCGCCCAGTAGTTATCGATTTTCGCGTTGACGCTTTCGAAAAGGTCTATCCCATGGTTCCGGCCGGGGGCTCTAACGACGACATCATCCTTGGACCCGAAGGTGACGCAGACGCGAAGGCGAAAGGCACGGCGCCCTCATGACCCAGGAGGACCCAAGTGCCACACAACCGAACCTTCACATACTGTCTGTACTGGTTGAGAATAAGTTTGGGGTCCTAGCTCGTATAGCAGGACTGTTCAGTAGGAGAGGTTTCAACATCTTCTCCCTTGCTGTGGCGCCTACAGATGACCCATCGTTAAGCAGAATTAGTATCGTCGTTGACGTTCACAACACTGACGCAGCTCAGATAGCTAAGCAGCTCGACAAGCTCGTCAACGTACTTGAGATCACTGAGCTACAACCGGCTTCTTCCATCGAACGTGAGCTCATGTTGGCGCGAATAGCTTCGAATGACTCCAAAGCTGTGCACGAACTGCTTGAGTCATTTGGAGGTTCGATAGTCGACTCAAACCCAAGCGAGACAATAATTAGTGTTCACGCCCACCCAAACCAGCTTGATCTCTGCGAGACTGCATTGCGCAAATTCGGCATTATTGAGCTTCAACGAACAGGTCGGATTGCATTGGGGCACCTTGGTGACTCAAAATCAGATTAAGGAACAAACGAATCTCTAGCCGAAGAACGGCTTTCTAAGAGGAGCAGAGCGATGCCCGCAACTATTTACTATGAAGACGACGCCGACTTGGGGCACCTCGCTGGGCGCACCGTGGCAATTATGGGTTACGGATCGCAAGGCCATGCGCATGCGTTAAATCTCCGAGACAGCGGCGTTAATGTCGTAGTTGGTCTCAGAGAAGGATCATCTTCGGTTGCCAAGGCAGAATCGGAAGGTCTCACCGTCTTGAGCATCGCTGCAGCGGCAGAACAGGCAGACATCATGATGATGGCGCTTCCAGACACCGAGCAAGCTGCGATCTATTCAGAGCACATAGCTCCCAACTTGTCGGCAGGCAACGCCGTAGCGTTTTCGCACGGATTCAACATCCACTTTGATCAGATCCAGCCGCCCGATGATGTGGACGTGTGGATGATCGCTCCAAAGGGTCCGGGCCACAATGTGCGACGCACGTATGCCGAAGGCGGTGGCGTTCCTGCGCTCGTCGCGATTCACCAAGATGCGAGCGGTAACGCGTTGAACGATGCCTTGGCCTACGCGAAAGGAATCGGAGGCACGCGAGGTGGAGTGCTGACAACCACCTTCGCTGAGGAAACAGAAACAGATCTTTTCGGTGAACAAGTCGTTCTATGCGGTGGCCTTACTGAACTCATTCGCGCTGGCTACGACACCCTTGTCGAAGCTGGCTATCAACCTGAATCCGCTTACTTTGAAACGCTCCACGAGGTAAAGCTGATTGTGGACTTCATATACGAAGCTGGAATCGCTGGCATGCGCTACTCGATTTCAACTACTGCGGAGTACGGTGATTTGACCCGAGGTCCGCGGATTATCACCGATGAAACGCGCGCTGAAATGAAGCGCATCCTGGCAGAGATTCAAGATGGAACCTTCGCCAATGAATGGATCGAAGAAAACCGCAAAGGATTGCCCAACTACAAGCGCCTTGTTGACGAAGGTAAGGAACACCCGATCGAAGCAGTAGGTGCAGAACTTCGAGCGATGATGCCTTGGATCACAGCGGGTAAACAAGACGTGACTGAAGCATCAGGCGGAGACGTCAACTAGGAACACCCAACCTTATGGTGTTATGAGATATTGCGAACTTTGAAAGCCGGAGCAATATGACGGACCGGCTTATAACGCCGACAATCGAACCACATCGGGGTTCGTTGCTAGTAGCGACGCCACAACTAGAGGATCCAAATTTCCGACGTTCGGTCGTTCTTATGCTGGAGCACGGCTCTGAGGGCTCGTTGGGAGTCATTCTCAATCGACCGTCCTCGGCTGTTCTAGATGGGACTCT
>MDTA01055317.1_pt1 | contig 10404 bp, 9 predicted proteins | sample 811151 | NCBI WGS metagenome assembly MDTA01 (sample SAMN05326648, study PRJNA326480) | marine metagenome | isolation source: seawater | place: Indian Ocean: South | collected 2010 | reverse complement strand
TGACAAATTTTAATTTTATAAAAAAATCTAAAATGAATGTATCTCATCATTATGATATTAAAGATGATTTATATGATTTATTTTTAGATCCAAAGAGACAGTATTCATGTGCTTATTTTAAAAATGTAAATGATACTCTTGAGACTGCTCAAAATAATAAGATTCAACATATTATAAAAAAACTAAACATTAAACCTAATCAAAAAGTTTTAGATATAGGATGTGGATGGGGTTCATTAGCCATTGATATTGCAAAAAGTGCAGGATGCGAAGTAACGGGAATTACCCTGTCAGAGAATCAATTAAATTATTGTAATCAAAAAGTAAAAGAAATGAATTTAGAAAATCAAGTAAAGTTTAGATTAATGGATTATAGAGAACTAAAGGAAAAATTTGATAGAATAGTTAGCGTTGGCATGTTTGAACATGTAGGACGAAAATTTTATAAAAAGTTTTTTAAACAGGTGGAAAGCTTGTTAAAAGAAGACGGTGTTTCATTAATACACACAATTGGTTCAGTTAATCCTCCTAGAGATCCACACCCTTGGATTACAAAGTATATCTTTCCAGGCGGTTATACCCCAAGTTTAAGTGAGGTAACAACACCTATTGAAAATGCGGGTTTAATAGTAACTGATATTGAGGTTCTAAGACTCCACTATTCACATACTTTGAGGCATTGGAAAGAAAATTGCATAAAAAATAAAGATAAAATTGTTGAAATGTTTGATGACAAGTTTTTTAGAATGTGGGAATTTTATCTTGCTGGTTGTGAAATGGCCTTCAAGTGGGGAGATCAAGTTGTATATCAATTTCAACTTAGCAAAAATTATAGATCGACACCTGTGACTAGGGACTATATTTATCAATAAATAATTGATAGAATTAAGCTTCCTCAAAAATGAAAAAAAGACAAAAAAAATCCAAGAAAAAGAAGGCTATCAAGAAAAAATTTTCAAATAAAAAAAAAATTAAAACAATCGGGAAGATAAAAAAAAGGCACAAAAAATCAAACAAAATTAGAACTAAAAAAAAAAGAACAAAAAAGTTAAAAAAAAACAATGACTTTATAAATATAAAAAAAGCAAAAAAAGATAGTTTTGCTCTAAAATTAGTAAAATTACAATTGTCATTAAAACCAGAATTTAATTTAAAGATAAATTTTAGCTTAGAAAAATATATTCAAGGTTTTTTTGATAAGATCTCTGAGACAATTTCAAATTATAGAATATTAAAACACGATGAAAAAAGAAGGCTAAGGTTAGAAAAAATTGAAGGTGAAAGAAAAGAAAAAATAGCAATTGAAAACAAAAAAAAAGAAGAGGAAGCAGTAAGATTAAAACTTAAAGAACAAGCGCTAAGAGAGGAAGCCAAGTTAGAAAAACAAAGAGCAAAAGATATAAAGATATTTTTAAGAAAAGAACAAGCTCTACTCAGAATTGAACAAGCTGAAAAACAGAAACAATTCTTAAAACAGTTGAGATTAGATAAACAAATAGAAAAGTTTAGAATTAGAGATGTAAAAGAATTAGAAAAACTCGAAAAGATTTCTTTAAGAGAGAAAAGAGAGGATTATGCTAGTTTACAAGAAAGGATTGATCAACTTAAAGAGAAATATAGAATTATTAGAGATCAAAAAATAAAGGAAAGAGTAGAAGCACTTGGAGTAAAACTTCAAGGAGACGAAGATAGAGAAACATTATTACAGAAAGAAAAAGAGTATACTCTTGCAAGACAAAAAATTGAATTTGCACTTGAAAGTTTTTATAGAAGTGCAAGTAGTCTTGTGTTTCAACTTAATAAAAGACACATCACTAGAGACATGTCCATCTTTCGATGTATAGATAGAAGATTTGAGACAGGTGAAGTCTTTATTAAGTGGGATGAGTCATTAGATGATGAATGGTTATTATTAATATATATTAAAAATAACTCACCAGATGAAGGAATAGTGATTGAAGATAAAACAAATCCAGAAAAAAATATTTCTCATGAATTTAGAGGTGTAGATATATTTAAAGCCTCAGACGCAATGGTCGACTCTTTGACACAGCTAATTGCAAGAAAAAGAGATAAAAATTTTAATTAAAATTTTTACCGAATTAGGTATTATCTGAAATGATTTTTGGCACGATTTTTCTTGTAATTTTATATCTAATTTTAAGATATACTTTAGCTTGGATCTCTTATTATAATGACTTGGACTCCAGACTTGGTGACAGTACCTGGAGATTTACTTATGATTATCCTGTAATTGGAGAAAGAGATTTTTCAGATTTGGATGATAAAGAATTTGTAAGACTTAGAAGAAAAAAAAATAAGATTATTTTATTTATGTACGGAATAGTTTTAATTATGTTTATTGCTTCTATGGGTGTACTAAGTAAATTTCTATTATTTTTTTTTAGTTAATTCTTAAGTTGTTTTCTATTTTTAATATAAAGAAAAAAGGCTACAATTTCATAAATAAACGAAAATAAACTAAAAATTATAGGAAGCTTAAAAAAATTATACAAAAATTTGTATTTAGGTATTTTTTTCCAAACCATCAAAAAAGCTTCCGCTCCTTGCAAAACTTTTTCACCATCCTTAACATGAAGCCTACGTAAGAGTTCTTTATCAGTTTTTGATGTTTCATTTTCAGCTGATAAATTATCGGTAATATCAACCCAATTAATTTCTTTTATATTTTCTTTTTTATATAGATCAATTTCTGCCTTACAAATCTTGCACGAATTATTAAAATAAACTTTCATAGTAGTTAATTATCTACTTATTATCATAATCATGTATATGCGTAAAATACGACAGTTGAAAATTAACATAAACAAACTATGTATTGTATTTCATGACTGATTTCTTTAAAAAATCTGATTTATCTAAGTCTGAGGCTGAAAGTATTATTTCCGACACATTGAACAAATGTGATGATGGGGAACTTTATCTTGAAGACTCCAAATCAGAATCAATCATGTTGGATGATAATAAAATAAAAAATTCTAGTTATAGCTCAGATTTAGGTTTTGGTTTTAGAGCAATATCAGATGAAATTGTAGCTTACTCTCACTCAAATGAAATATCAAAAAATTCATTAAAGCAATCCTCGGAAAGTTTAAAATCAACATTAAAAGCTAAAAAAGGAACTTATAATCACTTTATCCCTAAAACTAATGAAAAATATTATGAGAACATTAATCCTATTGAGCAAAAATCGCTTAATGAAAAAATTGAAATTTTAAATAAAGTTAATGATTACTTGAGATCAAAAGACAATAAAGTAAAACAAGTCACTGCGAACTTTAGTGGTGAACAAAAATCAATTGAAATAATCAGGTCCGGGGGTGAAACATTATCAGATGTTCGTCCCTTAATAAGATTTAATGTTTCAGTAATGCTTGATAAAAATGGAAGAAAAGAAACAGGTGTGTATGGTGTAGGAGGAAGAAAATCATATGACTCCTATTTAGAAGAAGATAATTGGAAAAAAGTTTGTGATGAAGCTTTAAGAATAGCCTCAGTAAATTTGGAAAGCAAACCCGCCCCAGCTGGTGAAATGAAAGTTGTATTAGGCCCTGGTTGGCCAGCCATATTAATTCATGAAGCTATTGGCCACGGCTTAGAGGGAGATTTCAATAGAAAAAAAACTTCAGCATTTCATAATTTGATGGGTCAAAAAGTTGCAAGTGAAGGTGTAACAATTGTTGACGATGGAACTATTGATAACCGAAGAGGTAGTCTTACAATAGATGATGAAGGAACACCCACAGAAAAAACTATTTTAATTGAAAATGGAATTTTAAAAAATTTTATGCAAGACAGATTAAATGCCAGACTAATGAAAACAAAATCTACAGGCAGTGGGAGAAGAGAAAACTATAGACATATTGTTTTGCCAAGAATGAGAAATACTATGATGCTCAATGGTAAACAAACTCAAGACGAGATGATTAGATCGGTTGATAAAGGAATTTTTGCAGTTAGTTTTGGAGGCGGACAAGTCGATATTACATCTGGCAAATTTGTATTTAACTGTACTGAAGCTTATGAAATTATTAATGGCAAAATAGGTTCTCCAATTAAAGGAGCAACACTTATTGGTGATGGGCCGTCCATTTTAAAAGAGGTTTCTATGGTCGGAAATGATATGATGTTAGATCCAGGAATTGGAACATGTGGTAAAGCCGGCCAAGGCGTTCCTGTTGGAGTTGCCCAACCCTCTATACTAATTAATAAGATGACAGTTGGTGGTACAAAACTTTAATGGTTAAAGATCAGGAATATTTAACTAAAAAGGCATCGTATTGCCTGGATCAAGCAAAAAAGCTTGGAGCTTCTAATGCAAGTGTTGTAGTTAGTAATTCTATTTCTGAAACAGTAAATTTTAGAAATCAAAAATTAGATGAGTCTAACAGATCAGATAGTCTTGCTATTGGTATAACAATTTATATTGGTAAAAAAAAATCATCTATATCATCTTCAAATCTATTAAAAGAAAATTTAGACACACTCATAGAAAAATGTATTGAAACAACAAAAAATACTCCTGAGGATGAATTTAATTCACTTCCAGACAAAGATTTACTTGTTAAAGAAGTTGAGGACTTAAATTTATATGACAATACACACATCAAAAATGAGGATAAAATTGAATATCTAAAAAGATTAGAGGCTTCAGCCTCAAGCAATAAAAAAATTATTAATACTGAGTCTAGTTTTACAGAGGATAAGTCAAATTTTATTTTGGCCAATAGTGATGGTTTTTGTAATGGCTATAAAGATTCATCATTTGTTGCTTCGAGTGTTACAGTTGCAAAAGATGAAAAAAGTATGGAACGCGATTATGAATATACTAGTAAATGTCATCTAAAAGATATTAGAGATGCAGATGAGCTAGGAAAATTAGCAGCTGAACAAACAATTAAAAAACTTAGTCCAAAAAAAATTAGTAGTGAAAAGATCCCTTTGATTTTTGATAAAAGAATTGCTAAGGGAATGTTAAGCACTTTTGCCAGTGCTATTTCCTCGTCAGCCATATCAAGAGGCACTTCTTTTTTGAAAGATAAAATCAATCAAAAAATATTTTCTGATAAAATAAATATTTATGATAAACCTGATATATTAAAAGGACTTGGTTCAAGAGCTTTTGACTCAGAAGGAGTTAAAACTGATACTTTAAAATTAGTTGAGCAAGGTGTTTTAAAACACTACTTGATAGACACTTATAATGGAAAAAAGTTAAACCTCAAATCAAATGGTCGATGTGGTGGATCAAGCAATCTTTATTTTGATAATGGTAAAGTTCATTTTAACGATCTCTTAAGCTCAAATTCAAAATGCCTTTATATAACTGAAACCATAGGTCATGGAAGTAATTTGGTAACGGGTGATTATTCTGTTGGAGCCACAGGTTTTCTTGTTGAAAATGGAGAATTCAAATATCCTATAAATGAAATTACAATTGCAGGAAATTTTAAAGAAATGTTCCAAAATATTACTTTAGCTAATGACTTAGAATTTGAATATTCAACTAACTCTCCAACTATGATGATTGAAGGCATGGTTGTTGCAGGTAAATAATTATATTTAATCAAAACTTTTCAAACGATACTCCCAATTACCCATTCTTGAATATGATACTTTAATTATCATTGATTTTTTTTGATCGTACCAGATATTAAAATCTAACCTCTTATCTTTTGGTAAAGACATATCTTTGGATTTCAGTGTAAAATGATCAACATCATAAACTTTACCATATTGTTCAATTTTATCTTTGCCGATAAAAGTAACAATTTGCTCTTTTATACTTCCTGATACAGGACTAATCTGACTACTTGCTTGTAAAATTCTGTGATTCCACCAATTACCCACAATATTATCAATTTCTGCTTCACCAGTATAAGAAGATCCTTTTACATAAAATTTATTTTTTTTTTGATCAAAAGTTAAGGAAACAAATTTTTCTTTTTCATTTTGTAATGTTTTTGACTCATATGATAGTAATTGATTTTTTGAGTATTTTTCTTCACCATAACCATCTACACTAAAGATTGTTGCACCCATCATTTTAATAGAAAATTTTACTTGGTTAGTTACAGTTATTTCATCACCATTTCGACTAAAAAAATAATAGTTATAACCGATTACTTTTCCATTCCTAAGGATTTCCATTTCAATCTTTTGAAAATTTTTATAATGATCCATATGTGCTTCAGCTGAAAAATTTAAAATTAACAGAAGTAAAATAATTAATATCTTTTTCATTTATTTTTGGAAATTAGGACCATTCTCATTCCAGGAATATTTTTTTCGGATAAAATTTTATTATTTGGGTCTAATTTAATTTTATTGCATTTATCTTTTACTATATTTACTAAACACAAGACCCAAATTTTATCATCATTAGAATTTAAAAAATCATTTTTCTCAAGATATTTTATATTTGAATTTTGATAAATTTGAAAATGCGAAATATAATTTTCAATAGCATTGTAATAATATTTATTGTTATCTTTAGCAGATGAGAGTTGTATCGTATAAAATTTGGTCTTATCATTTTTTAAAGTATTAATCATTTTTGTGAAGTTTGGTTTAAAAAAAGGCCTTTCTTTATAAAATTGTTGGAATGTAGCTTCAAAAAAATGATTCCCTAAATTTATTATAATAACTAATGAAATAATAATCCGTCTGACAAAAATACTCTTTATTTCAAAAATCAAAATAGAAAGTAAAATTATTATAGGTGTTAAAATAAATATTATATATCTAGGGAAAATTATAGGAGAAATTAAGTAACCGTATGTAAGTGGTAAAAAATAACTCAAAAAAATTATTAATAAAAAAATATTTAACTCAAAATTTTCTTTAACAGTTTTTCTAAATATTAAAGATATTAGACCTAAAAGTAAGATTAAATGTATTGCCCCAATTAATCGAGACCCAAAAAATTTAGAAAAATAAAAATTTGTATAAAATTTAATATCTGGCTGAACAATCCATGTAGGTGCCGAAACAATATTGTTGATCACAAAAAATATGATTATTACCGAAAAAATTATACCTAGATAAAAATTATATATCAAAGTTTTAGAAAGACCCTTTTTATAAATGAATTCTAATAAAAGAAATATACTAGTAGAAAAAAAAATTATAAAACAAAATGGATGAGAAAATAACATAAGTAACAAAACTAATGATAAGATAAAAAAGTAAGGAAAATTTAATTTTTTTTTGTGTAATTTATTAATTTTTATGAAAAGAAATAAATAGGTCGATGTTAAAAAAAATACGAATGAATAGACTCTTAATTCTTGAGCATAGTTGATTAAAAAAATATTAGTCGAAAAAATAAATAAAGATAAGATATATGATAAGTTGTTTTTTAAAGTCTTACATATTAAAACTGAAAAAATAATTCCTAATATATTAAAAATTAAAGATAAATTTCTACCAACAACAGCGCTGTAAGAAAATAGTTCGAAATTTACTTTTAGGATTGAAAAATATAAGAAAGGTGTTTTTTCAATGTTGTTATGACGTATTAAACTTTCTTCAAATGAAATTTTAGGATCTGAAACCCAGAAACTGGAAATTTCATCAAACCAAAGATCATCATAACCAATATTATATGCTCTTATAAAGATCGCAAAAAATAAACAAGAAAAAACTAAAATAAGATTAATTTTTTTTTTGCTATTAATCATACAATTGATATTTATTTTTATAAAATACAAATTATTTATAAATGTTTTTAAGTATAAAAAATATACCAAAAGTATCTTGGAGTTCCGAAAAACCTTATAACTTTAAACCTAGATTTCCTACCTTTTTTTTTTTATGTTTTGGTCTTACTTTATTTGGATTAGGTGAAGGTTTGTTGATTGTTTCATTTACTGGAGCGTCGCCTTGGAGTGTTTTAGCACAAGGTATTTCTTTAAATGTAAATTTAAGTATTGGAACGATAACACTTATAATTAGTCTTGCTGTTTTAATCCTTTGGATTCCATTGGGTCAACGACCAGGAATGGGAACTATATTTAACGCATTAATCATCGCATTAATGATTGACTTATGTATTAAGTTTGTCCCAACTCCCACAAATTTTTTTAATCAGTTAATTTTAGCAATTTTTTCGGTGGTTACAGTTGGAATAGGGGGAGGAATTTACTTAGTTTCTAATTTAGGTGCTGGTCCTAGAGATGGATTAATGATTGGTCTCCAAAAGGTTTCAAAATTACCAATTGCACTAGTAAGAGCCACATTAGAAGTTTCTGTTGTGAGTATTGGATGGTATTTAGGAGGTACAGTAGGGGTTGGTACTTTATTGTTTGCATTTGGTATAGGACCTTGTGTTGCTCTGGGATTATATTTAGTTAATAAAATTTTTAATTAAGCTGCAGCACCAGATTTTTCGCTTCTTTTTCTTTCATGTGGATCTAAAATAGCTTTTCTCAGTCTGCATGACTCAGGAGTAATTTCAAGAGCTTCATCAGTATTTAACATACTTAATTGTTCGGCAATCGACATTTTTCTTACAGGAGTTAAAACAACATTTTCATCTGTTCCTTGTGTTCTCATATTTGTCAATTTTTTTCCTTTCATAACGTTGATAATCATATCTCCTGGTTTAGGAGATAATCCAACAATCATACCAGGATACACTGGATCATTATGAGTAACGAACATCTCACCTCTTGCCTGTAAATTAAATATAGCAAATGCAACCGCTTTACCTTGTTCCATTGAAATTAATGCACCATTTCTTCTTCCCTCCATGTCACCTTCAAAGGGTCCATATGAATAAAAAATTCTGTTAATAACGCCATTACCTTTCGTGAGAGTTAAAAATCTACTTGTGTATCCCATCAATCCTCTAGTAGGTGCATGAAATATGAGTCTTTTTTTATTTTTACCTGTATCTTTGAGTTCAATTAATTTACCTTTTCTTTTATTCATGGAATCAATTATTTTGGATGAATATTCCTCGTCAAGATCCATAGTAATTTCCTCTATTGGCTCAAGTTTGTTTCCATTTTCGTCCTTTTTATAAAGTACTTTTGGTGGGCTTACAGTCATTTCAAAACCTTCTCTTCTCATTTGAGTAAGTAAAATTTCTAACATTAATTCACCTCTGCCGCTTACTACAAAAGAGTCATTTCCTTCATTTTCAGAAAATGTAATTCCAACATTATTTTGAGCTTCTTGAGCTAATCTATCTCTTATTTGAGTGCTTGTAAGTTTTTTTCCTTCAGTACCTGCAAGAGGTGAAGTATTTACTGTAATAGTGATGGACATAGTTGGAGGATCTATAGGTGTCGCCTCAATTGGATTATTCACTTCTGGATCGCAGATAGTGTCAGCAACATTTGCTTTCTCTAAACCAGCAACTACAACAATATCGCCTGCTTCTCCAACATCTATAGGAACTTTTTTTGTTCCTTCATATCTAAAAATTTTGGTAAGTCTTCCTTCATCGACTTTTTCACCTTTTAAATTAATTGCTTTAATGGTTTGATTAGCTTTAGCTGTACCTTGGGTGATTCTACCAACTAAGCTTCTACCTAAAAAACTATCTGCATATAGAAGTGTTGAAAGCATAGCAAATGGTTTTGATTTATCTAATTCAGCTGGTCTAACATGTTCTATAATTTTATCCAATAAAGGATTTAAATTTTTTCTTGGGCCATCGACCTCTATGTCAGCCCATCCAGATCTACCACTTGCATATAAAACAGGAAAATCAAGTTGCTCTTCATTTGCATCTAAGCTTACAAATAAATCAAATGTCTCATCCAAAACTTCGTTAGCTCTTTGATCTGTTTTATCAAGTTTATTGATAACAACAATTGGTTTAAGACCTTGTTTTAAAGCTTTTGATAAAACGAACTTTGTTTGTGGCATTACACCTTCTGCTGAATCTATTAGTAATAGAGCACCATCAGCCATACTAAGAACTCTCTCAACTTCAGCAGCAAAATCTCTGTGGCCAGGAGTATCAATAATATTAATTCTAGAATTTTTCCAATTAATCGAGGCAGGTTTCGCTAAAATTGTTATTCCTCTCTCTTTTTCTAATTCTCCAGAGTCCATCAGTCTCTCATCTACAACTTCATTTTCTCTGAATGAACCACTTTGTTTCATTAAATTATCTATAAGAGTGGTTTTTCCGTGATCGACGTGAGCAATGATTGTGATGTTTCTTATATTGTTAGTCATTTTTGAGGCTCTTATACATAAATTAAATGTTTTGAAAACTTAAAAAAACTCCCAATTTACAGCTAAAATTTTAATTTAATTAAATTAATTAGGTTTTTTTAGCTTTTCCCTCTTAATTTGTCTTTTTTCCTTAAGACTAAGTTTTGGCTTTTTTTTCACACTTGAATCTTTAAATGACTTTCCACTGTA
>MDTA01023251.1_pt1 | contig 10404 bp, 7 predicted proteins | sample 811151 | NCBI WGS metagenome assembly MDTA01 (sample SAMN05326648, study PRJNA326480) | marine metagenome | isolation source: seawater | place: Indian Ocean: South | collected 2010 | reverse complement strand
GATTCAAGATTTTAATTATAAACTAAGTCCCAGTGGAATTCTTACAATATCTATTAATGAAAAAAAACCTTTCATGATATTCAAAAAAGGAAATGATTCAATTTTTCTTGATGATCAAGCTGAGCCTCTTAATTTTTCAAAAAAGTTTTCTTCAAATATTATAAAATTTAATGGATATTATGATAAAGATAAACTAAAAAAATTTAATAATATCCTCATGAAAAATGAAATACTTAAATCTGATATAGATGAAATTTTTTATTTAAAAAATATTGGATGGAAAATAATTTTTTTTAATAAAAAATGCCTCTATCTTCCTGAAGCAAAAATTAACAAAGTACTTGGTGAATATAAAAAAATAAGACATTCTAAGTTTTATAATGAATACAACTATTTTGATATGAGAATATTAGAAAGAATCTATCTTAATAAAAAAAATTTATGCTTGAATTCCTGAAAAATAAAAAAAAAATAATTATTTTTGATATTGGGGCTAATAAAATAGCCGGTATTTCTTATAAATTAGAAAACGGCAATCCTATTATAATCAGTATGGACTATAAAAAGAGTAAAGGTATTAGAAGAAATAATTTTTTAGATACAATTGAGTTATCTTCAGTAATTAAAGAAGTTTATAAAAAGATATCTAAAGGCAAAAAAGACAAAAAAGAAATAATTTTTAGCAATATTACCGATTCAACAATACTCACAAATAAACATTTCAGTGAAATAAGTGCTGGAAAATTAGGTGTTTCTAAAAAAGAAATTAGAAAAGTGTACAGAAAGTGTATTTCTGAGTCTCAGAAAAAAAATAAAAAATTAATTCATTCTTTTCCTTTAAAATTTACAATCGATGAATCATATTCGACATCAGAACCGATCGGTAAAAAATGTAAAAAACTTGGAATGACATGTTTAAACTTGATGGTAGATGAAAAAATACATAATAAATTAGCCGAATCTTTCGTTAAAAATAAAATTATTATAAAAAACTTTTTCGACTCTGGTGTTGCATCAGCTTATGCTTGCTTAACAGAGTCTGAAAAAAAAGAGGGTTCAATTTGTATTGATATTGGTGGTTCAACAACAAAAACCACAGCTTTTCTCAATGGAAGAATTGTATATCATCGTATAATATCAATCGCTGGAAATGATGTAACTAATGATATTTCACAAGGACTTCAAATTCCAGAGGAATCTGCAGAACTAATTAAAATCATTCACGGCACAATCAATCCAACATTTAATGAGAAAATTGATATTGATATTGAATCCAATAAAGGGAAAATAATTAATAAAAATCTTTTATATGGAATTATTAGGCCAAGATATGACGAAATATTTGAAATAATTAGAGATAATATTTTTGATGATATTTATGCCAGAGTTGGAATAAAGTCTATAATTCTTACTGGAGGAGGAAGTAAAATTTTTGGTATCGCAAATCTTTGCAGTAGTATTTTCAATAGAAAAGTTAGAATTGGGCAAATTGAAGATAGTAGAAGTTTTTTCTTTAATAAACCTGAGTTCTCAACTCTTCTGGGCTTAATCAAACTCTCAAAGAACCCAGAATATTTCAATCATCTAACAGATAATAAGCATAGTAAATTTTCAACAGTTTTTGATAAATTAGATAGTTGGATTGAAGAAAGTTACGCGTAGATTGAAATAAAATGAAACTTTTTGTGAATTGCTGAAATCATGTAACTAAAGTATTTTTCAAATATGTTAAATTATGATCTAAAGGTTGAGAATAATCCAAGCTCGATAGACCAAAGTCTCCCTAAATTTCTAATCGCCCAAAAACAAAAATCTATCGCAGGTCCAATTTCTTTCTCTGGCATTGGCCTTCATACAGGAAATAAAGTTTCAATGATTCTAAATCCTGCACCTGAGAATACTGGTTATATTTTTAGAATAGGTAAAGGGCATTCAAAGAAAATAATAAAAGCTGACTATAAAAATGTTGAATCAACAAAATTGTGTACGCTGCTTTCGGACGGGCAAGGTAACACTGTTTCTACAGTCGAGCATATTTTATCTGCTTGCTATGCTCTTGAAATCGATAACATTTTTATAGATCTTGATAGCAATGAAATTCCTGTCTGTGATGGTTCATCAATAGAATTTGTCAATAAAATCAAAAAACATGGATTTAATGAACAATCAGAGTTTAAAAAATTTGTAAAAATTAAAAAAAATGTTGAAGTTATTGATGGTAATAAAATAGCTAGAGTTAGCCCTTTCGAACAAACATTAATTACTTGTGATGTTGATTATCCTCATAAATGCATTGGAAAACAATCAATTTCACTTATTCTAAACCCAAAAATATATTCTTCACAAATCTGTTCAGCAAGAACATTTGGTTTTTTAAAAGATATTGAATATTTAAGATCGATAGGTCTCACACTTGGTGGAAGTTTAGAAAATGCAATAGTTTTGGATGAAAATAATATTCTTAATGATGAAGGTTTAAGATTTCCAGACGAATTTGTTAGACACAAAGTACTTGATTTTATCGGAGATATTTCATTGGCTGGCAGTAGAATTTTGGGATCATTCTTCACATCTCACAGTGGTCATGAATTAAATGTCAAGTTAGTTGAGAAAATTTTTGAATCTTCTTCAAATTGGGAACTTGTTTGTTCTAACTAAATTTAAAAAAATTCTTTATAAAAATTTAAAAACATATTAAATGTATTCAAAATGCATTTAAAGATATCCCAAATTATATTTTTAGCCTTTTTGATTTCTTGTTCATCAAATGATGAAAACCCTTATTCAAGTGACTTTAAAAGTGATATTAAACTATACAGTGAGGGAATGAACTTTTTAAAAAAAAAAGAATATGATAAAGCCACAGAAACTTTCAATGAGTTAGAAATTCAACACCCCTACTCTGCTTTTGCAGCCAAAGGTCAATTAATGTCAGGGTTTGCCCACTACAAAGCTAATGAGTATGAAGAAGCAATTCTTACACTCAGTAAATTTATTGAGTTAAACCCAAACCACGAATCAATTGCCTACGCAATGTATTTAAAAGCATATTCTTATTATGAGAGAATGCCTGATGTTAATCTTGATCAAAATTTATCAAAACGAGCATTTGAAGAGTTTAGCGAATTAATAAATAGATTCCCTAAAACAAAATACGCCAAAAAGTCTCTAAAACATTTAAATTCCCTAAAAAACCATTTAGCTGCAAGAGAAGTTAAGGTAGGTAAATTTTATCAATCTCAAGGTTTTTTTCTTGCAGGTATAAAGAGATATAAAACAGTTTTATCAGAGTATAAGAAAAGCACTCATGTACCAGAATCTATCTTTAGATTAATAGAGTGTTATATTTCTATGGGACTAACTAAACAATCTTTGTATTTATACAAGATACTAGAATATAATTTTCCCAAAAGCCAATGGCAAAGCGAAGCTAGAGGATTGATTATTAAAAACAAATTAAATAAAAAATTAAAAAAATTTAGAAAAAAACAACTTGATCTAGACAAATTAAATCCAGCAGATTTTGACCTAATTTGATATGATTAAAAGTTTGTCTATAAGAAATTTATTACTAATAGATAAAATCGACTTTATCTTCAATAACGGACTTTGTGTTTTAACTGGTGAGACTGGCGCTGGAAAATCAATGATTATAGATTCTTTAAATCTTATCAGTGGAAGTAGGATTAAGACAGGGTTAAAACCAGAAAAAGGCAAGATTACAAGTATTACAGCTGTCCTAGAGATTATAAAAAATCCCAAAATTAAAAAGCTTTTATTAGAACTTGGAATTGAATGTGAAGATGAAATCATAATCAGAAGAACAATAAATGATGATGGAAAAAGTAAATCTTTTATAAACGATAACTTAATTTCATTAAGTATTTTAAAGGAAGTATCATCAAATTTTTTGGAAATTCATAGTCAATTTTCAGAACAAGGTCTCTTAGATTCAACCACCCATATAAAAACATTGGATTCTTTTGGAAAATATCAAAAAGATCTAACACAATTGAGGTATTTATGGGAATTATTTAATGAAAAAAAAAAAGAATTTATTGAATTAAAAAAAAATTATGAAAACAATGATTATCAAAAAGAATTGCTAGAAAACTATCTAAATGAATTAAAAATTCTCAACCCAAAGGAGAATGAGTTTGAGGAACTTAACAAAAAAAAAATAATTTTAAAAAATTCAGTTAAGATTTCAGAAAGTATTAATAATATAATTAAAAACTTTAACTCTGATGCCCCCCCTGGAATAGAAAAGCAATTATCACAAAATATTATCATTCTAAATAAAATAAGAGATCTGTTAGATGACGACTCAAAAAAAATGATTGATAACTTAGATTCATTATCTCTAGAAATTTCAGAAATATCTGACTATTTTTGTAATTTGATTAGTGATGAGTTTGATATTAAAACACTTGATGCTGTTGAAGAAAGAATTGAATTGTATAAAAAAATTGCAAAAAAACATGGTGTAAATGAAAATTCAGTAATTAATTTAGACGAAGAATTAAATGAAAAAATGCAATCTTCCTTTGATATAGAAGAAAAAATAAATACTTGTGAGAAAGAATTTTTGAACCTAGAAAATAATTTCAATATCTGTGCTAAAAATGTCAGTACTTTAAGAAAGGAATTTGCTGCAAAATTAGATGAAAGTATTAATAGGGAACTACCTGCACTTAAACTGGAAAATGCGGTATTCAAAACATTTATTGAAGAAGATAAGGCCAATATAATGGGGATTGACAAGGTGATTTTTAAAATCAAGACTAATCCAAAATCAGAGATGGAATCGATTAAGAATGTTTCATCTGGTGGAGAGCTTTGCAGAATTGCACTAGCTATCAAAGTAATTGCAGAGAAAGAAAATAATACAATAATGGTTTTTGATGAAGTTGATAGTGGTATTGGCGGTGCTGTGTCTAGTGCAGTTGGGGAAAGATTAAGAAAATTAGGTTCTAACAAACAAGTTCTGGTTGTTACGCATTCTCCTCAAGTTGCTGCATTTGGCCAAGACCATTTTATAGTAAAAAAAATTAATTCCGAAAATACTACAAATATTTTTATTAGAAAACTTAATTTAGATGAAAAGATAAATGAAATTGCTCGGATGCTATCTGGCAAAAAAATTACTGATGAAGCAATTAGTGCAGCAAAAAAATTGATTCACAATTAGAGAGGTAAAGTTTTTTTTTTTAGCCATTTTTTCTCTTTAAATCCGACTAACGGAGAGATTTTAGAATAAATATTCTTATGATAGTTATTCAACCATTTAATTTGAAATTCACTTAAAAGATCTTTTTTTATTAATTTTTTTTCATATGGAAATAAAGATAAAGTTTCAAACTCCAGAAACCCGGTTTTTTTTGATTTCTTAACTAATATTAAGTTTTCTATTCTGACACCAAACTTCTTATCTCTATAATAACCTGGTTCGTTTGAAATAATCATGCCTGGTTTCAAGTCAAATTTATTGAAATTTTTTGATATTGACTGAGGACCCTCATGAACACCAAGAAAACTTCCAACTCCGTGACCTGTGCCGTGATTATAATCTAATCCTGATTTCCAGAGCTCAATTCTACCTACTGTATCAATTTGGTGCCCTTTAGTTCCTATTGGAAATTTCAACATTGAAATATTTATATGACCAATTAATACTTTAGTATAAATATCTCTAAACAGATTTTTAGGAGCTTTATTTCCAAGAAAAACTGTTCTCGTTATATCAGTTGTAGCTCCATAGTATTGTCCACCAGAATCACATAAAAACAAATGGTTTTCTCTTAGAACTGAACTTTTTTTTTTTAGGCTTATAATGAATAATTGAAGCATTCGGCCCTGTTGCTGCTATTGTAGGAAAACTCGGTGAAAAATAATTAGTATTTTCTTGTCTAATTTTTTCTAATTTCTCAGCAATAAAAAATTCTGTTACTTTTTTTTTTATATTTTTTTCCAACCAAGTATAAAATTTAGTCAGAGCCACTGCATCACTTATATGTGCTTTTTTAGAGTATTTTATTTCTGTTTCATTTTTTTGTGACTTAAGAAGTTTGCAATAATCATATCCAAAAACAATATTCTTATTCTTCTTTTTTAATATATTAAAAAAGTAATATGAAATTTGACTATCAGCATAAATTCTTTTACCAGAAAAACTTGAAATTCTAGTCTCAAATTCATTTATATCAAATACAGAAATATTACTATTCCATTCTTTTTTATAGTTTAATGGCAGTTTTTTTTTATCAATAAATAGCTCAATCACTCCTTTTTTTATTATAAGTCTGGATAAAACTAATGGCGTATGCTCAATATCATAACCTCTTATATTTAATAACCAACAAACTGACTCAGGTGATGTTATTATTAATATTCTTTTTTCAGGATTAAAATCTTCAAGCCTTTTAATTTTTTGAGAAGTATTCTGGCCCACCATTTTTTTATCTAAAAAAAAAAAGGATTTTTTTTCTAATAGCTTATTTTCCCAAATTTTGTCAATTAAATTAAGTTTATCATGAATTAGATTAGTATTAGTTGTCTTCAAATTTTCAATTACTTTTAATATGAAATCTTTAGAAAATGTTTTCATATCCAACATTATTTTTTTATTCTTAAGATTCTCTTTTAAGAACTTTCCAAAAGATATTTTATTAATATCAAAAATTTTGAAAGATTTACTTATTTCATTTTTTGACTGTAAGAAATATCGACCGTCAGTAAAAAAAAACTTTTTTTTGGATGAAATTAAGGCAATAGCGTTGGATCCTGAAAAATTTGTAATCCATTCAAGCCTTTTATTCTCGGAGGGAACATACTCATTTAAAAATTCATCTGAGGTTGATAAAAGATAATAATCAATATTTTGAGTTTTTAAAATTTTTAAAAGTTTTGCAATTCTATGAGTCATTATTTTATTTTTTTTTTAATAAATATTAACGACACCCAATCTCTCAAACAGATAGTTTTTGTCAATGTTAAATTAATTTTATTAAAAAAATTTATCAAATCATTTTTTTGTGAATCTAAAATTCCTGATACTATTATATAGCCACCGAATTTTAGATTTTTACTTAGTTCTTTCCCCATTCTTTTCAGAGGATTTAAATAAATATTTGCTACAATTAGATCAAATTTCATTTTCATCAATTTTTTTGATCTAAATCCATCACATCTAAAAAATTGAATTCCATTAAGAGAATTATTATGTTTGTTTTCATAAAACACAGACTCCGACTGAACATCAATATCGGTAGCCACTACCTTCTTCATTGTTAATTTCTTCAAAACAAAAGACAAAATTCCAGAACCAGTACCTAAATCACAGCTTTGGTGTATTTTCATTTTTTTTGTTATTGATTCAATATTTTTTATAGCTAGGTATGTCGACTCGTGCTTTCCAGTACCAAATGCCTTGCTATTTGGCAAAGTTATTTTAAATTTCTTTCTTTTATTTTGCGTCTTTGTATTCTGGGAAAAGAAAAAAAACCCCGTCTCTACTCCTAAATCATTTTTTTGATATTTTTTGACCCAATTAATATTTTTTACATCTTTTATAGTTTTTATATTATTTTTAAAAAGATTTTTAACTATTTTAATATCTCTATTAAAATTTTTAGTAAAAATTTCAATTTCCCAATTTTCTTCTTCTTGAGTATAAGTAATATTTTCAAAAATCTCAGTTATATGTGATTTTTGAAATTCATTTTCTTTTAATGTGATAGATATTTTTTTCAAAATTTATTTTTTTTTAACAAAGTCTGCAAAAATATTTACTATTTCATCACTATTATCAAATTTTACCTGAAGTTTTTTGTCATTAATTCCTAAAATCTTTCCATCTCCATATTCCTCATGCTCTATTTTTTCACCAATCTTAAATAACTCACTTGAAAAGCTTGGTAATTTTTGAATTTTTTTTTCAAATGACTTTTTGTTAAGAATTAACTTACAGCTATTCTTTGGAAGTTCTGAAATAAATCTAGACGGTATTGATCTATACATATTATAATTATATTGCTTTCTAAAATTCACAAAAGAAATATTAAGAAAAATCCGTGCCCTGGTGATTCCAACATATGCTAATCTTCTTTCCTCTTCTAAGCCTTTATTCCCATACTCATCAATATTTCTTTGATTTGGGAAAATACCTTCCTCCCAACCTGGAAGGAAAACATAATCAAACTCCAAACCTTTAGCACTATGAAGTGTCATTAAAGAGATTTTTTCAGAATTTGCCGTTTCATTGATATTATCGGTTAATAAACTTACCTCATCTAAAAATTCATTAATTGAACTCCTATTTTTAATATCAACAATAAGTTTTTTTAAATTCTCAAGTCTACCCTCTGATTCTGGAGTTTTTTCATTTTGTAGCATTTCTGTATATCCAACATCATCTAACAATGACCCTGCAACATCAGAGTGTTCTTCATTTATGAGTAATTTTTTATGTTTTTCTATTATATAAAGAAAATTTTGAACATTCTTAATGGTACTTTTCGGAGCTTTTGTTTCCTCCAAAAATAATTTTAATGAATTAATAAGAGTAATCTTTTCTCTGTTTGATATTTCATAAAGTTTTTTTAACAGAACTTTTCCAACTCCTCTTTTTGGCGTATTAATAATTCTTTCAAGTGATAGATTATCAAACTCATTAACTAGAACTCTAAAATATGCGAGTGCATCCTTGATTTCTGATCTTTCATAAAACCGCAAGCCACCTACAACCTTGTATTTTATATTTTCTCTGATAAATCTATCTTCAATATCTTTGAACTGAAAACTAGCTCTTGTTAAAATTGCTATTTGAGATGGTAGAACTCCATTTTTTTTTAAATCCTGAACTTTGTCTGCAATAAACACAGCCTCCATCTCATCATTCTCTAAATTCGTAATAGCTACAGGCTCGCCATCAGGATCAGATGTCCATAGTTTTTTTCCAATCCTTTCCTTGTTTTCGGAGATTAAAGAAGATGCTGTAACTAATATATTTCCTGTTGACCTATAATTCTGTTCAAGCCTTATAACAACCGAACTATTGAAGTCATTTTCAAAGTTCAGAATATTTTTTAATTGCGCTCCTCTCCACCCATAAATTGACTGATCCTCATCACCAACACAACAAATATTTTTTTTTGGTCCAGTTAATAGCCGCAAAAGCATATACTGAGCTGCATTTGTATCCTGATATTCATCAACCAAAATATATTTAAATTTTTTTTGGTAATAATCTAATATTTTTTCGTTTTCTTGAAAAATCTTCAGAGGTAGCATTATCAAATCTCCAAAGTCCACTGAATTATAATTTATCAACCTTTCTTGGTATAATTTGTATATAAGACTCAACTTTCCTGAAGTCTTAAGTTCAAAATCATGATTTGAAATTGAGTCAAAAGAAAGACCATTATTTTTCATTTGGTCTATCATGTATAAATAGCTTTTAGGAATATGTATTTTTTTGTCTAACTCAAGAGAAACACATATTTGTTTTATTAGTCTGAGCTGATCTTCAACATCTAAAATAGTAAAGTCACTTTTTAGATTAATATAATCTGAATGCTTTCTCAAAAATCTTGCTCCAATTGAATGGAATGTCCCGATGAACATTCCTTCTACTGGGTTCTTAATAAGTTTCTCAACTCTTAATTTCATTTCAAGAGCAGCTTTATTAGTAAATGTTACACATAAAATATCAGATATTTTTGCTTTTCTAGAATAAATTATATTTGCCAATCTAGTTGTTAGCACTCTGGTCTTTCCTGTTCCAGCACCAGATAAAACTAATAATGGTCCTTCTGTGTTTAAAACTGCTTCTTTTTGTTGTTTATTGAGATTTAATAAAAAATCTGGTTGAGGAATTTCTACTTTTTCATTTCCATCTATCAATTTTATGCTGCCTTTTTTGGAGAATAACTTAAATTAGGACCCAACCATTTTTCAGCTAACTCGATACTTACTCCTTTTCTGCTGGCATAGTCTTTGACTTGATCTTTATTTATTTTTCCAATACCAAAATATGAGGATTCAGGGTGTGAAAAATAAAAACCAGAAACAGAACTTGCCGGGGTCATCGCAAAAGACTCAGTTAATGAGATTTTAAGATTTTTTTCCACTTCTAATAACTTAAAAAGTGTGATTTTCTCTGAATGGTCTGGGCATGCTGGATAACCTGGTGCCGGTCTGATACCCGAATACTTCTCTTTAATTAGTTCCTCATTGCTTAATTTTTCATTCTTGCTGTAAGCCCAAAAGTTCTTTCTTACCTTTAGATGAAACATTTCCGCGAGAGCCTCAGCAATTCTGTCTCCGAGTGATTTTACAAGAATTGAGTTATAATCATCTTTATTTTTTTCAAATTTTTTTGATAATTTTTCTATACCTTTTCCT